>Ga0307511_10006365_pt1 | contig 11902 bp, 11 predicted proteins | sample 13_EM_MG_FD_200266 | JGI IMG/M metagenome (GOLD analysis project Ga0307511, IMG submission 200266) | Populus trichocarpa ectomycorrhiza microbial communities from riparian zone in the Pacific Northwest, United States - 13_EM | ecosystem: Host-associated > Plants > Roots > Unclassified | place...
AAGATCACGCGCATCAAGATGACCGACCAGGGCTGCATGCTGCGCGCCTATTCGCGCAACATCGTCGATGCGATCAACAGCTGCCGCGAGGTTTACACCTTCGTGCCGGCGCTGGGTTACACCTTCTCGCGCAAGCCTGTCGAAATTGAGGTTGCGCACGAGGAACGCGCGGCGGGCGAGTCGAAGTACTCGCTATATTCGCTGATCCGGCTCAACTTCGATTTGATGACCGGCTTTTCGATCGTGCCCCTGCAGTGGTTCTCGTTCGCCGGCATCTGCATTGCCGTCCTCTCTTTTCTGTTCACCGCCTTCCTGGCGGTACGCCGCCTGATGATGGGTTCGGAAGCCGAGGGCGTGTTCACCCTGTTCGGCATCGCGTTTTTCCTGATCGGCATGACGCTGTTCGGCATTGGCCTCCTGGGTGAATACGTCGGGCGCATCTACCAGCAGGTGCGCGCGCGGCCGCGCTACCTGGTGCAGGCGGTGCTGGAAAGCGGCGACGGCGACCAGACGTGAGTTCAAACGTGAACCCGGACGCAAAAAGCGTGACTCCGAAGACGCCGAAGGCGGTGGTATTCGCCTATCACAACGTCGGCGTACGCTGCCTGGCCACCTTGCTGCACTATCGCGTGCAGGTAGGTCTGGTGGTGACCCACCGGGACAATCCGAAAGAGAACATCTGGTTCGGCAGCGTGGAAAAGCTGGCGCGCCTGCATGGCATCCCGGTGATAACGCCGGATGATCCGAATACCGACACGGTGCTGGCGCGGGTGAAGGCGGTGGAGGCGGACTTCCTGTTCTCCTTCTACTACCGCAACATGCTGAAAAAGCCGCTGCTGGATAGCGCAAGGCGCGGCGCCTACAACATGCACGGCTCGCTGTTGCCCAAGTATCGCGGCCGGGTGCCGGTGAACTGGGCCATCATCCAGGGCGAGACCGAGACCGGCGCGACCCTGCATGCGATGAACGAGAAGCCCGACAACGGCGCCATTGTCTCGCAGCAGGCGGTGCCGATCCTGATCAACGACACCGCGCAGGAAGTGTTCGACAAGGTGACGGTGGCGGCGGAAATGGCGCTGCACCGCGTCCTGCCGGCGCTGATCATCGGGCGCGCTCCGCACATTGGGCAGGACCTCTCGCAAGGCGCTTATTTTGGCGGGCGCAAGCCGGAGGATGGGCGCATCGACTTTTCGCAGGGCGCGGCAGCGATCCACAATTTCGTGCGTGCCCTGACCCGCCCCTACCCCGGCGCCTTTACCGACGTCGGCGAGCGCCGCCTGGTGTTCTGGCGTACCGTGCCGGGCGCCGGCCCCGCGCCGGAGCTGCCGGGGCAAGGCGCGCGCCTCGGGCTGGCCGGGGATGAGGTGGTGCTGCTGTGCGCCGACGGCGGCTGGCTGCGCGTCGTCGACATCGACCTGGCCGGCCAAAGCGCCAGCCCGGCCGGATTTGCCGCCGCCTTCGGCGGCCCGGTGCTGCAACTGACGTAAAATTGCGGTCTCGCAACCTGCCACACCCTAACTTGCGGCGGCGCCTTGAGGCGCGGCCGGTCTCCCCATGAAAAAAATCCTCATCCTCGGCGTCAACGGCTTCATCGGCCACCACCTGTCCAAGCGCATCATTGCCGACACGGATTGGGAGGTGTACGGCATGGACATGGCGTCCGACCGCATCAGCGAGCTGATGACCGAGCCGCGCTTTCACTTCTTCGAAGGCGACATCACCATCAACCGCGAGTGGATCGAGTACCACGTCAAGAAATGCGACACGGTGCTGCCGCTGGTGGCGATCGCCACACCGGCCACCTACGTCAAGGAGCCGCTGCGCGTCTTCGAGCTGGATTTCGAAGCCAACCTGCCGATCATCCGCGCCTGCGTGCGCTACAACAAGCGCGTGATCTTCCCCTCGACCTCCGAGGTGTACGGCATGAGCACCGACGCCGAGTTCGACCCCGAGAACTCGAACATGGTGCTGGGCCCGATCAACAAGCCGCGCTGGATCTACTCCTGCGCCAAGCAGCTGATGGACCGCGTGATCCACGCCTACGGCATGCAGGAAGGCCTGAAGTACACCCTGTTCCGCCCGTTCAACTGGATCGGACCGGGCCTGGATTCGATCTACACCCCGAAGGAAGGCTCCTCGCGGGTGATCACCCAGTTCCTCGGCCATATCGTGCGCGGCGAGAACATCAAGCTGGTCGACGGCGGAGCGCAGAAGCGCGCCTTCACCTATGTCGACGACGGCATCTCGGCGCTGATGAAGATCATCGAGAACAAGGACGGCGTGGCCGACAGCCAGATCTACAACATCGGCAACCCGAAGAACAACTACTCTGTGCGTGAACTGGCAACCATGATGCTGGACCTGGCCAACGCGATCCCCGAGTACAAGGTCAATGCCGGCAAGGTGCAGCTGGTCGAGACCACCTCCGCCGACTACTACGGCAAGGGTTACCAGGACGTGCAGAACCGCGTGCCCAAGATCACCAACACCATGCAGGACCTGGGCTGGAAGCCGGAGGTGGCGATGGACGCGGCGCTGAAGAACATTTTTGAAGCGTACCGCGGCCACGTGGACCAGGCGCGCTCGCTGATGGATTGAAGGAAGCGCTCAAAAGTACAAACCCGCTTTTGAGCGGCTCCGCCCTGCAATAAATCGCCGGCCTCATTTGCGTGAATGCACAGTCGATTTCCTGAAGTAAATGCAGCAGAAAAGCAAAACGTCCCCGGGCGCGCGGCCGTGAACATACCGGGACAAATGATCAAATGAAAATCGCCCTCAAGATCGACGTCGATACCTATCGCGGCACCATTGAGGGCGTACCGCGCCTGATGGCGCTGCTCAAGAAGTACGACGCTCGCGCGACCTTCCTGTTCAGCCTGGGCGCCGACCATACCGGGCGCGCCATCAAGCGGGTGTTCCGTCCGGGATTTTTCAGCAAGGTATCGCGAACTTCGGTGGTCGAGCATTACGGGGTGAAGACCCTGCTCTACGGCACCGTGCTGCCGGGGCCGGATATTGGACGCAAGTGCGCGCCGATTTTTCGTGACGTAGCAGCCGCCGGTTTCGAGGTCGGCATCCATACCTGGGACCACGTAAAGTGGCAGGACGGCGTGGGTACAGATACGCAGCACGCTTCCAATGAATGGACCGAGCAGCAGATGCGTGCCGCCTGCGAGCGCTTTGCGGAAATTTTCGGCACGCCCGCACGCACCCACGGCGCGGCCGGCTGGCAGATGAACCCGCACGCGATCCGCCTGACCCAGCGCCTGGGCTTCGACTATGCGTCGGACACGCGCGGCGCCCACCCCTTCATCCCGGTGGTGCGGGGCGAGATCACGCGGTGCGTACAGATCCCCTCCACCCTGCCGACCCTGGACGAACTGATCGGCCTGGATGGCTGGACGCCCGACAATGTGCACGAGCACATATTGAAGATTTCGCAAACCGCCGCCAGCGGGCACGGCCACGTTTACACCTTGCACGCCGAGCTGGAGGGCATGAAACTCGAACCCGTGTTCGAGCGTCTGCTGGCCGGCTGGCGCGCCCGCGGCGACGAGCTGCTGGCCACGCGCGACATCGCTTCAGGCTTGGATATCAATGCCTTACCGCATCACAGCATCGTCTGGGAAGAGGTGCCGGGGCGCTCCGGGGTACTGGCCGTACAGGGCCCGGAGTTCCTAGCGGATGTACGCCAGGCGGCCTGAAGCCCCAGGGGTAGCGTCATCGGATTGACACGCGGCCCGCGTAGTGTGATCATGTTTCGAAGGCAGGCGGTTGGGTGGGCTCGCGGTTCCGTGGGTCCACGCCGCGTCACCTGGATTCGACAAGAAAGCTATCGCGCACCGCATGAGTTCACCCTCGACCGTAGGTCTGGCAGTTCCCGATTTCAGCGCCCCGCTGACCAGCGGCAAGACGTTCAAGCTCTCCGAGCATCGCGGCAGCAAGGTGGTCCTGTATTTTTATCCCAAGGACAGCACCCCCGGCTGCACCACTGAAGGCGAAAACTTCCGCGACCTGAACGCGGCCTTCGCCACAGCCAATACGCAGATCATCGGCGTCTCGCGCGACAGCCTGAAGTCCCATGAGAACTTCAAGGCCAAGATGGGCTTCCCGTTCGAGTTGCTCTCCGATTCGGACGAGGCGGTATGCCTGATGTTCGACGTGATGAAGATGAAGAACATGTACGGCAAGCAGGTGCGCGGCGTCGAGCGCAGCACCTTCCTGATCGACGGCGAAGGCCGGGTTGCGCGCGAGTGGCGCGGCGTCAAGGTGCCCGGCCACGCGCAGGCAGTGCTGGAGGCCACCCAGGCCCTATGAGGGTAAATCCCCAAACCCTCCCGGAGACGCGCCCTTGCTGATGGCGCACCGCGCATCCCCACTACAGTCCCGGTTCATCGCCGAACCGCACATAGGCCGCTTGTCCTTTCGACAAGCGGCCTTTTTGCTTGTCGATTCGATTCGTTCCTCTCGACACGCGGCCTGTTTGTTTTCGCTTCGCCCAAGTCCGTGCTGTCGCAATGCATTTCTCACTACCAGGAGTCCATGTTGAACGCTACCGTGACGAAACTGACGCCCCCGAAGAAGTCTGCCCCGAAAAAGTCCGCCACCGTCACGCGCCTGCGAGCGCAACCCAACAAGTTGTTTGTGCTCGACACCAATGTGCTGATGCATGACCCGACCAGCCTGTTCCGTTTCGAGGAGCACGATGTGTTCCTGCCGATGGCAACGCTGGAAGAGCTGGACAACCACAAGAAGGGCATGACCGAAGTGGCGCGCAATGCCCGCCAGGCCAGCCGCTTTCTCGACGAACTGGTCAGCAGCAAGGACGCGGTGATCAGCGAAGGCATGCCGCTGGACCGCCAGCAGGGCAAGGACGCCACCGGCCGCCTGTTCCTGCAGACCGAGGCGATCACCCACACCCTGCCCGCCTCGCTTCCCGTGGGCAAGGCCGACAACCAGATTCTGGCCGTGGTGTTCTGGCTGCAGGAAAAGCAGCCGCAGCGCCAGGTGATCCTGGTGTCGAAAGACATCAACATGCGCATCAAGGCGCATGCCCTGGGCCTGCCCGCCGAGGACTATTTCAACGATAAGGTGCTGGAGGATACCGACCTCCTCTACACCGGCGTCTCCGCCCTGCCCCCGGACTTCTGGGAAACCCACGGCAAGGGCATGGAAAGCTGGAAGCAGGGTGACCGCAGCTACTACCGGGTGCGCGGCCCGCTGTGCCGCGACTGGCTGATCAACCAGTTCCTCTACCTGGAAGAAGACCGGCCCGCCGCGGCCGCATTCCAGGCGCGCGTCACCGAAGTGTCCGGCAAGACGGCAGTGCTCGAAGTGCTGCGTGATTACAGCCACAACAAGCATTCGATCTGGGGCATCGTCGCGCGCAACCGCGAGCAGAATTTCGCCCTCAACCTGCTGATGGACCCGGCGATCGATTTCATCACCCTGCTCGGCCAGGCCGGTACCGGCAAGACCCTCTTGACCCTGGCCGCCGGACTGATGCAGACGCTCGAAGAGAAGGTCTACACCGAGATCATCATGACCCGTGTCACCGTGCCGGTGGGCGAGGACATCGGCTTTTTGCCCGGTACCGAGGAGGAAAAGATGACCCCGTGGATGGGCGCGCTGGAAGACAACCTCGACGTGCTCAACAAGACCGATGACGAAGCCGGCGACTGGGGCCGCGCCGCCACCCGCGACTTGATCCGGTCCAGGATCAAGGTGAAGTCGCTCAACTTCATGCGCGGGCGCACCTTCATCAACAAGTTCCTGATCATCGACGAGGCGCAGAACCTGACGCCCAAGCAAATGAAGACCCTGATCACCCGCGCCGGCCCCGGCACCAAGGTGGTCTGCCTGGGCAACATCGCGCAGATCGACACGCCTTACCTTACCGAAGGCTCGTCGGGCCTGACCTTCGTGGTTGACCGCTTCAAGGGCTGGGGCCACAGCGGCCACGTAACCCTGCAGCGCGGCGAGCGTTCGCGCCTGGCGGATCACGCGGCGGAGGTGCTGTAACGCCTAAGATGGCAAGCCGATACGATCCAGGTGGAATCGAGGCCGAATTCGAGCCTGGATCGCGCGGCCGCGTGTTGCGCAATCGGCTCGGAATCACGCGGGTGCGCGATATGGGGCTCGCGGAGTCCCAAGCCCTGTTGCTGGCACAGGCGCGAATGATCGAGGAGTATTCCGCCGAACACCGCTTCACGGCGGCCGATGTGATGCGCATGCACTTGCTTTGGCTTGGTCCGATTTACGTCTGGGCGGGCGAATACCGGCAAGTCAACATCGGGAAAAGCGGTTTTCAGTTCGCAAACGCGCAACTCATTCCCCGCTTGATGGCAGATCTGGAGCGTCGTCATTTGGCTCGCTACACGCCTTGCCGCGCTCAACCAGCGGAAGCGCTCGCCCAAGCTCTCGCAATAGTTCACGCCGAACTGATACTCATCCATCCGTTCCGGGAAGGCAATGGACGTTTAGCGCGGCTCTTGGCCGTACTGATGGGCTTGCAGGCGGGCCTGCCGCCCCTGGACTTCACGCCTCTGTCAGGCCATACGGGCTCGCTATATCGGCGCAATCCACGCCTCTGTCGGGCGAGACTATGCGCCACTAACTGCGCTATTTACCCGAGTTATCGAACGGACGCAGTCCGCCTGATCTTGCTCCAGTATTCCACCAGTTCCGTCACGGAGGAAGGCTGGCTGACCGCGTCGCGATTTTGGAAAGGCTTGTTGATCCCCTCGATCGCGGAGGAGGATTTTGCGGAAATCCAGAGCGACTCGCGAGCCTTGTCGGCCCGACGAAGATGCGCATTCGCCTTGGAAAGTTTCATGACATGATTGTACTCCACGCCCGAACTGGGCATCTACTTTTTCGCCCCAGGCCCACCCATGGTCGGTACAGCAGCGGGCGCTACTTCTCTTCCACCTGCTTGAACGGGCTGTGCTCGTTCAACTCGTTCACATAGCGCGCCACCCCGCTGGTCTCGCGCTTGAGATAGTCCTCGATCGCATTGGCGAACTGCGGCTGCTTGAGCCAGTGTGTCGATAGCGTTTCCACCGGAAGGAAACCGCGCGCCAGCTTGTGTTCGCCCTGCGCGCCGCCTTCAAACAACTGGATGCCTTCGGCAATGCAGAATTCCAGCGGCTGGTAGTAGCAGGTTTCGAAATGCAGGCCCGAGAGGTAGTCGATCGCCCCCCAATAACGGCCATAGAGCGTCTTGCCGTCGTGCAGGCACAGCGAGGCGCAGATGTTCTCGCCGTTCACCTGCCCCAGTGCCAGCATGAGGTTCTCCGGCATGGTCGCGCCGATGCGCTCGAAGAACTTGAGGTTGAGATAAGGTGTGGAGTGATGCTCGCGATAGGTGTGGCTGTAGCACTTGTACCAGAAGCGCCACAGCTCCGGCGTGATCTGCGCGCCGCGCAGGTGCTGGAAGGTCACCCCGGCCTCGCGCAGCTTGCGCCGCTCCTGCTTGATCTTCTTGCGCTTGTCGTGCGACATGGTCGCGAGAAAAGCGTCGAAATCCGCGTAACCCTGGTTGGTCCAGTGGAACTGCACGGTCTTGCGCAGCATCATGCCGCGCGCGGTCATGAGCTCGGCCTCGGCATCGAGCGGAAACAGCACGTGCAACGAGGAGACCTCGGCCTCTTCGCCCAGTTTGAGCGCGGCATCGAGCAGCAGCGCGCGCGCTTCCTGGTCCTCGGGTTTGGAGAGCAGGCGCGAGGTGGTGCACGGCGTGAAGGGCAGCGCGGAAAGCAGTTTGGGGTAGTAGTCCAGGCCGTGGCGGTTGTAGGCATCGGCCCAGGCCCAGTCGAACACGTACTCCCCATAGGAGTGCATCTTGACGTACAGGGGCATGGCGGCGCGGATCGCCTTGCCGTCCCACAGGGTCAGGTATTGCGGCGTCCAGCCGGATTTTTCGCTGGCGCAGCCGGTCTCATGCAGGGCGTGCAGGAACTCGTGGCGCAGCAGCGGGTGGTGACCGGCGAGGGCATTCCAGTCTTCCGGCGGCACGCCGGCCAGTGATTCGAGGATTTTCAGCGTAGTCAAAAGTGAAAATGCAGGCGCGGTGCGATAATTCCGACGGAAACGCTGAATCAGACCCGAAACGGCGAAAAGCGAAAGCCAACTCTTCCCTGAAGTCGGGGGTTGCGATACGCAAGTGAAGAGGGCGTAGCCCACTCAATCCGTATTTCCCAAACTCATTGTGACATTATTTTCTTTTCCACACCATGAATCCTGAAGCAGGCAGAGTCGTCGTCGCCTTGGCGCAGATCAACTGCACGGTCGGCGATCTCGCCGGCAATGCCGCGAAAATCCTCGATGCCGCTTCCAAGGCGCGCACCCAGGGCGCCGACGTGCTGCTCACCCCCGAGCTGTCGCTGTGCGGCTACCCGCCGGAAGACCTGATCATGCGCGACAGCTTCCTGGCCGCCGCGCGCCAGCAGCTCGACGCCCTGGCCGCGACGATGCAGCAGAATACGCCGGGCCTGAAAGCAATCGTCGGCTTTCCCGAGAAGGACGGCAGCTACACCTACAACGCCGCCGCCCTGCTCGCGGACGGCAAGGTGGCGGCGGTGTACCACAAGCGCAACCTGCCCAACTACACGGTGTTCGACGAACAGCGCTACTTCCACTCCGGCGACAGCCCGGTGGTGTTTGAAGCCAACGGCGTCAAGCTCGGCATCCTGATCTGCGAAGACATCTGGGGCAACCTGGGGCCGCTCACCACCCGCCCCGAGCCTTCGCTGGACCAGCTCAAGGGCATGCTGGCCTCACGCCCCGACGCCTGGGACGCCAAGGCCGCGATGGCGGCACGCGAAGCCGGCGCACAGGCCCTGCTGGTGCTCAACGCCAGCCCGTACCACATGCGCAAGAGCGCCACGCGCTACGACGTGGTGCGGGAACGGATCAAGGAAACCGGCCTGCCGGTGATCTACTGCAACCTGGTCGGCGGACAGGACGAATTGGTGTTCGATGGCGCCTCCTTCGCGCTCGACGCGCAAGGCGAACTGGCGCTGCAGATGAAGCTCTTCGAGGAAGCGCACGAGGCCGTGACGCTGACCGCCGAAGGCAGCGCGCCGGCCCGCCTGAAGGGTTACCACGTCACCGCGGACCTGAACATCGAGGCCGAGGTCTACGCCGCCCTGAAACTGGGCGTGAAGGACTATATCGGCAAGAATGGCTTCCCCGGCGCCATCATCGGCCTGTCAGGCGGGATCGACTCGGCGCTCACCCTGGCGATCGCCTGCGACGCCCTGGGCGCGGACCGCGTGCGCGCGGTGATGATGCCTTCGCAATACACCGCCGATATCTCCTGGATCGACTCGCGCGAGATGGTGAAATTGCTCGGCGTGCGCTACGACGAGATCGCGATCAAGCCGATGTTCGACACTTACCTCACCGCCCTGGCGGAGGAATTCAAGGGCAAGCCGATCGATGCCACCGAGGAAAACATCCAGGCACGCATCCGCGGAACGCTATTGATGGCCCTATCCAACAAGTTCGGCTCTATCGTGCTGACCACCGGCAACAAGAGCGAAATGGCGGTCGGCTACTGCACCTTGTACGGCGACATGGCCGGCGGCTTCGCGGTGATCAAGGACATCGCCAAGACCCTGGTCTACCGCCTCTCGCGCTACCGCAACACGGTCTCCCCGATCATCCCCGAGCGCATCATCACCCGCCCGCCCTCGGCCGAATTGCGCCCCGACCAGAAGGACCAGGACAGCCTGCCCGAGTACGAAGTGCTGGACGCCATCCTCTCCATGTACGTGGAGGAGGACAAGAGCCCGCCCGAGATCGTCGCCGCCGGCTATGCCAGGGAGTCGGTCGAGCAGGTGGTGCGGCTGATCCGCATCAACGAGTACAAGCGCCGCCAGGCGCCGGTCGGCGTACGCGTCACCCACCGCGCTTTCGGGCGCGACTGGCGCATGCCGATCACCAACCGCTTCCGCGAGTGAGCGGCCGCTCGCGGCCGAATATGCACCATTGCCGGGCAACCGGAATGGTGCATGAACTTTCCGGGTGGTTCACTGTTCATATGTGTGTGTAGCATGGGCGAAGTTGTTATACTCAGACCGAAACTAGGGTCCTCAGGAGACAGCAACATGAAAAAAATCGAAGCCGTCATCAAGCCGTTCAAGCTCGACGAAGTGCGTGAAGCGCTCTCCGAAGTCGGCGTTACCGGCCTGACCGTCACCGAGGTCAAGGGCTTTGGCCGCCAGAAGGGCCATACCGAGCTCTACCGCGGCGCCGAGTACGTGGTCGACTTCCTGCCCAAGGTCAAGGTCGAAGTGGTTGTGGCCGACAAGGACGTGCAGAACTGCCTGGACGCCATCATCAAGGCCGCCCGCACCGGCAAGATCGGCGACGGCAAGATCTTCGTCAACAGCGTCGATCAGGTCGTGCGTATCCGCACCGGCGAAACCAACGAGTCCGCCATCTAAGACTGCGGCAGGGGTAGGCGCTTACGTGCTTCCTTGCCACAGCGGGCATCAGCCCGCTTTCTTGGCATAAGCGGGGCGAGCCCGCTTCCGTGCGAACGGCGGGCGTGTCAGCCCGCCTCCTTACGAACAGCAGCAGCCGGCAGGCTGCTGACCCGTGCCAGTTCTCCCGACGAGAACAACTTGGGATCCGCCGCAAAGGCGTTCATCAGCGCGATCGAGTCGCTGCCCCAAAACAGTTCACCGCCAAAATCGAAAGTCGGCACGCCGTAGATGCCGCGCGCCACCGCCCCTTCGGTGTTGGCGATCAGCTTCTGCTTGACCTCCGGGCGGGCCACCAGCGCCGGGGCATCGGCCACGTCCAGGCAGCCGGCCAGGGCCGCAAAGTTTTCCGGCGCGTTCGGGTCCAGCCCTTCTTTCCAGATGCAGTCGAACACCGCATGGACGTTGGCCGCGCTCGCCCCGGCCCCGCACAGCAGGCGCAGCACATGCAGCGGATTGAACGGGTGCGCGGGCGGGAAGCGGAACGGGATGCCGGCCTGCTGCGCGGTATAAGTGCAGATGCGGTAGGTCTGCACCCGCTTGGCGGCGATCTCCGCCGGCCCCTTCTGCCCATTGGCCTTGAGCAGCCCGGCGAACAACACCGGCACGTACTCGATCTCCAGGTCAGCAGGCAACTGCCCGAATTGCTTCAGGTGCAGGTAGGAGAAGGGAGAGATCGGGTCGAAATACCAGACAGCGGGTCGCATGGCGAAAGTCCGGAAGGAGAGTGGCGCCAATTATGGCCGATCGCACCGCGCCAGTGCACTCGGATTCCGAAGCCCAATTCCCGAGCCCACCAACCGCCGCACGCCACGCAGCCCGGGCAACGAGGCCCAGGCAAAAAAACAAAAAGCCGCACAAAGTGCGGCTTTTTGAATGGGCCAGTGCGCCTTAGACGCGCTTGACCTTTTCCAGCATCTTGAAAATCGCTTTCGGCGCACCGACAAACATGCGCTTGAAAGTCTTGGGCAGGCAACGGCGCTCGAGGGTGTTGCGGCGCACGCGCTTACGTTCGGCCATGGTGTTCTCCCGGTTCGGAATTCTGTAAACCGTTGATTATACATCAATCCGGACCGAGCTTGAAGAGTTTGTCCGCGCGGCCTGCCTGATCGGGGTGGTACCGGGCATATGGCCAGCGCGCAGGTACTCGCCCTGGCGGGCAATCGCGCTCGTCGATTGCCACGCACTTGCCTTGCGCATTGCTTAAAATTTGATTCCCGCGGCCAGCCCCGCATCCGTGATCGCGCCCATGAGCCAGAAACCACAGGAAGAATACGAAGATGACGACTACACCGCTTACGATGAGCGCCTGGAACAAATCCAGGGCCGGGTGCTGGCGGCGATCGAGCAGGCGGGGGATGCGTACCACGGCCTGCTCTACAGCGGAGGCGATGAAGACGGGGACGAGTTGC
>Ga0307511_10006367_pt1 | contig 11902 bp, 12 predicted proteins | sample 13_EM_MG_FD_200266 | JGI IMG/M metagenome (GOLD analysis project Ga0307511, IMG submission 200266) | Populus trichocarpa ectomycorrhiza microbial communities from riparian zone in the Pacific Northwest, United States - 13_EM | ecosystem: Host-associated > Plants > Roots > Unclassified | place...
CTCTCATTATCCTGGTTAAATATCTTCACGGGTTCCCAAAACATGTGGCAAACAAAGGCTCGCTGCCGCAGTAGGTATTGTATACATTCCAAGAGATTGCGGTATCTGAACTCAGATTTGGGACGCAAGGCATATTGGACTTCGCCAGTATGCCATGGAGGATCATCAATCATTTTGTACGTTTGTTTATAGAATGTATAACCCAATTTGAATGAGACGTCAGACATCGGACGGTCGTCTTGGGAGGGAGGCAATATGTTGTCCCGAAAGAAATCGTCAATACGAGTTTTTGGCACCTTGCTCAAGGTGAAAAATCGTGCGAGCTTGTAATCTCGGGCATTGCGGAAGGGATGAAGATGATTGTATTCCGGAGATCATTGGTTCGAGAAGGAATAATCTCGAAGAGGCTGTCCCGCTCGATATCTAGCAGGAAGTCGCCCTGTGACGTCGGGAGTGTAGGGCTTTGAGTCGTATTCATGTTTTGTGGAAGCTGAGATTTCTGCCATAGGTTCCATGTCGGAATCACATTCCGCTTCTGCATCGTTGTTTGTTGGAAGCCAGTCGAGGTAGAGTTCTTTGATTCCAGCAAGCTCTGCTGGGTCAATATCGGCTTCGCTGGGGTCCGAATATTCGGGTTCTAGGTCTTGAATTGGGGTACTTGTGGATTCGTTTGCTGCATTTTGTTCCTTGGGTTCAGGTGGAATGCCTGTTGCGTTGGGTTGCCGACGTACAAGAGGAGAAAACGTCTGCTGAGCATGTTTCGGATGCTTTTTCTCGATATGATTTGAATAGGCTCCCCCTGAAGTGTATATGTTGTTGCACCAATGGCAGCGTGTTTTGTGGGAGTTCATTGTAGTCTTTGATAGATGCTGCAAGTCGTTTGATGTACGAAAGTGCTAAACATATCATAAGTTAGAACATTGTCTTAAGCCCACTAGTCGCGTCAGGATTTCAACCCACCTGGTCCTAACCAGACTGGAGTCAGTCTGGTAAACACAATAGAACTTTTGAGGGACTAACTTGAAATATGGCTCTTATAGTGTTGAACATTATGGGCTTGGAACATCATGGCCTTCGATACCGTGTCGAGATAACTGGAGATATATAATATCCTCCAAGCAATCTTTCGAAATAATGTTCTTCTAGAACTAAAAAACAAAATTCCCGACTGGGAATATCTTTCGTTAACACATATGCCTCCTATCCGCGTCGGGCTTTAGAGCAAACTAGACTTAACCCAGTTGGCTTCGTCCAGTGTGCCCCAAAACCAGACTAGTGCCCCTACCAGACTATGTGCCCCTTGTTCAGAATTAAGTCTTGGAGCGTCTAATACGGCATAGTGTGGAACGTCATAGGCCTCAAAACAATGAAATGCAATTGTAACGTATCGAGTCATCTTGAAACATATAATGGCCTCGAAATCAATGTTTCGAGACGTATTTGATCTGGAACTAGAAACAAAATTCACTACTGTGATATCTTCCGTGAAGTATTTGTTCCTACTGGCCACGTCGGGTTACCAGTGTTTTCTGTTGGACAGGAAACACTTGTCTTTCGTCTATAATGTTCGAGGCCTTTGAAACAATGGAATAATGTGGTACCCTATCGAGTGATCATGAAACATATAATAGCCTCAAAATCAATGTTTCGAGACGTATTTGTTCTGGAACTAGAAGCAAAATTCACGACTGTGATATCTTCTGTGAAGTATTTGTTCCTACTGGCCACGTCTGGTTACCAGTGTTTTCTGTCGGACAGGAAACACTTCTTGCCCTCATCTATAATGTTCGAGGTCAAGCGGTACATGACTCCAGTACAAGATGTATAAAAAGGTATCTATACCCACGTAAGAGCCCGGTTTCCAATTCACATTCCGTGTTCACATCTCACTCTACACCTTCACATATCTTTGCGTGGACCGCAACTACGTGGTATTTCCTCTTTGAGTAATTCTGTGAACGGTAAGGTTCCCTACAGAGATCCGTCATCCGACACCCGGTGTCTAATACTATACGGATCTAGATACAATGGGGACCCCCAAGAATTTGGTCCAGAATTCGAAGGCCGATTTGGGATGGGATACGCGAGATGCCGATTATACGACGTGGGGTAATGCAGTCAAAGACTACTGCGCCCGGCACGAAATCAAGAGCTTGAGTGGGGCAAGTGATAGCGAGAAGGCGGCACTTGTGGAGGCGGCTCGAGGCTTCACCGGGTTTAACCCAGCCATCAGGGCATGTCTGGCGGCGGGGTCCGACTTCCATAAGAAAGCTTTAGAGGCCTTGTTGCAAGACTGCATGAAAAAGCGATCCGAAACTGCTGAAAATTTAGCAGTGAAGAGAGCATTGAAGAGGCCTCGCCCTGATGAGGACGAGGCCGACGGGGATGGGGAGGAACCTGACGTCGGGGAGCAGAATACAGCTGTAGTTTTCTAGGTATGTGACCCGGATGACCCAGCTCATAAAGATAACAACGACGGATGGGTATGGGATGTAAGAGATCAAAGAAAATTGGGCATAATTGTCCACAACACACTAGACGGAATCTGGGACATGGTGAAGGCCTATGTCCCCGCTGGGAGAAAAGTGCAGGAATTTTGGTCTGCCCTAGCGGACCCCGACCCGGCCAACCCGACGTTTCCAGCAGACGCCACCAGTTTGGGAGCCGACGGAGAAGTGTCGGCGTTCCTGCGGCTAACAACCGCTAAGCCAATTCGGCTGTTGATCGTGCTGCATGAAGGGAGGCAAGCAAATATAGCCCCCCAGTATTTTAGCCTGGACAGGTTTGATCCGCCAGTCAGATATGTTGAACTCGATGAAGATTCCGACGCTGTAGTGCGGAAAGCCGCTGGCGTGCGTCAGCGACGACTGCCGAATGCAGACCATACGTTCGAGCAGCGGATCTACGAGCTGCGCTATAGGGAGAAGCGGCAGTCAGATATAAAGACGTATGTCAAGGGTCAACATAACCAAAAGTACTCCGACGCAATACACTCGGAGGATGAGAACTTCGTGTATATTGAGCGTTTAAGTTGGCCAGAAGTGAATTCTGGTCGAGCTATGCTCCTGGCGCGTCAGGTCGTACCTTTCGCACGTCGGGCGTTAGCACTCAATCATGGAATGGGCATAGGGGAGATTCGGTCGCGGGCCAGAGCGCTCAGAGCAGCACTATTCAGGTGGGAGGATGTGCAACCAGGGGCGCCCGGACTTCCAGGACCAGCGCCACCAGCCCCACCAGCTAATGTCCCACCAGCACCACAGGTTAATGTTGTACCACCCACACCGCAGAATGTCCCACCACCACGTGCGAATAGAGGTAAGCGGCCTCGCAAGCGCGGATGAGCGAGAGATGCTAACCAATAGCAGCTTGAATACGGTGGTCGCTCGACGAATCTGGACGGTTTTCCGTTTGTAGTAGGCAGCAGAAAAGGTGGTTTCGTTTTTTTTTTTTGGCAAACGATTCTATAGTCGTTTTTTCCGTAGTTTTTTTGCTTGCCTTTTGCTAGTTGTTTCCTTAGATATTGTTTCCTTAGTTATTTCGTTGTGATTGCGAATATGGAATGTTATAGAAATAAAATGTTCTCCGACTCCTCACGTCGGATAACCGTTTTCCGCAATCAAAATTCCTCTACAAACATAATTCCTCTACCAACATAATTCCTTTGCAAACCCAATTTCTTGATATCTAAATGACACCCGCGCACTCAAATTCTGGGCTCTCAGGAAGAACCACAATTCCAAATTCTATTCCCAGTCTTCCAAGACGCCAACCCGTGCGAGCTGCACCTGCATCGTCGCAGGATGACAATGGCCAGGATGACAATTTTCCCCTCCCACCCCACCTGGCAGATTCTTCCAAGAGACGTGCGGCGTTGGATGGCAGACGTCCGGTGAGGAAAGTTCATGTTCAGTATGACCACGATAATAGTATCGGCAGCTCAAGGCTTCAGGTAGCTATCGTCAAACTAAATTTCTGATTTACCTGGCTAACAAGTATCTGAAATTCCTCTCCACCTCCCAGTCTACCGAACGCGCAGCATGACCCTTCACGCCTGGACTCTGACCTTGGCAGTATAGACGAAGGGCATCAGGAGACTGACGCCATCGTGGAGAGGCCATCTTGCATCGGACCCAGGTCTAGATCATCTTTCCAGGTTCCAGACAAGTATAAAGACCTGACAACTCGCGCCGCCGCACATGTCAGGCACTACACTTTCTTTAAAAATCCCATATTGAACGGCGATGAGATCGCTCAACTTTTGACCGAATCCTGGGCTGATGCCCAAAAAGAACGAGGGCAGACCCGCGAACGCATCAAGGTCGTAGCTGCCCATGTGAGTGATATTTCCTACACATCGCGTCGGAGAATGTGGGCTGAGAGACATTAGCTGCGAAGTATTCATTCCAGAACCCGAGCACACCTAGTTTACGAGTACAAACACAGCATCATGGAAGTTTTCGGTCTTAACAAGCTGGCACAAGCGGATATAGCAGACAAGGTGGAATACTTGTTGGGTGACGACAGATTTATCTGTTGTGCAGATGGATGAGAGGTTGTATAGTACTTCCTGCATCGGCTTGAATGCACTGTAAGTCTAATACGAGCTTAAAAAAACGAACGACACTTCCGTGCAACAATAATTACGGAAATCATATTCCGTAAATATTTTGCTGGGGTCAAGATGAGGGGTCATTTTGACAATACCTTTTTCGATTCCATAAATGAAGTATTCATTTGTCTAGTCACCTCCGCCATGCGTCATTGTCTCAAGGCATGGACAACTGGGGTCTATGTTGAACCTGGGAGAAACGCAGACTTCAAGTATGAGACGACCGCTAGTAAGTATCATACATCCGACGCAAGAGAGCCAAAGTCTGAGGAATTCAGGAACATACAAAAGATTCCTCGCAACCTGGGATGCATATGTACCCCGAATCCGGAAGCTATTGCTGTCCACGATTAAAGCTGATATACGTGCGCATATTGCAGAAACCCAACCAAAAGCAGACCTCGAATCCGACCAACCTCTCCAGGTGGGGGATAGTGCTCGTTATGAGGCAGAACTGATGCAAGAGCTCCAAGGAGCGACATCGGCTTCTAAGCTGAGTGGTGGTCGTCTCCCCGACGCACAGAGGAGGGAAGCTGACAGTGCAGATGAACGGGAGGACGCAGATGGAGAGCCCACTATTTTGAGTGAGGAAGATGAAGACGCGGACACGTCAACTAGGGAAGCAGCAGAAGAAGAGGAGGACAATACGTCCGACGGGTGAAGCACCTATACAGAGGCAAAGTAGAGGATTAAGCATTGGAACGAGGGGCATCGGGAGCATTATGTAGTAAGAGTGAGATAGCGATTAAATTAGATTAGGAAAAATTTGAACGATATGAACACTTGAAATTAAAGAATCACGTTGCCCTGCATGTGTAATGTGAGACTGGGTACCCGGAGGATGTCGCGTGGGAAGGGGTATTCAGGACGAGGTACGTCGGTTGTCGACTCCAGGGACAACCACCAACAAAGTTATGGAGTTGCAGAGCAGCCACTTCTCCTGTAGTACGACAGGACCAAGTGCGTCGGCGTCGTAACGTGAGAGATCACGACTTGGATTCATTGCCAAAAGCAGACGAGGGGCCCTATACAACGGCAATGCGGACGCAGGCAAGTCAAAACAGATAGACCATGACGGAGAAGCCAAGGAGGTAAAGTAGGGGAGGAAGCGAGGAATCGGATCACCAGCGAGGAAGGAAGCAAGAAGAGGGGAGACATTCATGAGTTGCTACAAGGGAGGGAGAGGCTCAAAGATGTCGGTCGCGGACACAACGGCGTCGGGAGGGTGTATGACATGTACGCTAGACACGGACGAAGCAGCCGCAGTGGTAGTGTCAGGATGCTAGCCCGCGTCACGATGGCATCCAGTTCGGGGTCTTTTACTACTGTGCATCCTGTGCGTCTGATGCATGGGAGGCAACCCACTTTTCTCGCTGATGAACTCAGAAATTGTCAACTTAGAACTTTGTAGAGTTCGTGTAGAATCCATTGCTTAACAGCTAAAGTGGGGGCTATCCCCACCTAAGACAATTCTTTCCATTTTTGTATTCCGTGGTAATGTATATTATTACAACTCGTGGGCTTCATATTGCTCAAGTTCGAAGGTTGTCAGATCAGCTTTTCTTTCGGCAGGCGCCTTCTGCACTTAGCCTGCTAGCGTTTCAACTACTGCAGAGTCATACTACACACTTGGCTCAACTAAGAATACTTTTCCAAACTGTAGCGCTAGGGGCTTATACTACCTATGCTTGTTCACTGCTTAAGTGAGATAACAATAGTCTTATTCCGATGCCAGAGTAACTTTCAGATGGTAAACTTTATAGTCATTCAGTTTACAACTCCAAGTTTGTAATTAATAAATCCGGCATCATGCATCTGAGTCATCTGGTGTCCCTTGAGACCCTGTCCCGTATACACGTGGACCAGCTTCAACGGCTCATAACCCTGCCGATATAACTTCGTTGTTCTTCATTAAGCTCTTATTAGAATACTCATTCTCCATGAAATCTAACAGACTAGGTCCGTTAGCCACCTTTGTTAACAGGGCATGTGTTAGAAGCTGCGGAAGTAGTTTTAACAACTTCAACAGCCCATAACTCGGCTAGTATAACTCTGATCGCTAAACGGATTTCAGATATATATTCAGCATGCAAAGCTACCCCTAGAACCAACTTGAAGCAAAATGTTCTGAGAACTTTTATTTTCGCTCAGATTTCCAATTGCCTCTTATAGTGTATCCAGACGCCATTTAGTCTAAATAATGCCCTAGTAGGTTGATTTTTTTATTTCCCTCTAAAGAGATTTCTTAGTAGCCCAAAACGCCTAGAAGTGATGTATGTGGCTAGTATGACATGTCTGCAGGACTGTAAAAATATGCTAATCGCAACTAGAGTTGTGGTTTCCCAATCCGGCTTAGTCCCGCAATAAGCTTCTAAAGTTGCTTACACGGGGGATTGGACATAAAGCACATTTGCTAAGTACCTCACTTAGTAGGTTCTGAGTAACCAATCCAATTTCAGGCTAACTTAGCAAGTTCCAGGTAACTACTTCCATACAATTTTCGACTTAGAAATATTTTCCTTTAGGCGAACAGTATGAAACTTTGTCTAGCTGCAACTAGATCATTAGTAGTCGGAATCATACGAAACTTGAACTGTACCTCCAGCTACACCTTCCTAAGTAGTTACTGTATTCCTGAGCCCAGCAGGCAATATATATATTGTTGGGCTGTACTGTAGGTAGAATTATCACAGCTACAAGTAATATTTTCTAGTAAGACAAAATACTTATTATTAAGTATTCCTTAGACATGTATAACATATCTTTGGGTCATTATGTATAGTATAAGTACTCTTAGGTGGGCCGGTGGTCACCCCGTGACAGCTACCCAAAATGAGTCCCCAATACCCAGCTATAGATTCCGCATACTATAGTTCCCAGTTCTGTCGGAAATACCTGCCTCGAAAATCAATAGCAATGCCTACAATAAGGGTGGGCTGCTAAATCTTACCGAGGGTGGTCGCTCGCCTAAGTTAGGTCGGTGATGTTACCCTAGTCTCTTGGGCTGGCCTGGTTACTCACGCTATTCTGGGCCCTTGCGCTGGCCTAGTCGCTCATGTCGAGTAGGTCGCTGCCCCTGGAGATGGTGCTGCCAATAGTAAAGTACCTGAGACTCCGTAGAATAATTAATATTTGTTATGCGTCCTGAAATTGGGTGGCCATTACCTAGACCTGCTTCCTGCTATCAACCACTGTTGCTTGCCACAGGTAAAGTAGGAGATTGGTGCTGCTAGTGAATTACCAATAACTCTGCTATTCAATTAACACTTGTAAAACTTGGGGGTGCCAGATAGACACTTACCTAACTCTGCTACTACCAACTGGCCATGAAATACATGCCGCCTACCTGTGGGCAAGTCCTTGCCTCTCGTGTGGTCGCTGTATCTACAGCGTTCACTGCCTCTGGTGTGGTTACTGCCTCTGGTGCAGTCACTGCCTCTGGTGCGGTCGTTGCCTCTGGTGCAGTCGCTGCCTCTTTTGAGGTCGCTGCCTCTGCTGCGGTCGCTGCCTCTGGTGCAGTCGCTGCCTCTAGTGTGGGCACTGCCTGTGGTGCAGTTGCCGCTTATGATGCGGTGGCTGCCCATAGTGAAGTCGCTTGCATTTATTGTAGATATACTTGCTGGTTCAAGGCCTTCGGCTTAAGGGAAAATTTGCTTGCCTGTGCTTGTCGGTGACTACCATACTTTCTTATATGAGTTGGGTGCCACTAGCATAGTGTAACTGGTAAAACATGATGGACACCCCTTGCCAGCATCCCAAGGCTAGAACTCTTAGCAATGGGTATCACCGAAACAAAGAATAATAAGTAGTTCAAATATATGTAAACATCTTGCCTCTATATATAGGCATATAGTCGCCTTCCACATGCAGGAACTCTATATAAATATATGGAGCTTATTCATAAGACGAGTGAATATATATATATATATATTTAGGGGGCGAATATATGTTTATATCTATGCAGTTCATGTATTTCGCGAGTGAATATATATATATTGCAATCATTCATATTGCAGGCGATTATATATCTATATCTATGTAGTTCTTGTATTTCAGTGGTGAATAAATATATAGGGAATTTTTTCATATTCTAGGCGAATATTTATATATCTAGGCAGTTCATAGATATTGTAGGTGCATATCCATGTATCCAGGCCTTTTATACATATCTCAGGTCAATATATATATATATGGAATTAATTCATATTGCAGGTGAATATCTCTATATCTAGGCAGTTTATGCATATCATGGCTGAATATATATATACATATATATATATGGAATTTATTCATATTGCAGCCTAATATCTCTATATATAGCCAGTTCATGCATAATGGGAGTGAATATGTATATATATATATGGACAAGATGTTCATAGGTATTAGTACCCCCTATTATTCCCTATTTCAGTGATGCCCATTGCTAGAAGTTCTAGTCTCGGGAGGCTGGAAAGCGGTGTTGATTATATAATCCGAGTCACCCCATTTTACTGGCACCCAACTTACTTAAGAAGGTATGGTAGTAACCAACAACCATAGGCAGGCAATCTTTCTCTTGAGCAGGAGGCCTTGAACCAGCAAGTACACCTCCAATAAATGGCAGTTGCTTCACTACAGGCAGCGACTTGCCCACAGGTAGGCAACATGTAATTTATGGGCGGTTGGTAGTAGTAGACTTAGGTGAGTGTCTATCTTGTATGAACAAGTACTACAAGTATTAATCATTCTGCAGAGTTGTTGACATATCACCAGAAGCAAAGATCTTTTACGTCACCTATGGCAAGAAATGGCGGTGGGTAGTAGGAAGAAGGTCTAGGTAAGTGCCCACCCAATATTAGGACGGATAATAAATATTAAATATTCTACGGAGCTCCAGGTACTTCACTAGTGGCAGCTCCTTAGCCAGCGGCAGCAACCTACTCGGTGCATGCGACTGTCACGGGGGCTCTATTAACTATATAGCGGATACTGCAACTATAAAATAGAGCGGCCATGTGTTCTATTACCACAACGAACTTATTCAAAACTCCGAATAATTCTTCAGCAAACCCAAATGTCCTTCTGGACTTATCCGAGATAAAGTCAGAACTTAAACGTTAACTTAGAACTTTGTAGGCTTCGTGTAGAATCGATTGCTTAACAGCTATGGTGGGCGATATCCTCAACTTCGACAATTCTCTCACTATTTGTATTCCGCAGTGATGCATATTGTGATAACTCGCGGGCTTCGGATTGCTCATGTCCGAAGGTTGTCACATCAGCTTTTCTTCATGCAGTCGCCTTCTGCACTTAGTCTGCCAGCGTTTCAGCTACTGCAGAGTCAAACTACACACTTGACTCAACAAAGAATATTTTTCCCAACTGTATCTCTAGTTGATTACGCTACCTATTCTTGTCATCGCTTAAGCGGGATAACTATAGTCTTATTCCGATGCCAGAGTAACTTTCAGATAGTAAACTTAAAGTCGTTCAGTTTACAACTCAGAGTCCATAATTAATAGATCCGGCATCATCCATCCGAGTTGTCTAGTGTCCATTGAGAGCCTGCCTCGTATACACGTGGACCAGCTTCAACTGCTCATAACTCTGCGGATATGACTCCGTTAATCTTTATTAAGATCTCATTTGAAAACTCTTCCTGCGTGGAATCTAATAGACTAGGTCCGTTAGCTACTTTTGTCAACCGGGCATGTGCTAGAAACTGCAGAAGTAGTTTTAACAACTTCAACAGCCCATAACTCGCCCAGTATAACTCTGATCGCAAAACGGATTCTAGATATGGATTCAGCGTGCAAAACTACCCCTATAACCAACTTGAACCGAAAGTCTGTGAGCACATTTAATTTTCGCTCAGATTTCCATTGCCCCTTCTAGTGTCACAGGACGCACTTTAGTGTAAATTACGCCCTGGTGGCTTGATTTTTTTATTTCTCCCTAAAGAGATCTTAGGGTACCCCAAAACGGCTAAGAGTGTCGAATGCGGCTCACATGATATGTCCGTAGGACCGTAAAAATATGCTGATCGCAACCATGGTAATGGTTTCCTGATCGGGCTTAGTCTCGTCCCGCAATAAGCTTCCGAAGTTGCTTACCGGGGGGGTGTTGAACTAAACCGCATTTGGTAAGTAGCTCACTTGGTAGGTTCAGGCTAACGAATCCTAGTTCAGGGTAACTTGGCAAGTTCAGGGTAACTCCTCCCATACAATTTTCGACTTAGAAATATTTTTTTCAGTCTTATAGTAAGAAAGTTTGTCTGACTGTAACTAGATCACTAGTAGTCGGAATCACACGAAACTTGAACTGTAGCTCCAGCTACACGTTCTTAAGTATTTCCTATATCCCTGGACTCAGCACGCAATATTTCTATTGTCGGGCTGTACTGCAGATAGAAGTATTACTGCTACGAGTAATATTTTCAAGTAACGCGCAACACCTATTATTAAGCATTCCTTAGGCATGTATAACGTATCCTTGGGTCGTTCTGTACAGTACAAGTACCCTTAGGTGGACCGGTAGTCACCCCGCGACAATACCCCCCTCCTCAAGGATCTTGTCTGCAAGAACCTATTGGAGCACACGGTAATAAGTCAAAGTTTTCAAACTGAGAAATATTTATTGGGCCTGGGGTTTTACCCCCCTAGTACGCCTCCACCGGAGCTACGCACGTCTCTTTTCACCCATGGGACAGGTTTTATGTGACAAACAGAAAAAAATAAGAGCATACGAAATCATCCCAAAAGACCTAATTCCTACTATAGGAAAAAATAAGAATCCTTCAAACTGATACCTCAGGGTCCCGTGGCTTGCGAGGGTTACCTAGAAAGAATTGGCGCACTACGTACTCACCACCATTCTGCAGGTTCTTGTAAGGTTCCCATGTATCCTCATCTGGTCCATATCCTTTCCAAGATACCAGATATTTAACCTGACCACCTTTTATCTCCGTGGTCTTGATCTTCTCGATCACATACTCCTGCTGCTCGAGGCCCACTGGTGGGGGTGTTGGCGAGCGTCTTCCCGGGATGGTATTCTGGGGGTAAGGTTCCAAAAGGCTGACGTGGAAGACCGCGTGGATTTTGCCAGACAAAGGGGGTAACTTGTGCCTCTAGGCATTCGTGCCATATAGCTTTTCGATTTCGAATTTGCCCCTTAACTTATAGTCCAGCTTCTTGGATGGTCTTTTCGTTTTGATGTTCTTAGCATTGACCATCACCCAGTCTCCTACCTTGAATTGCGGTTCCTTGTTAGCCACTTTCTGGTTATAGTACTTAGCCATCCGGGTCTGAGCTGCCT
>Ga0307511_10006368_pt1 | contig 11900 bp, 11 predicted proteins | sample 13_EM_MG_FD_200266 | JGI IMG/M metagenome (GOLD analysis project Ga0307511, IMG submission 200266) | Populus trichocarpa ectomycorrhiza microbial communities from riparian zone in the Pacific Northwest, United States - 13_EM | ecosystem: Host-associated > Plants > Roots > Unclassified | place...
ACGATCACCGGATACGACTTCCCGTCTGAGTAGATCGCAGTGCCTACAGGACCGTGTATGGTTGCGGCATTCTGGCGAAGGTAGTAGATCGCGCTGACGACGTCGTGGAACGATCCGGCCGGAATCTTGTCCGTCTTGTCCCACTGCTTTTCCGGCGTCTCTTTGTGCAATCGGGCCACGCCGTTGGGGTAGTCGAAAAGCGTGCGCTCCTTGCGCGATTTGTCCTTCCACGAATACGCGTGATACGTCATCAGCGTTCGCGCTCCGGATGGATCGATTTGCGTTTCGTACGCATAAAAACCGCTTTTGCCTGCGGGAGCGGTGATCAGCAGCGAGCTATCGATGGCGTTGCGGCCGGGTGTGGGATAGGTAGTCTTCAGCTCGCCGACGCCCGAGGTGGGAAACATGATGCCGGCGATCCAGGACAGACCGCCGCGCAACTTCCACGCGTATCGAAACGACTCGACATTGGCGGGACCGCGACAGTTGAGGTCGACCGCACCCGCTGTCGGAATCGCACAAGCGAACGCGAGTGCAAGCATCGAGTTCCGAATCGGCTTCATGAACGCGGGGTGAAACATGGTGCAGCGCGTTGATATTGCTGGCCTTCGTGGCGAAAGGGCTACATCGCGCTCAGCCGTTCCTCGACCTCGACGATCACGTAGTCCGGCGTCGATGATCCGGCGGTCACGCCGACCGTACGGGTATTCGTGAACCATGCCGGATCGAGGTCGTCGGCTCCCTGCACGAGATACGACGGCTTGGCCTCGCGGCAGATTTCCCAGAGGTGCTTGGTGTTCGCGCTCTTCTTGCCGCCGATGACGACGATGGCGTCGACGTCGGGATCGTGCGCAAGAACACGTGCGGCATCCTGGTTTTCTTTCGTCGCGTAGCAGATCGTGTCGCCCCGCTCGACGCGTGCCGCGCGCCGCTCGATTGCTTTCACCACATCCTCGAACTCCTCGGCGTTCAGCGTCGTCTGGTAAAAGACTTTCAGCTTCGGATAAGCCGACCAATCGATGGCATCGGCCTGATCGACTTTCGTGACGATGTGGAACGAGGCAGGATCGAGATCGTTCGTGTAGCCGATCACTTCGCGATGCTTCGGATCGCCGATGAAGATGAGGTGATAGCCGTCGGCGAGGGCCTGCTTCGACTCGCGATGAATGTCGTAGACGAACTTGCAGGTGGTATCGAGAATCTGCAGTCCGGCCGATCTCGCCTGGTCATGAAACGACGGCGGAACACCATGCGCGGAGAAGACGATGGTCGGTTCTTCGACCGACGCGATCTCATCGATGGTGCGAACCCCGAGCCGCTCCATCTCTTCGACGACGCGCTCGTTGTGAACGACCTGGCCGAGGATCGCGCCACGACCGCCGCCGGCCGCGAAGCGCTTGACCTTCAAATCGGCGATGCGGACGCCGGAACAGAACCCGTACTTGGCTGCACGTTTGACGTTCATTCGGAGGGATGGAACGCGAAGGGTAGTCTGAACATTCTGGGATACGGACCGGCTAAGGCTGACTCGAAATGACGAGTGTCGTTGGACATGTTAGTCTACGCAAGATGGACAAGAATGGCTGGAACGTCGGAGAAGCCAAACAGCAGTTTTCCGAGGTATTGAGGCGGTCCGAGAGCGAGCCGCAACTGATTTATCGCCGGAACAAGCTGATTGCCGCCGTAGTGCCCATGGATGAAACCAAAGCTACGGCGATAACCACCAAAGTCATGATCGGCGATCGGTTCGCGGAGGCGCGTGAGCTCTTTCGCCGTGAAAACTATCGTCTTCCGGCGGCTCCTCGCCGGTCGCGTCGCAACACATTCGTAAGGACGCTTGATGGCATGGCTGGCGGACACAAACGTTCTGAGTGAGCTCGTTCGCCCGCGACCCAATCCTGGAGTTCTGGCGTGGGCAGCCGAGGTCGAGCGCATTTCCATCAGCGTCATCACGCTTGAGGAAATCCTCTTTGGCCTCGCATGGAAACCGAACCCGAAAGTGCAGAAGTGGTTCGGTACCTTCTTTGATGAGTCATGCGAAGTATTTCCCGTCACGCAACCGATTGCAGAGCGCGCAGGCACAATGCGAGGCGAGTTGCGCGCCCGAGGAATCACGCGAACGCAAGCCGACACATTGATCGCATCGACGGCGCAAGTTCTGGGGCTCACTCTCGTGACGCGCAATGTTCGCGATTTCGAGGGATTCCGAATCGAGCTCTTGAATCCATTTCGTTAAACCGATAGGCGACCGTTCGTCGATTCGCCCGCTTACAATCCCCGCCTCATGCCACCGGCCCGCGATCCGCTGTTCACACCCCGCTTCGCCATGCTGTGGGTGTACGCGTTTGTCACCTTCTTCTCGGCGTTCCAGCTTCTTCCGGCCATTCCATTCCGCATTCTCGACCTCGGCGGATCAAAGGCCGCAGCGGGATGGTTCCTCACCGTTTACACCTTTGCCAGCGCCTTTTCCGCGCCCGTCATGGGAAGCCTGGCCGACCATTTCGGACGCCGGCGGTTCCTGATCACGGCGTCGATCCTCTTCGTCATTTTCTCCATCACGTACGGCTTCGTGCGAGACCTCCCCCTGCTATTCCTCATCGGCGCCATCCACGGCGCAGTCTGGTCGGGGCTCATGGCCTCGGCGTCGGCACTCATGAGCGAATACATCCCCGAATCGCGCCGAACGCAGGGCATGGCCTATTGGGGACTGTCCAGCAGCAGCGCCATCGCCATCGGTCCGGCGGTCGGGCTCTGGGTCTTCCACTTCGGATGGGCGACGCTCTGCATCGAGTTGGCCTCGGTGTCGGTGCTCATGGTCCTCGGTGCGCTTCTGTTGCGCGCCGACGAGAAAGCGCCGGTCAAGCAGCGATTGCGGGTCTCCGACGCCTGGGATTGGCGCGTCATCGCCACAACGCTGTCGCTGACCGTGGCCTCCTTCGGATATGGCGGCGTGACCAGCTACGCGGCAATCGTGGCCATCGAACGCCACGTCAAACCGATCTCGATCTATCTGACGACGTGCGCCATCTCGCTGGTGCTCTTCCGCGTCTGTTTCTCGCACCTCGGCGACCGGATGGGCCCGAAGCGGATGCTGTATCCCGGACTGGTCCTCGTCCCATTCGCCTTCGGATGGCTCGGCGTCGCCCACACGCGCTGGGAGATGATCGCCTCGGCCACAGTTTTCGGCATCGGCTGGGGCGCGGCCTATCCGGCTTTCGTCACGATCATCCTCGGCAACACCGATCCGGCACGGCGCGCGCGGACGTTCGGCTCGATCGTCTGGGCCTTCGATACGGGCATCGGCCTCGGCTCGTTTTGCGTCGGCGCCATCGGCCAGCACCACGGACTGTCAACCGCGTTTCTCGTCGCCGCGGCACTGAGCTGTTTCTCGATTCCGATCTTCGCCTGGACGTCGACCCACCTCGGTGGCACTCCACTTGCTCCCGAACCCGAACATGTCACAACTTCCGAATGACGATGACGAGCGGGTATCGCGCAAGGTTGTCTACGAGCACACGGAATCAAGCGGCTCCTCGCACTCAGCCAGCATCACGATCATCGTCATCGTCGTGCTCGCGCTGGTGTTGATCGGGTACATCCTGATGCACGTGCACCGATGAGCACAGACAAGAGTGTCTGTGCCACATCGCCACGATGAATGTGGCACAGACACTCCTGTCTGTGCCGGCGGCGCACGAAACAGGTGCTAAATTCGCGGGATGAATCGCGCCGCCGTGGTTTCTCTTCTCCTTCTCACCACCACCTCCCTCCACGCCGCTGAATTCGACGCGAAAGCAGCGGAGCGATTCGCAAACCTCGCGCTGGCGTGTGTGCACAAGGAGTATCCGAACAAGATTGCGCACAACCTGAACAGCGACAACGACGTCGCGCCGCCCCGGGCGCTGACGCCGGCGTTCTATGGCTGTTATGACTGGCATTCGTCCGTGCATGGGCATTGGCTGCTGGTGCGTTTGACGAAGACCTTTCCCGATGCATCGTTTGCATCGGCTGCGAAGGCCGCGCTGAAGCAGAGCATCACTGCGGAGAACATCGCGCAGGAAGCGGCCTATCTTCGTGGCGATGGCCGGGCCAGTTTCGAGCGGCCGTATGGCCTCGCGTGGCTGCTGCAACTCGCCGCGGAGCTTCGCGAATGGGACGATCCACTCGGGCGTGAGCTGTCGTCGAACCTTCGTCCACTCGAGCAGGCGGCGAACGAGCGATTGGCGACGTGGCTGCCGAAACTCTCGCATCCCGTTCGCTCTGGAGAACATAGTCAGACAGCCTTCGCCCTCGGATTGATCATCGATTCGACGAGCGATCCGAAGCTCAAACAGCTCGCGCGCGACGCCGCGATGCGTTTCTACAAGAACGACAAAGCGTGCCCGATCACTTACGAGCCTTCGGGCGAAGACTTTCTTTCGCCATGTCTGGCTGAAGCCGATGTGATGCGACGCGTGCTGCCGCCGAGGCAGTACGCGACCTGGCTCACGACGTTCCTGCCGCGTTTTCAAAGCCTGCATCCCGAGGTCGTCACCGATCCGACCGATGGAAAGCTCGCCCATCTCGATGGACTCAATCTCAGCAGAGCGTGGATGCTCGAAGGGATCGCCTCAGGCCTACCGAAGAGCGATGCGCGGGTGCAATCACTGCGAAAGGTTTCCGCGGCGCATCGCCAGTCCGGTCTGGCCTCGGTCACCGGCGAGCACTACGAAGGCGGACACTGGCTTGGATCGTTCGCGGTGTATCTGACCACCGGACGTGGTTTGGCTAGGTAGGCTGCTGCTTGCCGTCGCGATCGAACCACCACATCGCGGCAGACATCAACATCAGCGCGGAGAAGACCCAGATCATCCCGACCGTCTTCGTCGCGAGGTGGCCGGCCACGGCGTAGGCGATCGCCGGCGGAAGACAGCCGGCGATCGACGAGATCGTGATCTGCCACCAGCTCATGCTCGGCGTGGTCCCGGCGATGATCGACATGACCTCGGCGAGGATCGGTACCGGCCGCGTGGCCACGATGCCAGCCATCCCCCATCGATCGAGGAGACGCGAAGCCCGCGCGTACTCGTCGTCGCTGACGAAACGGCGCACCTTCGCACGCCCCGCACGCCCGATCGCGAATCCGGCAAGCGAACAACCGACCGAGCCGGCGAGCGAGAGAATCGAGCCGATCCAGATTCCGAAAAGTGCGCCGTGCGCGATCATGATCACACTCGAAGGCACAGGAAGGACGACGTCAGCGATCAGGAGGCCGACGCCGATCGCACCCGCCAGCGGACCGGCCGCGCGCAGCGCCGGCATCGGGTCGGTAAGCAGCGGCACGCCGAGGGCCTCGGCAATGCCGAAGCCCGCCAGGAACGTGCCGGCCAGAGCGAGCGCAATCCAGAGATAGCGGCGCATCGCTCTAAGAATGCGCTATTTCTTCTTCCGCAGCGTCGCCGAATTCACATCCAGCTCATCGATCGGAATGACCTCGACGTCTTTGAATCGCTGTTGCAGCGTTGGCAGAAACTTCTTGGCATCGCCGACGATAACGATGCTGGCGTTATTGCCCGCAAGGTGCGATGAAGCGAACTTCTGCACGTCAGACGAACTGACACTCTGCACGCCGCTGATGTAACGATTGATCTCGTCGAGGCTCAAACCGTAGAGCGCGAGGGTGCCGATGCGGCCGACGACGCCGGAGTTCGTCTCGAGCTGCCGGCCGAAGCCGCCGATGAGCACGGCCTTGCGCGGCCCGAGCTCGTCGTCGGCGACTGGAGTCGTGCCGAGCTTGTTCATCTCGTCGATGATCAGACCAGCCACTTCGCCGGCTGACTCGTTCTTCGTCTGCGCCGAAGCGACGAACGGACCAACGTCGCGGAGCAGATCGAATCCACTGTTCGCGCCGTAGCTGAGGCCGCGCTTGATGCGGATTTCCACGTTGAGTCGTGACGAATAGCCACCACCGAGGATTGAATTCGTAACGATCGAAAGATGATACGCGGAATCGGCGCGCCGAAGACCGAGACGACCGACGACGACTGCGGCCTGACCTGCGGCGGGCATATCCACAACGACGACATGCGGCGTCGGATACTCCTTCGTTGCCGCCGGCTGCGCGAGATGCGAGCCGGCCGCCGGCTTCCATTCGCCCAAAAGCTCCTGCGCGGTAGCGAACGCCTTCGCCGGCGTGATGTCGCCGCCGATGACGAGGATGGCATTGTCCGGCCGGTAGTGGTCCCGGTGGAACGCGACGATGTCCGCGCGCTTGATCGCGGCCAGCGACTCCGGCGTCCCGCCGAGGTTGTGGCCGTAGGCGCCAGAGCCGAAGATCACGTGAGCCATGACGAAGCTCGCCAGGCGACCCGGCTGCTTCATCGCCACGGAGAGACCATCAATGTTCTGCTGCCGCAGCCGATCGATCTCTTCCTGCTTGAATGTCGGATGGCGCACTACGTCGGCCAGGAACGACATGGCCCGCGGCAGATTGGCTGACATCACGCTCAGATCGGCTGACGACTGATCCCATCCCGCGCCGGTTTCAAGCGTGGCACCGAGTGCTTCGACGCCGCGCGCAATCTGTTCGGCCGTCCGCGTGGTCGTTCCCTTCGTCAGCAGCGATGCCGTCGTGTCGGCGAGCCCGGGCAGATTGGCTGGATCGCCTTCGCCGCCGTTCTTGATCAGCAGGCGCACGGCGACCAGCGGCACGCCCTTCTTCTCGATGACGATCACGCGCAGCCCGTTGGCAAGCGTCTTCTCCACCGGCTTCGGGACCTGCACCGGCCGCGGGGCGGCGGGCGGTGGTGGCGTTGTCTCGACCTGCGCGAAGGCAGTCGAGATGGCGAGAGTCACTGCGGCGGCGATCACTAGCTTTTTCACTTCGCCGACCCCTTTCATTTCGCCTCCGAGGTGTATGTGATCACCACTGCTTTTCCATCGATCAGATACTTCTTCACCACTCGTTGCACATCGGTAGCAGTCACGGCCTGAAGGCGAGACAAACCTCGATTGACGTACGAGGCATCGTGATACTGCGTGATCGCCTCGCCGAGCGCGCCGGCCTTGCCGTCGTTCGTCTCGCGCTCGCGCAACGCCGAGGTGATGACCAGGTTCTTGGCCTTATCGAGCTCCGCGGCGGTGACCGGCTTCGCGGCCAGCGCAGCGATCTCCTCGCGCAACGCGCCGATGCCGTCCTCCGTTTTCTTGCCGCTGGCCATCACCGCCGTAACGGTGAAGAGTCCGGTCTCCTCGCGCGTATCGGCGTTCGCGTTCGCGCTTTGGGCGAGCTGTTTCTTGTAGACGAGCGATTGATACAGCCGCGACGAATCGCCCTCGGAAAGAATCGTCGCCGCGAGATTGAGCGCCTCGGAGTCGTCGCTCTGCGCCGGCGGGATGAGCCAGGTCAGCCCGACTGCAGGCAGCGGCACATTCGCGCCGTGCTCGCTGAAACTCTTTTCCTCGCTGCGCGCCGGCTCTTTCGCCGTTACGCGCGGAATCTCCGTCGATGGCTTCGGCACGGCACCGAGGTAGCGATCGACCCACGTATCGAACTGCTTCGGATCGAGATCGCCCACGACGATGAGAACCGCGTTGTCGGGACGATAGAACGTCGAATGGAAGGCCTGCACGTCAGCGAGCGTCGAGGCGTCGAGCTCCTCGATCGATCCGATGCCCGGCCGGCGATACGGATGAACCGTGTACGAATCCTTTGTGAGCGCGTAGTTGAAGCGGCCATACGACGGCGCGAGGATGCGGAAGCGGTACTCTTCCTTGACCACGTCGCGCTCCGATTTGAAGTTGGACTCATCGACGGTGAGCGATCCCATCCTCTCCCCCTCGGCCCACAGCAGCGTCTGGAGGTAGTTGGACGGGATGACCTCGTAGTAGACGGTGCGATCGGGATGGGTGTAGGCGTTGTTCATGCCGCCGACATCCTCGGTGAGCCGGTCCATCATCTCGGACTTCATGTGGGCTGTGGCCTTGAACATGATGTGTTCGAAGAGATGCGCGAATCCGCTGCGCCCCTCGGGATCGTTCTTCGATCCGACGCGATACCAGACGTTGATGGCAACCGTCGGCGTGGCATGGTCTTCGATCGAATAGACCTCGAGGCCATTGCCCAGCGTGCGATGCCGGTATTCGATCGGAGCGAAGGATGGCTTCGCCGGCAGAGCGGAGAAGGCGGATGCGGTGATGAGGAGGATTGCTATGACGAAACGACGAACGAGCATTCGATCTGCACCTTTTCGAAGGATTCCGAACAGCAAAGCGTAGCGCCAGCGGCTCGCTGGCTGGACCGCCGCCGGCCCGGCGTCGGGTGTTCGCTGATGCGCGCGACTATATCAATGCACTCGCTCCGCAGTGCCTTTGCGGATCATCTCATCGAGCCGCGGACGCAATTTCTGTTCGATGTCGTGCGCCAGCGCGGACTGCTTCTCGCCGAGTCTGGACTGCTCCTCGCCGAGCTTCGACTGTTCGCGGCCCAACTCGCCCTGCTGATGACCGAGATCGTTCTGCTTGCGCGAAAGCTCGCGCTGCCGGCGTTCCACATCGCGGCGACGCTCATGCACCGTCGCATCATCGTCATCGAAACGCATCGCCAGGCGCGCCTGTTCAATGCCGAGGCGGCCCTGCTCGCGTCCAAGCTCGCCTTGACGACGACCGAGCTCCCCTTGCTTGCGTCCGAGGGCGCCCTGCTTCCGTCCCAGCTCTCCCTGCTCGCGACCGAGCTCGGCCTGCGGACGATAGAACTCCGCCACTTCGCGAACCGTGGCCGCATCGCGCACGACGTAGGCACGGCCATCGTGACGGAACCAGAAAAAGTGACGGCCATACGAGTGACGAAGATCTTCAACATCAGTATCGCCATCGCCGTTGACGACGTTCATGTCGCCGCTGCAGAGCACGTCCGTGTCGCGGTCATCGTCGTCACTCCACGCAACCGGCGTGGGAGGAGTGGGTGGCTCCGGTGGCGTGGGCGGCTCGATGACATCGATCGATGCCATTGCGGGAACCGCCGGAACGGCAGGAGGGGCGGGCGGCGCGGGAGGAGCAGGCGGCGCCGGCGGCATATGCAATCCGAGGTACGGCAAGGCCTGCAGATTCGGAAGTACCGACAGTGATATTGCTACAACCGCGAGGACGGCAACGACGCGTACGATTCTCATAACTCCTCCTCGGCAGGTTGGACGCCGTGTATGTCGGGAAGTTAGTTACGCGCTGGTCGGGCCAAAGTTTATGCTGAGCGAAGCGAAGCATCTCCGGTGGCACCGCGCGACTTGCGACCCTTGCGCATGTGGCTACTCCGGCGCGGAATCACCGGAGATCCTTCGCTTCGCTCAGGATAGAGTTGACGAGAATCTACTCGTACCGAAGCGCCTCGATCGGATTCAACTCCGAGGCCCGCGCCGCTGGATAAATCCCCGACACCAGCCCAACCGTGATCGACACGCCGCATGACAGCAGCAGCGATCCGATTGTAATCACCGTCGGCCATCCTGCGTACGCCGCGACGAGCTTGGCCAGGATGACACCGATGATGATTCCCGAGACGCCGCCGATCAGGCTGATGGTGAAGGACTCGATCACGAACTGCGCCTTGATGTCCTGCTTCCGGGCGCCGATGGCGCGGCGGATGCCGATCTCGCGCGTTCGTTCCAGCACCGAGGCCAGCATGATGTTCATGATGCCGATGCCGCCGACGAGCAGCGAAATGCCGGCGATCGAGCCCATGACGATGGAGAAGATCCTCTGCGTCTGCCGGCTCTGTTCGAGCAGCGCCTCGGGGACGACGATCTCGTAGTCGTCAGCGCCACCGTGCAGCCGTTCGAGCAGCGGACGGATGAGCGTGGCAGCATCGCGCGTCGACACGCCTTCTTTCAATTCGACCAGCAGTTCATCGACCGGTGCATCGAGCGGATCGCGATCGAACTTGCGCATTGCAGTCGACACCGGAATCCAGATCTCCTGTGCGTTCGATGCCACAGGCACGTCCTTCGACGACGCTGTCCCTGGCTCGTCGCCGGCGAAGAGGCCGATCACTTCGACCCAGACATCGTTGACCTTGAGATGCTTGCCAATGGCCGGGCCGTATCCGAACAGGCTGCGCCGCACTTCCTGGCCGATAACGCAGACCTGCGCGTACTCCTGCTCGTCCCGCATATCGAACATGCGCCCCTCGGCCAACGAAACCGTGGCCACGCGCGGGTAGCGCCACGAAACGCCGAGGACCTTGGCCTTCGTCTTGGCGCCGGGAGCGATGATCTTGTACGGCTTCACTTCGAGACGCGGCAGCACCATTTCCACGCGCGGAACGGCTTCGTTGATGGCTTCGCCGTCGCGCAATGAAACGCCGAGCGATTTTTTGCGCAGTTCGGCGCGCTCCTCCGGCTTGACCGTCTTGGCGCGCACGATGACGTTGCGCAACCCGAGGCGCCCAATCGCTTCCAGCGCCTTCTTCTCGCCCCCCGCGCCGATCGACAGCATGGCGATGACCGCGCCGACACCAAAGATCATCCCAAGCATCGTCAACGCCGTCCGCAGCTTGTGCGTGGCGAGGTTTTGAAGGGCGACGGTGAAGGTTTCGGGAGTGGTCATGATGACGTTGAGAGCGTAGCGCCGGCGGCTCGCCAGCTGGACCGCCAGCGGCTCGCTGGCAGGTTGCGTTCGTCCTTGCCGCCGAGCCGGCGGCGGTCCAGCCGGCGAGCCGCCGGCGCTACGCTAACCATCCTTCTCCTCCGTCGGATCGCGCAACGCGATCTCGTCGCCTTTCACGAGTCCCTTCGTCACCACCACGCGCCCTGCCGTCGACGAGCCGATCTCGATGGTGACCGGTTCAAACTTGTTTCCGCGTTTGCGGTAGACGAGCTTCTTTCCCTGCTTTTCGAAAATGGCCTGGCGCGGGATGGAAAACGCGCCGTCGCGGCTCTCGACGTCGAGCACGGCCCGGACACGGGCGCCGGGCTTCATCAGCGATGGATCGGTGTGATCGAGCGTGATCGTGGCGCCGAAGTACTGCACCGGCACGCGAGGGAAACGAGGGCGGGCCAGCTTGTCGACCTGCGAGATCTTGCCGGTGATGACCGAGCCCGGCTTCCCTTCCACCGACAACGTGGCCTTCTCGCCAACCGCCAGCCCCGCGGCGTCGGCCTCGAGCACGAAGACCTCGGCTTTCATCGATTGGAGGTCGGGAATCTCGCCGATCGGACTGCCCGGCCAGACGGTGTCGCCGACGCGCATGATGTCGCCGCGCCAGTCGCGCTGTAGGACGAGGATGCCGTCGTACGGCGCGCGCATCTCCAGCGCATGCAGCCCCTGCTCGGCGTTGCGAATCTTGAGGTCGGCCTTGCGCTGTTCGATCGAAACGAGATCGCGATCGGCCGCGGAGAGCTTGGCGCGCACGCCGAGGACGCCTTCCGCGTGCTCCTTGCGATGCCCGGCCAGCGTCTCATCGATCTGCGACTCCACACGCTGGTAGCGCGAGAAAATCTCCGCGTCGTCGAACTTGAACTGCCGCGCCGCGAGCAATTCATCGCTGGCCTGATGCGCGTCGCGTCGCAGATTCGTCCTTGTCGTCGAGGCCTCGGTGTTGGTTTTGTTCATCTTGTTGCCGGCGGTGTCGTGGTCTTCCTGTCCTGCCAGCAACTGTGTCTCGAAGTCGGTCGGGTCGAAGCGGACGACGACTTCGTCCTTTTTCAGCAGCGAGCCGTCGGGAACGAGCCAGGCGATCTTGAGCTGCCCCGGCGCGTCGTGCGGTGCCGACAGCGGCGTCGCTTTCGTCGACTTCAGATTGCCGTCGGCGGTGACGCGACGCGCGAAACGAACCGCTTCGACGCGAAAGGTGGGGACATCATTCGATTCGCGACAACCGGCAAATAGAAAGGCGATTGCAATCAATGCGTTCGCGATGCCGGAGCGGT
>Ga0307511_10006369_pt1 | contig 11900 bp, 15 predicted proteins | sample 13_EM_MG_FD_200266 | JGI IMG/M metagenome (GOLD analysis project Ga0307511, IMG submission 200266) | Populus trichocarpa ectomycorrhiza microbial communities from riparian zone in the Pacific Northwest, United States - 13_EM | ecosystem: Host-associated > Plants > Roots > Unclassified | place...
CCCACACCCCCCACGGGGGGGGGGGGGCGCGGGGGCGCTTGACGTTAATAGTGAAGAAACGCTTTATTTTCAAAACACGGTGGAGTTTGTTATGGGCAGGTTTTTCAAGTGAGTTGGGAGTTGGGAGTTTGAAGTCGACGCTTGGTTTTTGTGCTGCTGGAAATAAAAAAAGTCGGGATGAATAAATGGGGACAAGAAAAGAAAAAGGAAAGGAAAGGTATTGGTGGGGGGGGGTAAGGTAGAATGTGTATTTCTTAAATGCATCCCCGTAAGGTAAAAATATTTTCCCTAGATCGCATTTCCCCAGGGGTTTAGGAATGTTGGCCCGGGAGGGGGGTTTCGACTGTATACACTCTACAGATTATTATTTTGAATGTCAGTTGTACTGGAATTGCATGCACTAATTGTTCCATCTGCAAAGATTTTTATGTATCGTGTAGGTAACAAATACTGTTTAAAAGACAGGACGATGGGTTGGGAAATGAATAACAATATGGATATCGATAGGCTGGCTATAGAGATATAATGTATCCCACCTTTCGCTAGAATATTACAAGATAAAATTTGAAAACTTCATAGTGTGAATAACAAGGTGAGAAAAAGGTATAAAATCACGGAAGGAAGAAAATCCTATATAACGTATCCTTTCCATTAGCTAGAAGATTACGGAATCAAAACCGACTTGGTAAGATTCAATATGTGTGAAAAACAATGTGAAAAACAATGTGAAAAAAGGCATAGAATAGGTGAGAGGAAATAACTGAGTTCTGTTGTCCCTTCGGCCCGATACAAGTATTGCGTACAGGATAGCACCACGTTAACCTGCTTCTTGATAGAACTATAACCTCTGGAGTTATCCACCTTCAAGGTATCCGCTTTCATTGCTGGGACCAGTAGACACACGCAAGCGCACCCGGAGATTGTGGGCCTATTCGGTTTGCCCAGTTTTTTCGTGGAGGCCGATTAGGTAACGGATCGTATTTTGCGTCCGCTGGTGGTCTACTCCCAGCACCTCCTCCATCCCAGCCAATGCTTGCCCATACGATTTCAGGGCTTTCTCATACTGTCCTTGCTTGTCGAATACCACTGCCATATTATGGACCGTACTGAGAAACTGGGGGGAAATACACGATATATATCAACTGAAAAAAAAAAAGAGAGAGGAGGTGCTACGGTGGGGGAACTACTCTTGATGACCCGGGAGGTAATTACCCTATAGCACTAATAGGGCATTAGACCATTCTCCATTCCCAGGCTGCTCAGGCGGAGGTTCACCGGAAGATTCTACCACCACCTGTTGGGACGGAATAATGGTCGATGCATGACCTGAGAAATGATGACTGCATAAGCGGGACCTCGGGGCTGAATGAGCTGAATGGTGGGGTGGATGGATAGGGTATTAAAGTCGGTGGATTTCCTCACGTCCCCTTCGTTAGATGTCATCAGGCAAGCCTTTTATCACATAGCACACCAACACCCCTATACCCTGCGAACGAGCGACCGGTGCAGACCGATCTTCACACCACCCACCCCCTGGAGAGCGCAGAGTGGTCCGCGAACTCCACCACGGAACCATTCCCTTACCTGAAATTAGGGAGAGTGTTCCGGCATGCGGTCCCTCGTCATAGTCTAGATAGATTAAATACGAGTACTGAGTTATAAAAAATAAAAAAATACAGATAGCGTGGCACTATCCAGTCTGCCATGCAGAAACCGCCAACACTACCCATCCTCTGTGCCTTTGTATTTGCCCCCCAGAGACTGATGAGAGAATAAATGATCTTCGTTGGTGGTATCTAGCCTATCTGATGGGCTTCGGAGGGAGCCCGGGTGAAACTAGGTTGACACTATTTCCTATCAGTTTGATCATGTCTATAACTATCTCGAGTTCCTTATCGGGGATTTCTGCTTGTCAATCTTTCGCTCCTAATATACAATTCTCTATATAATACCCTTGCCGCCGCTGCTGTCCAAAAAAAAAAAATAACATCTCAAGGTACTTACTAGTACTCCATATTCCCCTTCTGCTTTGGGATCTTTTGTGAGGGAGCAAGAAATGTGTTAGAATAAGATATTATAACTATGCAACGAGAATTGGGTCGGTAGATAAGGAATATCATGGAAAATGAAGTATGGAATTGTTCGGTCGATGCTAGGGAGGCTATTTTCTCTTATATATGTCGGGGAATACCCCCCCCCCTCTTAGTTAGATCATTATCATCATCAAATATATCCTCTCTTGCACTCAGCCAACGGGCTTGGCATTCAGTGTCAGGAATGCTTATTTCAAACATAATGCTAGTGAGCCGAACGTGAAGCGGAGTTTGTTATTGGCGGTTTTTCAGTGGGTCGGGAGTCGACAACTGATTTTGTGCGCTAATAATGAAAATCAAGAAAAATATAACCCCATTGCCTGGAAGATTACAAGACAAAAACTACATCATAAGACTGAAGACGTGTAAAAAACAATATGAAAAAAAAGGTAGGGAATATATAGTTAAGAGGCCTAGGCTCCCTTCGGTCCCTTACAATTATTGCAGACAGGATTACTCTAGGCAGGTTTGTTAGCACTACGTCAACCTACTTCACCAAAGGAATATTACCTCTGGGGTTATCTACCTTCAAGGCATTCGATTCAGGTGCTGGGAGCATGAAGCACATGCAAGCGTTTCCGGAGGTTGTGGACCTGGTCGGTTTGCCCTTTTTTTTTGTAGAGGCCGATCAAGCAGCGGATTGTATGTTGTGTCTGTGGGTGGTCTGATCCCAGTGTCTTCTCCATCCCAGCCAATGCTAGCCCATACCATTCCAGGGCTTTCACATACTGTCCTTGGCTGTTGAATACCGCTGCCATGTTATGGACCACAGAGAGAGTGCTCGGGTGGTCCACTCCCAATGCCTTCTCTAGCCCAGCCATTGATCGTCCATACCACTCCAGCGCTTTCCCCCACTGTCCTTGGTTGGTGAATACCACTGCCATACTAGTGACCGTATTCAGAGTGCTCGGGTGGTCCACTCCCAATACCTTCTCCCGGCCGGCCAATGCTCGCCCGAACCACTCCAGGGCTTTGCCCCACTGTCCTGACTTATCGAACGCGATTGCCATACAATTGACCGTAGCGAGAGTACTCGGGTGGTCCACTCCCAATGCCTTCTCCTGCCCAGTCAATGCTCGTCCATACCACTCCAGCGCTTTCACATATTTTCCATGGCTGTCGAATGCCACTGCCATATTATGAACCGTATTGAGAGTGTCCGGGTGATCCACTCCCAATGCCTTCTCTTGCCCAGCCAATACTCGCCCAAACCACTCCAGCGCTTTCTCATACTGTCCTTGGTTGCCGAATACCACTGCCATACTATTGACCGTATTCAGAGTGCTCGGGTGGTCCACTCCCAATGCCTTCTCCCTCCCAGCCAATGCTCGCCCAAACCACTCCAGCGCTTTGCCCCACTGTCCTTGGTTGTCGAATACCACTGCCATACTAGTGACCGTATTGAGAGTGCTCGGGTGGTCCACTCCCAGGGCCTTCTCTTGCCCAGCCAACGCGCGTCCATACAACTCCAGCGCTTTCACATATCGTCCTTGGTTGCCGAATACCACTGCCATACTATGGACAGTATTGAGAGTGCTCGGGTGGTCCAATCCCAATGCCTTCTCGCTCCCAGCCAATGCTCGCCCAAACCACTCCAGCGCTTTGCCCCACTGTCCTTGCTTACGGAATACGACTGCCATATTATGCATGGTGATGAGAGTGCTCGGGTGCTCTACACCTAATGCCTTCTCCTGCCCAGCCAATGCTCGCTCATACCATCCCAACGCCTTATTTTTTTTTTTTTGGTAAATCAGTACTCGTATTTATACTAAGGTACATGACGAGGGGGTGCATCCCCGGGTGGAGACCCGGCCGGATTATTCAACCTCTGGGCCACCCCAACCCTCTCTCTCTCCCGCCTTCAGGTGCGTCTAGCTGCTCCGGAGGAAATGACTAAAACTAATAAAGAAGAACAAACAGAGAAAAGGAAAGAACGAACGGGAAGAAAAAGGAAAAAGGAAGGCAGCAATCCCCTCCCGACCCTTCCGCCCCCCTCTCCTCCCCTATCCCAACGCCTTATTATACCGCCCATGCCTGCTGTACACATCGCCTAAACTACTCGCTCCATTCTGTACGTCAACGCCTTTTGACACGTGCGTTGTCACTGCGTCGATATGTGGCATCACTCGCTGCTCAAAAATCCAGTCATCCGTGCGCATTTTTTGTTCATCAGGGCAAACTCCTGATCCAAGTAATTCGAATGCCTCCCTTGCTATATCAATTTCCTTTTGTGGCTCAGACTCTAGTCGAAGCCTAGCCCAAGAGTGTACTAAAGGATGGATACTGAAGCTATCATCGTTGCTGCTTCGCTTAGCTAGCGAGTATGAAAACAATATCCTAATTGATTCTTCCAGGTCTATACCGATCAATACATTAGCGAGGTCATCAACACTATCCCCAATAAGCTCGTACCATCGTAAAAAATAAGAAACACAAAAACATGTACAAAATATAGAAAAAGATTTTAACAATTCAAGATATTAAAAAACGTCCATACCACGGGTTTCCAGCTTCGTTCCTCGCCTTAGCAGCTCTTCACAGATGTCCTCATTGTTAAGCAACCCGCAGATTGATAGTAGCTTTGCTGCATGCGGACTCTTTTCCTCGATTGCATTGAATGATATCTCCCATGTCGCAAACACCGATCTATCCTGCTTTCCCCCTTTCCATCCTTTGCTTAGTAGATAACTCGCATTGGCTTGGTAATCCTTTAGATATCGACTTAACGAATACTGAGCCATATGAATGTATGCGCCAGCTTGATCCAAGGCAAGTGGTAGGTATCCCAACTCCTCTACTATCGTACTGGCAGTTGTTTGCTCTGAGCAGTGTGTTAGGATAAATGATTAGCCGTATGGAGATTTAACTTACCGCTAAATACCAGATCCTCGAATTTAGGCATTGCACATGCACTAAGTAGCAACTGTATGGCCTCCATGGGCTCCAGTTGGTCCACTTCGAACCCCCTCCGACCCTGCTGTAGCTCCCTCCGCCTGCTTGTAATGATCACTGTCCCATGATTGCACTCCGGAATATATTCCTCGATGTCAACTAGGTCTAGATCGTCAAGGTTATCAAAAACAAGCAGCCAGTTCATATTCTCCGGCAATGCAAACCAATCCTTAACAGCACCCACAACATGCTGTGCTTCTGATGGTTGCGTGACTGCAAAGCATCCGTTGGAATCTAACTTACCGGACATGCCCAGTAGTCGCCCTATATGTGAATAATCCTCCGAGACCTGTGCATGATGCTTGATAAGCCGCTGCATTATCTGAGTGAACCCAAGTATTGTAGTCTGGTCGCTAGCAGCATTAACCCAAAAGACCGATGAATGGTCTTTATAATGTTGCCGGATATATTCTAATGCCAGTTGGGTTTTTCCCATCCCTCCAGTCCCATAAAGTACAATTATACTTTGAGTCTGTTTACCTTCTTCTACCTCCTGCTTCAAGCTCTTGAGCAAGTATTCTCTCCCAATAAACTCGGAAGATTTCCGAATATTAGTATTCGGAATAAACGGAACACCGAATGAGAGTTTCAGTGCCGAAATTTGTGATTTAGCTGATGTCGGAAGCACTTGAAACGGTCCATCATTGAGACCTGTTAATATTCCCAGCAAGTCGTCGAGCTTTCCTTTGTCTGAAATCACCCAGCGGAGCTTGCGGTATATCGGTAATGATTGCTGTACTCTGTTCATTGCCTCGGTCATGGAAGAGATCTCTTCCGGAAGCCCCGGAAGAAGTTGTTGGTTTCCCAACACACGGGGATTTTCTAGCAGGTGGAGGTCGTTTTCGTGTATAGCTGTAATTACCGGTTGAGTATTTGCGTTGCGAAGCGGAGACTTGGCGCGTGACCTAAACGGCCTAGACATTGGTAGCCGATTGTATCTTTGTGACTTTGGTTCTTCCGAGGCTTTACCACTTGCTTTCTTCACGGCAATTCCATATTTTGCTTGCAATTCATCTACACTTGCAAATGCTGCCACTATTCTTGCCAGAGTTGCTGTTGCGTATCCGTACCGGTAGTCCTCAGGGTTAAGTCGCCCCTGACCAACGTCGTCGTTGTTGTTTTCGTTTCCGAGCCCCCAAGCGTCCTCCCATCTCTTGAGCCGAAGTCCCTCTGTACGCAGCTTATGCAAGATGGTGTCGTATGTGGCACCAACATCGCTCATATCGTCGAATATCTTGTAGTAGTCCATAGCAGCCTTAGCTAGCTGCCCCGTCAGGCCGACAACTCCGATGGTGAATCCAACTGGCTCCATGCTGCTCCTACCCGAATTCAACGGTAGAACAAACCCTTATAACTGACCTCAGGTAGTTAGATATCGTTCTAACCTTAAATGTGTATGTGTATTGTACTGATAGTGCCGGTTAACAGTGAGGGAGTTATTTGGCATTCGTGAGGGGGGTTTACGGAGAATCTATATATATTTGGGCGGAGACGTATGCAGTGCTGCGGCTGAACGTTATACCTATACCTACTTAAGTACTGCGGGCAATCCAACATTCGGCTTTGGGGAATGCCAAAGTCAGTTTCATGTACCGTGCTAGCAGTCGAAAAGCAAGATCTGGACCGTAGGGCGATTGTGAACTGGACTGGGTACCTTGCCGATGCGATTTCTATATGGCAAGCCATCCAGTCTAAGTGAGATTACGAGCACATACTCCGTACAATTCAGCCAGACTACCGTCCAGGAAAGATTGGTGCCACCACACTCTACCCCACTAGTTCAAACTATCCTAATGCTCCCCATCATATCGACTGCTTGCAGCCTGGTTTACACAAATTATGTCTAAAAATAGCGAGTATGCTCCATCTATTAATACTGCCATAAGGCTGTCGTAACATTTAGTTGAAGCTGAACATGAACCCCTGGAATCAAATCCTATTTTAGTCTGCATTGCGTGACGCATAGCGCTACTATTATTGTATTCCTCTATTTTTCGTGTATTGGTTCACTTACATACTTGTCGGTTTAATTGTACAGAAGAATTAAGGACGGTTACCAAATTACTATTCTCCACGTAGTAGACGCAAGTACCGTCGGATCTAGGTTAGAGTCTTCATACGCTACAATTGTACTTAGCGGTGTTGATATTAATATTAATTACACCATCTTATCTAGCTTTATTCGTGGCGAATATTTATATAATTCCAGTAATTGGGTATCCTTGTCTGTAATCTTGGGTATGCCCGTAAAGGGCATGCCAGGTATCTTTCTTTGCCTCCCGTGGATATTTTCTCTAGGTCATAACACACGTGGTTTGTATTCAGCTCTATATTTTCCCTTTGTACTATAGCACTTAAATCTGCGTTTTACTTATGTAACATAATACTCACTGAAAGAACTACATAGTTATCAAATAGTTACTGTATGTAGTATTATATGTACTAGGTATATAGCTTACTGTACCGTACATACATATGCGCGAGTCTAAATAACCCTCCGATACACTATCCGTAGTACGGATACTACGGTACGTCTGAATAGTATACATGAAATAGCAATTCTTTTTCTTGGCGAATTCGGCGCTCTATATTTATTCAAGGTCAGACGCCATACGATCGGCGCTGGTGCGACGGATGATGGATGTGACGGGTATAAGCGAGCGTGACGTTTGTGCAACCGGTTGTACCGTACCAGCTTTACGAGTTATCAGCGCGGGGTTGTGTAACATAACGTGTGCATTACAACAGGACTTACTATAAGGACTTACCGGCCACACTTCTCGACCCCACCCAGCAAAATACATCACATGCCTCCCATCCATCCCTCACGTCCGCCTCCGCCTCCAAGCAACCCCACCTTTCCTTTTATTCGCAGCGACTTCTATACTTGCATAAGATACTTGTGACGAAAGCTAAGTGAATATCACCTAGTGTCACTCAAACGGCATTTCGCTCAATCTGTCAATATCTCAGCGACCCAAGGGGTACGGCTCCTCATGGTCTTAATACCATACCCTTGGCCTAGACTCATTTTTTTTCTCAGATTCGCCTGTATGGCCATGGGGAGTGGGCATTCGTTAGCATCCGGGGAAGCAATTAACAAGTCCAAACCACGTATATCAGTATGAATAACAAACAGGAGATGCCATCCATACGCATACATCCGCGGATCACAAAGAGTCTGCATGCACTGAGTCCTGTCCTGGGAAACTGCCCTTCTACAACCCGGCCAAAGGCAATACCTACTGGAAACTACCCTCCTCCGAAAACAGCCCCAATCAGGCTTCCAATGCCGCGTCGCCTCCGTCACATAGTCTATGCCACGCGCATCGCTATGTGGAGCTGAACCTCTGGTCCTCCTACTGCCTCGCTAAAGGCGCTACCTAGTTCACTAGTACGACTCCACACCTGTGCACCCCCTCACCCCCCATGTGGCGGCTCTGGAGAAATTGCCGCCCCCTACTTAATCGACCTACACTCCCGCCACCCCCCAAAACGCGCAAGATACATCCACCCCCACCTCCATCACTTCCACTACCTCCTCCGCTCGCAACTCCCCCAACTACATCTACATGTCCGGAATCTTTATTTTCCCCACCAAACATCGCGGCGCAGGGCCTAGGGGGGGTCAGCAGTGGGGTTTAGTTGCAATTGGTTACATTGACTATTACTCTACACATTGGTATGCCAAACGAGTCTCACTGCCTTTCCTCCTATGACACCGCTAAGGACATTACTTAGTTTACAAGTTGCAGGCACATCTCTGCTTCCTGCTTGCGTCCCGCGCCTCCCCTAGAATCGTGGTCTTCTCTAAACGAGGGGATTTAGTTACACCCCGTTAGGCGCAGGTTGGTCAGGGTGTTGCTTGAGGTAGGAGAGGAGGTTGTGGGGGGTTTTGGAAGCAGTGCGGGAGATGGGTATGGCGCGGGGAAAGTTTGGGTGATTCTAGGAAAGGGCGCGGGGAAAGTTTGGATGATTCTAGGAAAGGCAACAGAGATAGGGGTGGTAAGGTGCATGTTGGGGATGGGGTGGGTATCAAACACCATTACCACAGTTGTGGAAGAGACCATCCAATAGACAAATCCCAAAGGCAGCTATAAAATTCGATACTACAAAGATTCCGCGTGTACCGTCGTGCAAAAATAGTCAAGGAAACAAAACTTTAATCTTTATACTGAATAACTTCAGAGCCGAATGCCGCCCAATATGCTGTTGATGCAAAGACATGGTTAATGGATGACAAGCACTATTTGGGTGCGGGGGGGATGCAGAACTGCCGGATGCAAACAGGTAGGGAGATGGTCCATGAAAGGTAAACACAACTGTCATACACATCAGGCGAGTATTGATAGCGTATGTAGATGTTTGATTTGTATTTTCCAGGATCTACCAACCACCCTCCGGATTTTTCAACGAGCTCGGCTGCTACTCCGACACATCGCCGTGAGGCCCCACTCTTGAGCATAAGGGCAGAGCCAGGATGCAGCTAACCCCACAGCGCCAGTTACAGATAGCCGGAATAGGAACGGAAAAATTCCTTGGTGGGCTTATAATATCTGCTCTCAAATGGTATTAGGATATAACGATCTTGGAACATCTATGACCTTCATGAGCTAGAGATTTTCATGGCCTCGCGACAGGGACTCTGTCCATTCTTTGAAGTTGGTGTTTTCTTAGTATTCCGATCAGTCCTCAATTTACCGACAACCCCTCGATACACACAAAGTATATTGGCCATGGGAATTACTGACCCCCCAGCCGCGCAGCCGCGCGATTACTCAAAACGTCGAAGAACTAAGCTCATAAAGTGACATAAGTTACAAACCTATTGCCAGTGCCATCTAATAGTGAAATAGAAAATACAAGTAGGCGAGGCTACCAGATCATGAACTGATGGTGTGTCAATATAAAGTAAGTAGCTCCAGCCACAAACCTATTGCCACAAAATATAATAGTGGAGTAGCCGAAAGCTATAAATGGAATATGGGTACCCATGACCTCCGCAATAGACATACCAAATACAAGAAAAAACTCGCAGTGTGTAGTGTTGTCTCCTTGAGAAAAGAGGGAGTTCGAGTCCTCCCAGGTTTCCTTTGTCGGAGTCTTGAGATTTTCTAGTTGTAGATAGGACCATGGGACCATAGTGCCATCGTTATCGTAACTTGAGAAATAAACGAATGCTCGGCAAGCGACAAACCGAAAGAATTCCGGGGGATGTATACTTAAAAACGGAAAGAAGGGTCTTGGAACGATCGGTGCCTGCGTGGCCTGCGTGACGGATACAAGCGAGCGCACCACCTTTAGCGAGGAATTGTGTAACCAGACTAAGTATGTAACCTTGGGGCGGTACGCAGCTTAACTACGGCCTTAGCCTTGTTCAGTCTAGCTTGCACTAGCCCCTCGGTATACTTACTTACATGTATGTTACTTACCTCTCTCTCGGTATACTTACTTACATGTATGTTACTTACCTCTCTCCAAGTAAGCTGGCGCCACCCTTTCCGTTTATTCATTTGCAGCAACAAAAGCTGACGTACCACTCAAACGGGATCTGTCGATATCTCAGCCTCACGCTCTTACCCTTTGCCTAGACTTATTTTTCTTCTCAGATTCGCCTGTATCGACATGGAGAGCGGGTATTCGTTAGCGAAGAAATTACGAAGCGACACATATCGATATATTAGTATTGATAACAGGAGGTGCCCTCCATATGTCGGAGAAACCATACATCCGCACATCACAAGGCGTGAGCTAGGAAACTGCGCCCTCTTATAACGCTGCCAAATGCAATGCATAGGTCATCAGCATGCACCCATAACTCCACACCCCGCAGCGGCCCTGGAGATCCGTACTTAATCGACCTACACTCCCCCCGCCCCTGAAAACGTGTAAGCAGATACATTCGCCTCCACCACCACCACCACCACTACTACTACTACTTCCTCCGCCTCTTCCACCTCTTCCGCCTCTTCCGCCTCCTCCGCCTCCTCCGCCTCCTCCGCCTCCTCCGCCTCCTCCGCACCTCCACCCGCAACTCCCCCAACTACATCTGTATTCCCAGGATTGCGACTTTCCCCACCTAAACATCGCGGCGCAGGGCCTGGGAGGGCTCGGCAGTGGGGTTAAGTTGCAATTAGTTACATTGACTATTACCCCGCACATAGATATGCCGAGTGAGCCTCACTTCCTTTCCTCCTTTGATCTCGCTAAGGGCATTACCTAGTTCACCAGCATGCAGGCATCCCTCCGCACCACTCCTGCTTCCCTCCCGCACCTCCCTCAGAATCGAGATTTTCCCCAGATATGCCGGCGGCCGGCGGTGGGATTTAGTCACAACAATTTAGGCGCGGGTTAGTCAGGGTGTTACTTGAGGTAGTGGAGGGGTTGTGGGGGGTTTTCGGAGGAGTGCGGGAGATGGGTATGGTGCGGGGGGGCGCGGGGGGTTTGGATGAATCTGGGAAAGGCAAGGGAGATGGAGGTGGTAAGATGCTGTGGATGCAAACACCATCACCATATTCGCGGAAGAGATCATCCAATGGACAACACCCAAAGGCAGCTATAATGTAATACTTGTAATACGAGTGGGAGAATAGTTAAAGAGAGAAGATAGATATATTCAGCGGAACTGCGGAGCTGTCCTGGAGATCGCCATTGACTTGTGAGCTATAGTTCCAGTGCTCTGTCCTTTATTCCCCAGCGATTCCCAGCTCTTTTATCCTTTTCAGCCGTTACTCCAATTGCCTCCATTTAGCCGCTTGCATGGCTTAGTCTCGTGATCTGCACCCGTGCCTAACACCATTCCATCATATCAATAACCATCTCAAATTCTTTACCGTCTTCACCTCCGGGATATCT
>Ga0307511_10006370_pt1 | contig 11899 bp, 10 predicted proteins | sample 13_EM_MG_FD_200266 | JGI IMG/M metagenome (GOLD analysis project Ga0307511, IMG submission 200266) | Populus trichocarpa ectomycorrhiza microbial communities from riparian zone in the Pacific Northwest, United States - 13_EM | ecosystem: Host-associated > Plants > Roots > Unclassified | place...
GTCGCCGGTGACGTCTTCTTCGTCCTGCTGATCTTCGGCGCGGTCTACAGCCGCCGCTTCGGCGACCGCGGCACCGCGCTCGGTCTGATCGGCTTCCAGATCTACTTCCTGTCCCTGTTCGTCGGCGCGACCGTCTCCGCGCTGCCCCGGCTGTACGGCGTGATCGGCGTGGCCTTCGTGTGCAGTGCGCTGGTGCGGTTCGCGCTGGTGCCGGAGACGCCCACGGGGACGCTGGACCGGTTGCGGCGGGCGTTCCGGGCGCGGTTCGCCCAACTGGTCACCGCGCAGCTCGCGTTGCTCGACGCCGGTCCCGACGACATGGAGAAGGCCCTCGACGACGTACGGGAGGGCACCGCGCGGCTGCACGAGACGGCGCTGCTGATCCAGGGCCGGCTGGAGGACGGGACTTCGGACGAGGCGGTGGCGCGCCTGGTACAGCGCCGGATCGCCGACGCCGAGATCGCCGCCGAACGGCTGGGGCTCCTGCTGCTGACCGCGCGCAGCGCCGAGCGGGGACACACCCTGACCCTGCATCTGCCGGGCGCGCCGGTCCCGTCGACCGACCAGCTGCCGGTGCGGGACGGGACGACCGACACGCTGCGCCACGAGCTGGAGGCGCTGCGCCTGCTGGTGCTGCGGCCCGTGGGCGCGGACTCGGGCACCGGACTGGCTCATGTGCGCAACCGGCTGCTCGGTTATCGCGAGGAGGAGAACCTGCCGCCCGCCTCCGACACCGTGCAGGACGTGTTCCGGGGCATCGGTGAGGCCGCGCGGGCGGTGCTGGGGCTGCGGATCGCCGTGGACGGGCCGCAGGACGAGTCCGAGGACACGCCCGCGACGACCCGCTCGCGCGAGGAGCTGGACGCGGAGGACATCGCCATCGCGGGCGGCGAGGAGAGCGAGTCCGAGGACGCGGAGCGCACGGGGCTGCGGCGGCCGACGACACGGGCGGCCGTGCAGGTGGCGGTGGGGTCGTCGCTGGCGATCGTCGGCGGCGAGTTCCTGTCCAGCCAGCGCTGGTACTGGGCGGTGCTGACCTGCTGGATCGTGTTCCTCAACACCTCGTCCACCGGCGAGATCCTGGTCAAGGGCTACCGGCGGCTGCTCGGCACGGTTCTGGGTGTGGTGGCCGGTATCGGTCTGGCGGGGCTGGTCGGGCACCACACCTGGACGGCGTTCGCGTTGGTGCTGCTGTTCATCTTCGCGATGTTCTACACGGCACCGCTGTCGTACACCCTGATGTCCTTCTTCGTGACCGCGATGCTGGGCCTGCTCTACACGCTGCTGCACACCTACAGCGCGTCGGTGCTGGTGCTTCGGGTGGAGGAGACGGCGCTCGGCGCGGCCTGCGGGGTGGTCGCGGCGGCGCTGGTGCTGCCGGTGCACACGGACCGCCGTACGAACGAACTGCTCGGGACCGTGCTGGCGCGGCTCACGGATGTCACCGAGGCCGCCGTCGACCAGCTCAGCGGTGGGGTCCCGGCCGAACTCCTCGACAAGGCAAGGGACTTGGACCAGGCGCTGGCCGATCTGAGCGCTTCGACGCAGCCGTTGACGCATCCGATCACGCCGTTGCGGGCGCGCCGGGACACCGCCCGGTTCGTCGTCGCGCTCCTGGAGACCTGTGCCTATCACGCGCGGTATCTGGCGGCGACCGCCGAGCTGCTGCCGACGCATCCGTCGATCGCGGCCGATCCGCGGCTGCGGGAGGCGGGGCGCCGGATCGTGCACAACATCGGGGTCATCGGCGCGCATGTCGCCGACGGGGACGCCGTCGGTCTGATCGAGACCGGGCCGAGCATCGCCTCCCTGCTGCGGCCCGGCACCCCCGGAACCCCGCGCTACGGCCGGGTCACCGACCGCGTGCTGCGGCACCTGCAACGCCTCGACGAGGCCGTGGTCGGCCTGGCCCGGCCGCTCGGTGTGCCGATTCCGGCGCCGCGAAGTGAACTCCGCACACCGGGGTAGACGTGAGGCATGACTGATGTCGTGGACTCGGGTGAACTGTTGCGGCGCATCCAGCGGGCCCGGGCCTTCGCCGCCCAGGAGGCGCACGCGTGGTCGGAGCAGGGTGACCCCGTGAGGGAGGTCGCCTACGAGGCCGTCCTGCGGGTGCTGGACGAGATCGTGGCGCCCGGCCGGCACGCCGCGAAGTGAAACCGGTCACGCGACCGGTTCAGCTGGGTACAAAATGCCCGCTGATGGTTTACGGTTCATTCATACGTGGTCACGGAGTCGACCGTACCGTCCTCCGCCGCCACCGCTTAACGGCCCTGGCTGGTCTCCCCCGTCCAGCCAGGGCTTTTTCATGCCCCGATTCCGTCCCCCGAGGTGCCCGGGACGTCGACAGCGGCTGAAATGGGCGTAGGGAGAATTCCGGAACCGCTGCCGGCGAGGAGCCCCGTGCCATGACCAAAGCGATAAAACTGCTGACCGCCCTGCCCCAGACCCAGCGCGAACGGCTGATGGAGCTCGCGCAGGAGGTCTCGTTCGCCGAGGACTCCAGGATCTTCGAGGCGGGCGGTACGGCCGACCGTTTCTGGGTGATCCGCTCCGGCGCGGTCTCGCTCGACCAGCGGGTGACACCCCAGCAGCGGGTCACCGTGGGCAGTCTCGGGGCGGGCGACCTGCTGGGCTGGTCATGGTTGTTCCCGCCGTACCAGTGGGACTTCGGCGCGGAGGCGTTCAGTGCCGTGCGGGCCTACGAGTTCGACGCGGCGGCCGTCCTCGCGCTGTGCGTGGAGGATCCGCTGCTCGGGCTCTCCCTGGTGCGGATCGTCGCGGAGATCCTCGCGCACCGGCTGGAGCTGACCCGGGGCAAGCTGATGGAGCACTACTCGCTCCACCGGCCCGTCTGAGGGCGTCCTCAGATGCGGTAGCGGCGCAGCGCCGGGACCGCGAAGGCCAGGGTCAGCATGATGACCACGACCAGGATGCCGCCGCCCGCGACGGCTGTGCGGGGGCCGAAGGCCGAGCCCGCCGTGCCGTGCAGGACGTCGGCCAGGCGGGGGCCGCCCGCGACGACGACGGTGAAGACGCCCTGCATTCGGCCGCGCATCTCGTCGGTGGCGGCGGACAGCAGGATCGCCCCGCGGAACACCATGGAGACCATGTCGGCGACCCCGGCGGCGGCCAGGAACACCACGCCGATCCAGAGGTTGCTGCTCAGCCCGAACCCGGTGATGGCCGCGCCCCAGGCGACGACCGCGCCGATCACCATCCAGCCGTGCCGCCGCGCCCGCGAGAACGTGCCGGAGAACAGTCCGCCGACCACCGCCCCGATGGGGATCGCCGCGAACAGCATGCCGAGGGCGAGGCCCTCGCCGTAGGGCGCGTAGGTCTGGGCGGCGAGCTGCGGGAACAGGGCGCGGGGCATGCCGAAGACCATCGCGATGATGTCGGCGAGGAAGGACAGCAGCAGCACCTTGTGCAGCGAGATGTAGCGGAACCCGGCGACGACCTCGCGCCAGCCCGCGCGGCGCGGTGTCGCGGACTCCAGGGGCGGCAGCGCGGGCAGCCGGACGACCGCCCAGAGCGTGACGCACAGGGCGAGCGCGTCGATGAGGTACAGCTCGGGCAGGCCGATGACCGGGATGAGGGCGCCCGCGAGGAGCGGTCCGACGACCTGGCCGGTCTGCATGACGGTCGAGCCGAGGGCGTTGGCGGCGGCCAGCTGCTCCGCGGGGACCAGGCGCGCGATGGAGGCGTTGCGGGCGGGCGCGTTGAGGCCCCAGAAGGCCTGCTGCATCGCGAGCAGCAGCATCAGCGCGGCCACCGATTCGAGACCGGTGACGGCCTGCAGCCAGAACAGCACCGAGGTGACGGCTATGCCGCTGTTGGTGATCAGCAGCAGCTTGCGGCGGTCCATGCTGTCGGCGATCGCCCCGCCCCACAGCGCGAACACGATGAGCGGCAGCAGGCCGGCCATGCTGGCGGCGCCGACCCAGGCGGAGGAGCCGGTGATGTCGTAGATCTGCTTCGGTACGGCGACGGCGGTGAGCTGGCTGCCGACGGCCGTGACGATGGTGGAGGACCACAGGCGGCGGTAGGCGGGGATGCGCAGCGGGCGGGTGTCCATCGCCCAGCGGCGCCAGCCGCGCCGGGGTCCGGTGGCCGGTTCCGTGTCCTTCTCGGCCTCGGGTCCGGTGCCGCTGTCGGTGCTCTCGCTGGTGTCCACTGGCTTCCTGGTTGCTCGTTACATCTTTCGACCAGGGTTCACTATCGCAGCACCGGCTGTGGCTGCCGAATCCGTGATCTCACGTTCCGGCGACGAGAGTTGCCCCGAGACCGATCATCGTCGCGGCGACCAGGCCGTCCAGCACGCGCCAGGCCGAGGGCTTGGCGAGGAAGCGGCTGAGCAGGCGGGCGCCGAAGCCCAGCGCGGTGAACCAGCACACGCTGGCGCACACGGCGCCGAGGCCGAAGGTCCAGCGCAGCGGGCCGCGGTCGGCGGCGATCGAGCCGAGCAGGAAGACGGTGTCGAGGTAGACGTGCGGGTTGAGCCAGGTCATCGCCAGGCAGGTGAGGACGGCCCGGCGGCGCGAGCCGGACGTCTCGCCCTCGGCGTGCAGGGCCGCGGGGCGGAATATCCGGCGGGCGGCGAGGACGCCGTAGACGAGCAGGAACGCGCCGCCGATCAGGCCGACCGCCTTGAGCGCGCCCGGCCAGGCGACCACGACCGCGCCGACCCCGCCGACGCCGAGCGCGATGAGGAGGGCGTCGGACAGGGCGCAGATGCCGACGACGGCGAGGACCGCCTCGCGGCGGATGCCCTGGCGCAGGACGAAGGCGTTCTGGGCGCCGATGGCGACGATGAGCGAGAGGCCGGTGCCGAAGCCGGCGGCCGCCGCTGAGAGGGCGTTGGTCACGCCCTCGACGCTAAGGAGACCGGCATCAGGAGTACAGCTAAAGATTCTTACGTAACATTAGTACTCGTGATGATTTCGGAGCTGCCTCTCGACCAGGTGCGGACGCTGCTCGCGGTGGTCGACGAGGGCACGTTCGACGCGGCGGCCTCCGCCCTGCATGTGACGCCCTCTGCGATCAGCCAGCGGGTGAAGGCCCTGGAGCAGCGCACGGGCAGGGTCCTGCTGCTGCGCACCAAGCCGGTGCGGACCACCGAGTCCGGTGAGGTGGTCGTGCGGTTCGCCCGCCAACTGGCCCGCCTGGAGCGGGACGCGCGTGCCGAGCTGGGGATGAGCGGGGCCGGGGAGCCGACCCGGGTGTCGATCGCGGTCAACGCGGACTCCCTGGCCACCTGGTTCCTGGGCGCCCTCACCCGCGTCCCGCGCGACGTGCCGGTCTGCTTCGAACTCCGCCGCGAGGACGAGGACCATACGGCGGCCTTGCTGCGTGAGGGTCTGGTGATGGCGGCGGTGACCTCGTCACCGGACGCGGTACCGGGCTGCTCGGTGCGCGCCCTGGGGCGGATGCGCTATCTCCCGGTGGCGAACCCGGAGTTCAGGGACACATGGCTCGCCGGCCCCTTGCGGGACGCGCTGCCCGAAGCACCGGTGGTGACCTTCGACCGGCTGGACGACTTCCAGGACGCCTTCGTACGGCGGATGCGGCGAGGGCAGGGCGGGGCGAGTGCGGTACGGCATCTCGTGCCGACCTCGGAGGGCTTCGTGGCCGCTGTCACCGCGGGGCTGGGGTGGGGCATGGTCCCGGAGATGCAGGCCGAATCGCTGCTGCGTGCGGGCGAGTTGGTGAACCTCGCGCCCTCGCGGGCCGTCGATGTACCGCTGTACTGGCAGCAGTGGAAGCTGGACTCCCCGGCGCTGGCGGCGGTGGCCTCGGCGGTCACGGAGACGGCGACGGCGGCGCTGCGAGGTTAGCCAGCTGGAGGGCGACGCTGTCCAACAGCATCTCAAGGGCCGTCGGATACGCACTGTCCACCATGCGGGTCGCCAGGAGGGGAGCCGCCTCGGCGATGCGGGGATGGGTGGTGCGCGGCAGGCGCGCGTAGGTCGAGCGCCACATCGCCTCGTCGGCGCGCAGAGCCGCGCTCGGCAGGGCCAGGGACGCCGCGTCCAGGGCGGCGAAGGCCAGGGTCTGGTCGATGAACGCGTGGTAGATCCGGACGGTGTCCGGGAGCGGGAGGCCGGCCGTGCGCAGGACGTCGAGCACGGCCTCGTCGGCGGCGAGTTCGTTGGCGCGGCCGGTGACGCGGCTCGCCGTGAGCTGGGCGGCCTGAGGGTGGGCGACGTACGCGGCGTGGATGCGCAGGCCGATCGCGCGCAGGTCGGCCCGCCACTCCCCCGTCGGCTCCCAGCCCCGCAGCGCCTGCCCGACCAGGGCGTCGCCAATGGCCAGTGTCAGCTCGTCCATACCCCTGAAGTAGCGGTAGAGCGTGCTGGGGTCGGCGTCCAAGGCGAGGCCGAGGCGGCGGGCGGTCAGGCCCGCGCTGCCGTGTTCGCGCAGCATGCGCAGCGCCGTGTCGACGATCAACTGCTCGGACAGGACGGTGCCGCTCTTGGTGGGACGGCGCCGTCGCCGTTTCTCCTCGGACACCACCGGTTTCGGCATCGCGGCCTCCTCGCGCACCCTTATGCCAACGCCATTGACCTTATCCGGAGGATCGGCGTTGTATCACCGGTGAGATATCGGCACTAAGGAGTTCTTGCCATGCGTGTACTGCTCGTGGGAGCCGGTGGTGTGGGTGGCGCGATCACCCGGATCGCGGCCCGGCGTCCGTTCTTCGACGCGATGGTGGTCGCCGACTACGACCTGTCCCGGGCGGAGGCGGCGGTCGCCGCGCTCGGGGACCAGGGCGCCCGGTTCCGTGCCGAGCGGCTGGACGCGAACGACGAGGACGCCGTCGTGGCGGCGCTGCGCGCGCACGAGTGCGATGTGCTGCTCAACGCGACCGACCCGCGCTTCGTCCTCCCGCTGTTCCGGGCGGCACGGGCCGCCGGGGCCAACTACCTCGACATGGCGATGTCGTTGTCCCGGCCGCATCCGGACCGGCCGTACGAGGAGTGCGGGGTCAAGCTCGGGGACGCGCAGTTCGAGGACGCGGCCGAGTGGGAGAAGGCGGGTGCGCTGGCGCTCGTCGGAATGGGGGTGGAGCCGGGTCTCTCGGACGTGTTCACGCGGTACGCCGCCGACGAACTCTTCGACGAGATCCAGGAGATCGGCATCCGCGACGGCGCGAACCTCACTGTCGACGGCTACGACTTCGCGCCCTCGTTCTCCATCTGGACCACGATCGAGGAGTGCCTGAACCCGCCGGTCGTCTACGAGGCCGACCGCGGCTGGTTCACCACGGAACCGTTCAGCGAGCCCGAGGTGTTCGAGTTCCCCGAGGGCATCGGCCCGGTCGAGTGCGTGAACGTGGAGCACGAGGAGGTGCTGCTGGTTCCGCGCTGGGTCGACGCGAAGCGGGTCACCTTCAAGTACGGGCTCGGCAACGAGTTCATCGAGACCCTGAAGACCCTGCACCTGCTGGGACTCGACCGCACCGAGCCGGTGACCGTGGCAAGCGCCTCGGGACCGGTCGCCGTGTCGCCGCGCGATGTCGTCGCCGCCTGTCTGCCCGATCCGGCGACGCTGGGCGACCGTATGCGCGGCAAGACCTGCGCGGGCACGTGGGTGCGCGGCACGAAGGACGGGGAGCCGCGCGAGGTGTACCTCTACCACGTGGTCGACAACGAGTGGTCGATGGCGGAGTACGGCTCCCAGGCCGTGGTGTGGCAGACCGCGATCAACCCGGTGATCGCGCTGGAGCTGCTGGCCACGGGCGCGTGGACCGGCTCGGGTGTGCTGGGCCCGGAGGCGTTCCCGGCCGGCCCGTTCCTGGACCTGCTGACGGCGTACGGTTCGCCGTGGGGGCTGCGGGAGCAGTGACCCGGCTCAACTCCCCTCCGGCGAGGGCGAGTCGGGAAACTTCAGGGTGAACGTGGAGCCGGAGCCGGGTGTGCTCGCCGCCTCGACCGTGCCGCTGTGGGCGGCGGCCAGGTCGCGGACGATGGAGAGGCCCAGGCCGCTGCCCCCGGTGCGGCGGCTGCGGGACTGGTCGGCGCGCCAGAACCGTTCGAAGACGTGCGGAAGGGCCTCGGGCGCGATGCCGGTACCGGTGTCGGTGACGGTCAGGACGGCCCGGTCGCCCTCGCGCCACGCGGTGAGGGTCACCGTGCCGTCGGCCGGTGTGTGGCGCAGCGCGTTGGACACGAGGTTGCCGAGCACCTGGCGCATGCGTACCGGGTCGGCGTCGAGCCAGAGGGTGCGGTCCGCCTTGGTGAGCAGGACGACACCGGCCGTGTCGGCGGTGACCCGGTACGCGGCGGCGACCTGGTCGAAGAGGTCCTCGACGCGCACGGGTTCGCGGTGCAGCCGCAGGGTCCCGGCGTCGGCCGCCGCGAGGTCCTGGAGGTCGTCGATGACGCGCTGGAGGACCATCGCCTCCTCGTGCAGCGAGCCGAGGAGCGCCGGGTCCGGCTCGACGAAGCCGTCCCGGGTGACCTCCAGCCAGCCCCGGATGTTGGTGAGCGGGCTGCGCAGTTCATGGGCGATGTCGCTGACCATGGCCTTGCGCTGGGCCTCCATGCGTTCGCGGCGATCGGCGAGGTCGTTGAAGGCCTCGGCCAGGATGCCCGTCTCGTCCCGGGTCCGCACCGGCACCCGGACGTGCAGCTCCGGCGGCTGCTGGGCCGCCTCGGTCAGCGCGCGCAGGGGTCGTACGAGCCGGGTGGCGACGACCGCCGTCAGCAGGACCGTGAGCGCCAGTACGGCCGCCGCCGCGCCGACGACCTTGGCCTTGTTCGCCGGGGAGACGTCGAATCGGGGTGCGGTGGTGTCGCCGCCGCCCAGGAACAGTTCGGCCACCGGCGCTACGTAGGGGTCGAGTTGGGCGCGGCGAGCGCTGTCGGTGCAGGCCTCCGCCTTTCGTATGTCGGCCGAGTCGCCCAGCTTGTTGTACGCGCCCGTGGTGTAGCGGGATCCGAGGCTCTTGTCGAAGACGTCGACGCCGAAGTAGGGGACTTTGAAGGTCACGCCTCCCCGCTCCAGGCACGGCCGGGCGCTCACCAACAGGCTCTTCAACGCCTTGCTCTCGGTGACGGTCGGGGCGTTGAGCTTCCCGTCCGCGCACGGCTCGGGCACATTGCCGTTGGCGTTGTTGCCGTCCGCGTCGGTGAGGACGGGACGGCCGCTCGGCGTCATCGTGATGGTGGTGTCGATTCCGTTCTGTTTGAAGCACGCCTGACGCTCCTTGGCCAGCCCCGCCAGCCGGACCCGCTCCTTCGCGGTCAGCCGGTACGGTCCGACGACCCGGGGGTCGAGACCGCTGAGCTGTGCGCCCGGTTCCGTGTACGTGTCCGTGTGCAGCGGGTCGACGCTCGCGGCGGCGCGGGGCGGCAGGGAGGTGCCGTGCGCCGCGGAGTCGGCGATGAGGGTGCGGTCGGAGGTGGTGAGGGCGATACGGCGGCCCATCTTCTTCGACAGGGCGCGGACGGTGGGGGCGACGCCCTTCCAGTCGGGGTGGGTCGCGGCGTATCCGCTGAGCTGCGCCAGGATGCGCATGTCGTCGGCGAGGTCCTGTCCCTGTTCCTCCCGGATGGCCCGGGTGGTGGTCTGCACCGCCAGCCAGGCCGTCGCCCCGACCGAGCAGAGCGCGATCAGCACGGTGGCGACGAGCAGCCGGACCAACAACCGCTTGCGCAGCGGTATCCGGGGCCTCACGCGCGCCCGCCGCGCAGCTTGTAGCCGACGCCGAACACGGTCAGCAGCCGGGCCGGTTTGCGTGGGTCGGCCTCTATCTTCCGGCGCAGGTTCATGATGTGGACGTCGACGGCCCGTTCCGTGGACGCCCGGTCCAGGCCCCTGGTGTACTGCAGCAACTGCCGCCGGGAGAAGACCCGTTCGGGCTCGGCGGTCATCGCGAGCAGGATCTCGAACTCGGCCGGTGTGCAGTCCACGGGTATCCCGTCGCAGCGCACCTCGTGCCGCGCGGGATCGACGGAGAGACCCGCCGCCCGTACGGCGGTGTCCTCCTGTCTGCCCTCGGCGGTACGGCCGCTGCGCCGCAGGACCGTGCGGATGCGGGCCATCAGTTCGCGCGGGCTGTAGGGCTTGGTCATGTAGTCGTCGGCGCCGAGTTCCAGGCCGAGCAGGACGTCGTCCTCGGTGGAGCGGGCGGTCAGCATCAGGACGGGGATGTCGTCCTCGCCGCGCAGCACCCGGCACACCCCGAAGCCGTCGATCACGGGCAGCATGAGGTCGAGCACCACGAGGTCGGGCCGGAGTTTCCTGGCCGCGGCGATCGCGGCGCCCCCGTCGTGGACCACGGTCGCGGTGTGGCCTTCGGTCAGCAGGGAGCGCCGTATCAGCTCGGCCTGCATCTCGTCGTCCTCGGCGACCAGCACATGTGCGCACATTGGGCGGATCCTAGGCGGTCAGTGCGAGAGGGACGCGGCGTCGCCCATGACGACGACGGGATGCCGGGCGGGGTCCAGGGTGCGCAGCAGTTCCTTCATGTGGTCCTCGGCGATGCTGACGCAGCCGTGGGTGGGGCCGCCGTGGTCGACGTGGATCCAGATGCCGCCGCCCCGCGAGGCGCCGAGGGGGCGGGTCCAGTCGAGGGGTGAAGTGCCGGGCTGCCGGTTGTAGTTGATGGCGATCACGTAGTCGAAGGACCCGGCGAGGGGTTCGCCCTCGAAGCCGGTGCCGGGCGAGACGAAGCCCGACCCCTGGTCGTACGACAGCTTGGTGCCGGGGTCCTTGAGGAGTCCGCCCGCGTCCGTGAGCGAGTAGACACCGATCGGTGAGCGCAGGTCGCCGGCCATGTGGTGGTCGGACCAGCCCCTGAGCGCGTTGTGCGCGGCCCAGCTCGCGGTCTGCTGCCAGCCGTCGTCGGTGCGCTCGTACAGGGCGAGGGTGGAGAGGGGGGAGTTCGCGCCCCGGCCGGTCACCAGGACGACCTGCTCGGTGCCGGCCGGTATCCGGGCGAGCATCTGGGGCCCCACGCCCGGGAGTTGGCGGGGTGCGGCCTCGGCGGATATCGCCGACGAGGGCGAGGCCGGGGGTGTGGAGGCGGGAGCGGGCGTGGCGGCGGAGGGGTGGTCCGTCGCCGCCACCGCACCGCCGCCGCATCCCGTGAGAAGCAGGGACACGGCGACGAGTGCGACCGGGGACATACGAGTGATCATGAGTCGACGATGACCGACACATGTGAGGAACTCGTCAGCTCCTACGGCTTGGCCGGCTTGCCTTTCGTGTAGAGCCAGGTGTGGAACAGAACGTCCAGCTTCTTCCCCGACTTCTGTTCCGCGAGGCTGATGAACTGTGCGGTGGTGCCGTGCCCGTAGCGGTGCCCGCCCGCCCAGGCGCGCAGGATCGCGAGGAAGGTCTTGTCGCCGACGGCCAGGCGCAGTTCGTGCAGTGCCATGGCACCCCGGGCGTACACGGGCGTGCCGAAGATGTTGGCGCCGCTGCCCGGGTCGCCGGGCGGGAACGCCCACAGGTCGTCGGTCGCCTTACGGGCGTACAGCGCGTCGAAGGTCTGCTGGGCGGTCTTGCCGCCGTGCTGCTCGCTGTAGAGCCACTCCGCGTAGGTGGCGAAGCCCTCGTTGAGCCAGATGTCCTTCCAGCTGGTGAGGGAGACGGAGTCCCCGAACCACTGGTGGGCGTTCTCGTGCACGAGGGTGCTGAGGTCCGGCGCCGAGTCGTAGATCGGCCGCCCCTGCGTCTCCAGGGCGTAGCCGACGTCCGGGGCGTGGTCGACGATCGACCCGGCCGAGCGGAACGGGTAGGGGCCGAACAGCTTGCTCTCCCACTCCAGGACGGAGGGCAGCTTCTTGAGCACGGGCTCGGCGGCGGTGGTCTCGCGGGGGTCGACGGCGTTGTACACCTTGACCCCGTCCTTGGTGGTGTACTGCTCGACCTTGAACTTTCCGACCGT
>Ga0307511_10006371_pt1 | contig 11899 bp, 7 predicted proteins | sample 13_EM_MG_FD_200266 | JGI IMG/M metagenome (GOLD analysis project Ga0307511, IMG submission 200266) | Populus trichocarpa ectomycorrhiza microbial communities from riparian zone in the Pacific Northwest, United States - 13_EM | ecosystem: Host-associated > Plants > Roots > Unclassified | place...
CAGTTACAGGCTGTGGAGAAAGAAACTAGAGCTATCAAGTTCTAATGTTATTACTCTTATCGGTAGATAAAACTTTGAAAATTTTGAGTTTCTGGAAAAATCTTAATTCATAAATCTCATGAAAAAAAAAACACTATATAGAGGTTACAACCGATCAAACCAAAAGAATCTAAATCTAAATTGAAAAAGTAATTAAAATTAATTATGAAAATAATTTTAACAATATCTTCTATGTCTAATTTGAAGGTTTTTTAAAAACAAGCGTATCGAATTAGATATATAGAATCTCCTCATTAAATTTAAGCCTCGATGATCGGATATGAAATTATAGTTGTTATTGTCAAACTCCATGCTAGACTTTTTTATGGACTTTGGCTTGTCTATCTAGTCCATAAACACAACCACATGTTCCACATCATATATCAGTATTGATCGTGAATTGTAATGAAATTTTCTATGCATGTGTGCTGCAAGAATATTAAATAAACTTGTACTGAAATCATCAAACTATTTATCAAAGAGATGAGATTTCTCTGTTTAATTCAATTAAATTACTTATTTATCAATTAACCTTGGAAGTGTTGATGTTGTAGCCCGCACAGAAATATCCAAACATATTTTCTACCGATTCTCTTTTCGGAAGGTAAGCATTAGTGTTTCTAGTTTTCATATTTCATTCCTTATTGTAACAATCTTTTGCCTTTCATTTCTGCTAAACTCTCCTCAACATGGATGGCATTGCAGGTTTCCATACCTCTTACCTTGCCTTTTGATATCAATCTTTTCTGTGGGAGTAATTGCCGTTTGTTGCTTGCTTCCGGTATGTTGCTGTACGAATTGTTAAACTTGTTTCTCGTCCGATTCTCCCTGGTTAAATCATCGATAGTTTACTATTCACTGCTCAGAAGCTTAAGTGTGTTGATTAGATATTCTCAATACATATCTGTGTGTTCTTCTTATCAGAGCTTCATATAGCTTAACATGGAGCCTGAAAATTTCTGCAGGAGACACTGCACAGTCATGGAGGAAATGGCGAAGAGTGCAATGATTCTGTAGCGCTTGGGGCTGCCGCATTCGAGTCTAACTCTCCTCGGAAAAGCCTACTGAAAAATTGGCCCTTGATATCATCTATTATTGTGTACTGTGTGTTCCAACTTCATGATATGGCCTATGCAGAGGTAATATTCACTAATAATACTAAGCTCGTTCACCTAGAGCATATTTCCCTTTTGGGGATTTTTCTTTTCTAAGTAATTTGTATTCATTAACAAACATGCTTGATCACAAACTGGTTATTTTCTGACCACAGATTTTCTCATTATGGGCTGTTAGTCCTAGGAAGAATGGAGGATTGAGCTTTTCCACTGCAGATGTTGGTGAAGTTCTTGCATTTTCAGGTAGTAGATACCAGCCAGCATCATATAATTGATTAAACATTTAAAATTGTGTCCCTTGTCAGGTTAACAATATCAATTCCAGCGTTGTCAGATGTTATGCATGTGATATCACTCACTTCATCACTTTGTGTTTGGTTAGTGTTCAAGAACTGAAGGGGCATGTATAAAGAGACAGAAACATGTTTAGTTGAAGAGAAATTTCTGTACTCTCGAGACATGTCCCTGCTATTTCTGTTTTTTTTTTTTTTAATCTGAGACAGAAACCGAACGCTATAGATGTAGGCTTGTCATTAGTTGTGACTGTGCATTATTGCTTCACTTTCTTTTTCCATTAATTTCCTTTTTGTCTTCCAATCTGCAAGGCCTTGGACTGCTACTCTTTCAGCTATTTATATACCCACTGGTTGAGAGAAATTTTGGACCTGTCATGGTATCTCGCATAGGAGCAGTATGTCCTTAACAAACTTTCTGCTTAAAAATCATCTTGCATCTGTATTTGTTGAAGTCATGTTTTTTATATAATATTTTCTTGCTGTTTGTGAAGGTCTTGACCATTCCATTGCTATCTAGTTACCCTTTTCTAGCTATGCTGAAAGGCCTTGCCCTCATGCTGCTGATCAACTGCGCTTCCATCCTGAAGAACGTACTCGCTGTAAGTGTCTGTGTTTGTGCCATTAACATATTGATTTTAGAGTGCAAATTATACCATATTGTTCGAATGGTTTCGTAAAAGCTTTCACATTTTTTCACCAATCACTACCATTTCTTTTTTACTTGTGTAGGTATCAATCACAACAGGATTGTTCCTTCTGCAAAATAGATCAGTGGTAACTTTACCCTTCTTTTGGCTCTATGTTTCTCTCTTTATCTTGTATCTTAGCAACAGGTTATGGGTAAACAACGGCATTTTGTAAAATGCATTGCTTGAACTTAATGTCAGACACAACAACAAAGAGGTGCTGCAAATGGAATTTCGATGTCTGCCATGTCCCTTTTCAAAGCAATTGGTCCAGCTGCTGGGGGTTCTCTGTAAGTATCATCTCGAGCCTCGATTGAATGAATTGGCTAGTTTCGTTACTGTGAGATTCAAATTGTTGGTGCACTGTATTAATCTAATCCTAGAAGCTATGAAACATGTTTGAAGAGCTTTACATTTCATGCACAAAAAATGAGCTGAACATGTCCCTCGTCTTACGGCTGAATTCCTACATATGATCATCTTGCATTACATCAAACTCATGTTTGCACTGACATTTTAAAGTGTCATTGGAATGCATCCAAGGTGCCTTGCTAGCCTAAAAAAAACTTCAGTATCATGAACCAATGCACAACACACTGAGGACTCTTCACATTCCTTATTGGTTCATCCAAACATTCAAGAACTTCTTCTAGAATATTTTGGGTCAACAGGAAAAATGCTTGACGAGAGTCTATACTGCATAGACAATAAGATGTTACACTGTATGTGGATTTCATTGCATAATTAAGTGTGGATCATAAGCCTTTCTACTAAATTATATGTTGTGCTTTAAACATATCCAGCAGTATTTCACAACAGTTGACCGTGCTTTCTATATTTACAGCTTCTCTTGGGCACAAAAGCGTCAGGATGCTTTCTTTTTTCCAGGTAAAGAAGTTATGCAGGCCCTATAAAGAATTCTCAGACTAGTTTTTCGAAGGGAAAGAACAATTGTTCAGACCACCTAATTGGAATTTATAGATTGGTAATAAATCTGATTGCCCTTAATACAGAAACAGCCTCCTAGGCCTAGTCAGGGAAGTTTTAACATATATATGGTGCCCTAAAATTGTGATAGTTGAAGCCTGGTTGCATAAGATGAAAGCTTCTGAATGATCCTTTGCAATGCAGGTGATCAAATGATCTTCTTCCTCCTTAACATGATCGAGGTCATAGGACTGCTCTTGACCTTCAAACCATTTCTAGCCCTTCCTGATGACAACATTTCCTAGTTCAATTTCAAAGGTTCACATCAACCAACAGAGGCTAAAAAACCATGAAGATTGATTCCAAATTCTTTCCCGTAGCTAGCCCAATTCTTCAACTTCAGCCGACCCTCAAGTGTATCACCTTATGTAGGATTTTTGTACCGTTCCCACCTGTAATCAACCTGAAAACCACAGAAGAGGTGCCTTCATGCATATTTTCTTCTGGCTTGGTAAGGATCAAGGATTGGTAACTTACATCTCTAGCAGCCCTTGTATTGATTGAATTTGTCTGCATGAGATGGATTGTATATTTATTATTTCCCCGTTTCTTCTATCTCGAGACAGTAATCAAATGTCATCATAACTCTTGTGATATTAACAGCTAGTAACGTTTTCTTTATGCAGATATATGACATCTGCTCTAGTTCCTTCTCTCATTTTCAAACTTTGGTGGGCTTGTAAAAGATCTGAAACTACTTCTAGTCTCACATGATTATTATCATCCCTCTGGTTACATATGCCTGGACAATGAACTGGCCTCGAGACAAACACCTACTGGATATCCTGTCCCATTCATAATTACAAAATGGATTGAAGTTCTGCTTCACATCTCTCACAAGGGCAGCTTGAACAAGATGTAATGTCTAGTGTGATATAGTGCTGCAACTTCTTGTAGGTTTTGATTTAGTCCATGCAGTAAAGTGTTTACAAAATCATCCCCAAAGTTTTTAATTGAAGAAACATTAAATGTTAGCTCTGATAAGTCTCGGGATGCAGTTTTTAATGGATCGCACTCATTTCATTTCAGCCTAGCAGGGACTAAGGTGGGCTCCAAGTTAGATTGTAAGGACTAAATCATATTATCCAAAAACAATTGTATATAGTTGGCGGGTCCTGCCAAAAAAGAACAAGCTAAACATTAAAAAAAACAAAAAAAAAAACACTTGAAAAACAAGGATCAGCATGTTCGAAAAAGAAAATTAAAAATGGTATAAAAATAAATTAATTTTTTTTAAAATGATTATTTGAATTTAATTTTGTAGAGAAGAGTTTGAGGTAAAAAGAGGAGGCTATGAAGGTTGAATGAGATAAGTTTTTTATTGTAAGATTAATATAAAAAAAAAATGAACTGAATTCGATAATAAAATATTTTTTTAAAAACATAAATCTAATTTGTTATGTTTAAAAACACTATAGTTATGCTATAAAATAAAGGAAATGCAGAGATAAACAGAGAAAAAAAAGCTCAAACATGGCAAACCCTAGAAGGAATTCATACTCAAACAACACAGAGAACTCATTTCAGCTACAAAACCATTCAAGATTATCATCTATAAAGCACTTTTTGAAAAAGCCACTTGCTTTCCCTTTTTTGCTCTCTATCTTTCTCCTCCTCGCATGGATTTCTCTCAGACTCCAACACTCTTCTTCAAGTTTTTCTTCTAGCAATCTCCATGAGAGAAAATGGAGCCAAGAGGAGGATGAGAAGGCAAATCTGATCAGATTTAAATCTGGGTTCTTAAGTTCTAAAGATAAGCGTGGCTGGTTGCTTGACCCTGTGTCTATTGCTCTTGAATATGGCATTAAAGGTTACACCTTCGGTCTTTTTAGTGTTATATGATTCACTAAGAATAATGGGTTTTGATTGTTTTGAACGATTTCTTTGTTTAATATCAAAATCAGCTGTTTGCTGGTTGATAGTCTAATCTTTGTCCAATTTGATAATGTTAAATGCTGCGTAAGATTGATGTTGTTGAGGTTTATTTAAAGTAATTTATTTTTGTGTTGAGGTTTATTTAAAGTAATTTATTTTTGTGTTACTTTGTTGCTGAAAGAGGAGGATTTTGTTGCTGTTGTTGTTGTTACAGGTGGAGCTGTGTCTTGTTTTTCTATTCATATTGGTGAAATTAGACCTGGTGGTGTAAGGGGAAATCACAGGCACCATACTTGCAATGAGACATTTGTCATTTGGGGTGCCAAAACATTATTTAGGGTATGGTTTCTCTTATCTACAATGTTATCTGATTTATGGATGTTGCTGATGAAATCAGTAATAAATTGTGTATTGAACCATGCATGAATGGTAAGCTATGAATATGTAGCGTTTAAATACTTCAGAAATCTTCCACGTGTCTTTTCAGTCTGCTTTCTTATGAAAATGTTGGCGTTTTGTCAATTATCTTTATAACTAGCTGACCGTTTGGCGTCTTGAGCATGTCTTGGGGTCTCAAATGTTTTCATATGATCGGTTAAAATAAATAAAATATTCTAGAATTGTGTCTAAGATGTCTATGTAAATAATGCTGCCTTTCTCTCAGCATGAAAGAAGATTGGAACTCCATTGTTTCTGAGTTGCTTTGTTCTTTTCTACCTTTCTTGTGTTGTTGCAGTCTTGTATTTGATCAGATCGTTAATAGACTGCATCAGACCTTGACGGGTTTTTATTTGATACCTTCCTTTTCAACCTTATTTGTCAAATCAATACGTGGAATTGCAGAACTCCACTGGTTCAAATACTATGTTTCTTTGCCCCATGATAAACTCTAACCTGTGCTTTCACCATGTGATTCTGCACGTGACGGGTGCACCCAAGTTTATTGCCTATGAACCGGATGCTAACATGTGTGTGCCGAAGATGCATAGAACGATAAAATATCACTTTTTTTAATGAAAGATCATATCTTCGTACACGGTACTGATTAATTGGCATGAAAGACCATATCTTCATACACGGCACTGATTAATTGGCCAACTGATTGGTTTACTTCTCTATAAAAGGAGGAGAAAATAAGTTTTTGAAAAGACTTAGCATGGATGTGAATGCTTGACTGGAGATGTCTTGGATACTGTTGATTTGTCGCTGTGTATGGTTCCCTTATTGAGTACAATTAGAAAAATCCTGCTTACTGTTGATTTCTTATTCTCTCATGTATATCTTCCTTATAATTTTCTCCCAACCATTTGCAGCTGGAGAACAATCAGATAGTCGATAAAGGTTATGCCGAAGTGATCGTCGGCGCGGATGAAGTTGCTGTTGCAGCTAGCCCAAGTGGAACAGGCCATGCGATAGTAAATATGGATCGCACACATACTGCATACCTTATAGGGTGCCAAGACAGTACGATAAACTATAACAGCTCAGCTACTGATTTTAGTGTTTGGAAAGATCTCTAGAGTTGTTCTTTTCATACATTCCCCTCTCTGCTGCTCTTCAACAAGCTGAAATGGAACGTGTTTTCGTTCATTGTCTAGCATGTGATTACAGTCACAGTTTACATGAGAGGATGACTTATATCTACCTGTAAATATATTTGATATATTTTTTATGTCAATGATACCATCGTCAAATACAGTTATGTGATTACATACTGCATGATATCTGGGCATAGTTATTAGACTTGCTCCAAGGCTTGGGTTGCTGGTTGGCCAACCCTTGTCTATCCTAAACAAAAAGTTTTAGAAAACTGAAACAGTGTTGTTATGGATAAAAATTTTAAAAAAAATCTTTGAAGTTGACATGATTAGGTTTTACTAGGGTTTGATCGGGTTAACTTAGATTATAAATTGATGGGTTGACCTGTGAATTACTTGAGTTTGACTTAAACGAGTAAAAAACAAACATGGTTGGCAAAAACCATTATGTGGAGGAACGCATAGAGAGTTGATTTTGGCACTCCATCAAGTTTAACCACTCTCCTTCACTAATATTTTTTCCCAAGCTGATCGTAATGCCCATGGAACAGCTGTTGCTACATGTATCAATTTGTTGCTAGTGTAATTACCCATTGTGAAGATGCAGTGCCTGTCTCCTCCACTTCACTCGTGTTACCACCATCTCCACCATTTATCACCACCGTTACAACCCAAATTTGATGTTGAGCGGTGATATGACCCCAAATTGATTTTGTGATCCCGCAATAGCTTTAAGTGGAGGGTTTGGGTTGATTGTGGAGCGATGGTAGAGTGTGGTTTTGGTGGCAGCGGTGGTGGTAGATCTATGGATAAAAATATAGAAGACCTTACAAGGTAGCCAGGGGAGGCAGTCGTGGAAGCAAACCCTATTGCCATGCCGACCATCAATACAAAATTGAGTTTTTGACGAAATCTGGAGCTTCTGCTACAATAATATTGTCATCAACCAACCTTCCCACGCTTGAAAGCTATGCAGTGTACAAATTAGAAATGTTGCTTGCAACAACATACAAGCAAAATATACGTGCAAGGAACTCTTTGTCAAGGCCTATATATGAAACCACAGAACATACACGCAGCAGCACTAAAGAGAGAAGAAACTGAGATCTAGCCTTGTTTTTGCACTCTGATTGCCTGCAAAATGGATATGGGAAATAAGAGGATGGCTGTTTTAGTAGGGTGCAACTATCCAAACACCAGAAATGAATTACATGGATGCATCAATGATGTGCTGACAATGAAGGAAGTGCTTGTGAAACGGTTCGGATTTGATCTTAGAAGTGTCCAGCTCTTGACTGATGCACCAGGGTCCGTGGTTCTGCCCACTGGTGCAAATATAAAGAAGGCACTTAGTCACATGATTGATCAGGCTGAAGCAGGGGATGTCCTGTTCTTCCATTATAGTGGACATGGAACAAGGATCCCATCCGTCAAACGTGGCCATCCCTTCAGGCACGATGAGGCTATTGTGCCCTGCGATTTTAATCTCATCACCGGTACATATCCCCTCTCATTTTAGATTACTGTGGACAATCATGACAAACGTGACGGTTGTGTGTTTACACATATATGTTATGCACTTATGATTAAGATAAGACGATTGTATCCGTAACATTATTTTGAGTACTGAAAGGTTCTTCTATCACTGTTATGCAGATGTGGATTTCAGACAATTAGTGAACCGGCTGCCAAAAGGAGCAAGCTTGACAGTCCTTTCCGATTCTTGCCACAGTGGTGGCCTGATTGACAAAGAGAAGGAGCAAATAGGGCCTAAGGCAACAATCACAACCAATAATGCCAAAGTGCCTTCTCAAAGCCCTAAAGTCATCCCATTTGAGTCTATACTACAGCACCTTACATCTCTAACAAACATCAACACATCTGATATTGGTACTCACTTGTTAGAGTTTTTTGGATCTGATGCCAGCCTTAAGTTCAGGTTACCACCACTTGAAAGGGACCAATTTGAATCAATAAATCCAGATGAGGGAATTTTACTCAGTGGGTGCCAAGCAAATGAGACTTCTGCTGATATGAGCCCAAATGAGGGTGGTGGAAAATCCTATGGAGCATTTAGCAATGCAGTACAAATGGTGTTGAAAGAACATTTAGGTCAATTGAGTAACAAACAACTTGTGATGATGGCTAGGGAGGTTTTACAGGCACAAGGATTTGAGCAACAACATCCTTGCTTGTATTGCAGTGATCAGAATGCTGGTGCTACTTTCCTGTGGCAGCCTGAATGCTAGCTAGCTAGCACAAGTAATGAGATCATGGGCTGGTGGTTGTCTGTACTCTGATTGTCACTAGCCTTGTGTTTGCTGTAATAAAAGTGGCATGTAATAAAGAGGTTCACGTCCTCGACATAATGTCTTGTGCCTCTCCTCGAAACTTTGACAAGCATTTATTCTTACATAATGTCTTGTGAACAAAAATTTGATTTGCTCTCAACAACAATCTCATTAAAGCATCAACATGGGTTTTTTACCTTCGTATGTTTTTTTTTTTTTAGCTCATCAAGTGACCTGATAAGTCTCTGGCAATACATAGGTCAGGAGAGCCATAAAACATAAATATATCAAACTAATTAGAAGGATTTTGGAAGGGTCAGACATTTATCCAACATGAGTAGTGCAAGAGAATGACAAAATAAGCTAACATCGAAAACCCTTTCATCATGATACAACATTTGACAGTATCGCAGTCACAAAATGCATGAATCCTCTGCAGAACATGCGATTCTCAGCTCAGGCAGTGTTGTTTTGTGGTGGGGTGGAAGGGTGGTAAGTTGGTAACTTTTATAAAAGCAAAAATATACAGTAGAGGTGTAGTAGTTAGAAGATGAGGCACATTGCCCCGTGCTTGAGGTGGCAGAGAAGTCCTGGCTGATCTTGAGAATGATGTCTCTTGCCTGCTTCATCACATTCTCAAATAATTATCTCAACCCATCAAGTTAAAATGTTACGGTGGTTAATTTGGACAACTTGAGTCATTGAAATCTCGTGCTATCTCTTATATCTTGTGCAGGAAACATATATATTTCTGTTTTAAAATGTTACGGTGGTTATTTTTTATTTAAAAATATATTAAAATAATATTTTTTATTTTTAAAAGTTATTTTTTATTTTAATATATCAAAATGATCTAAAAATATATAAAAAATAATTTTAAATAAAAAAATTAAAATTTATCCAATTCTCATTTAAAATGCAAAACCAAACAAAAATAAATAAAACAAATTGAAAAAAGCAACCTCACAGTTTTATTTTATTTTATTTTTTCTTCTTTTCTTGAGCTCATCAGATTTTGTCAAGGCCTGGCAATCTGAAAATCCAGGGACTGTAAATAAACGAGCCCCCCCCACCACACTCCTCAATCAAAAGGCCTGAGCTCTTCCAAAAGAAACTCACGTGCATGGCCTTCATCACTCAGTAGCTTTAAGTTAAGGCAAAACTCCACTTTTTTTTTTTTTCTTGCTCAGAAGATGCATCCCTCTCTTAACACAATCCAACAGAAAAAAAACACGGATAGAGAAGAAGCTAGAGAAACATGAAGGGACAAGATCCCTTGGTCTCGTCATCTTCCCGGCGAGAATGCTCTCCGGCGCCACCCGAAAAGATTCGTTCAAAGAGCATCGGATGTATGTCTGGCATTTTCCAATTCGTTTACAAATACCATAATCGCCGTAGATTCATCACTTTTGGTACGTTTCTTCTTTGATTATGAGCTTTTAGATTTATTCACGAATTACCTAAGTTCAAGCTACTGGGCAGAGATAGACAATAACATTATTTTTTCAGGGAAAAGGCATGAAAAGGATATTGTGGTTACTTCTCCAAAACCAACGACACCATCATCGCAACCTTCTTCTTCTTCTTCTCCGTCATCTTCTTCCACTTCACTGGAACAAGAAAACAAAGTTCTCCAAAGACTCCCATGCGATATGGCACCAAGAAGCCCAACATTGCCAACCGGAATATTAAGGCGGTCAAGATCCTTAAACTCCCCTGAAAGTTTCCGGGCTCAACCAGCCCCGGTGGCAAGACTAATGGGGTTGAGTGATATTCCACCAATGACAACCGCCGAATTGGCGTTGGCCGAGAAGAGGAGGAGGCTCCTGGGGGCATTGGAGAAATGCGATGAGGACTTGAAAGCATTAAAGAAAATAATTGATGTAGTAAAGAGTAGTAGTATGGCTAGTACTGGTGATGACGACGATGATGAGGGAAGATCTGAGAGAGGTAATGACCTTCCATTGTTGCCGCAACCTAGTCCAGTGTCTGTGCTCGATGAGTTCACTCGTTCGGCTCTCAGTGGATTCTCCAAACGTTACACCATTAATGGTAAGTTTCTGTTCTCTTCCTTGATTACAATTTTATTATTAATTGTGTTTGTCTTTTCTTTTGGCTACATACTATATTATATCATGCATGTAAATACCATAATTCAAACAAATATTGTTTGTTTTATTTGTTTTTTGGCATGATTCTATTTAAAAACACCAAAATTCTTCATGGTTTCTTGTCTTTATATTTATTTTTCTACTTGACCAGAAGTATATAGCTCACTTTTTTATAGCATGGAGAATATTTTGTGTTCTAGTTTTATACATTTTTTTCTAAATTTATTTTATTTTTCACATCTACACATTAATTAAAATCATTAAAAAATATTTAAAAGGTATTAATTTGATATTTTCTCAACTAAAACAATAATTTCAAAAACACTTTAACATGCATGCCCAAAAAAACAAACACTCTAGTAATCTCCTTGTTTTGAATAGATTAATTAGTAATTAATCACTAGATTAAACAAATTAATGTCATGAGTAATGAAACACAGTCTACTTCCTTGATCTTTTTGTCTCGTTAACGTTTTCTTTTTGGTATTTTAGAAAAAGGGATGAACAAAAAGTACTTTGCGTAAACACATGCTAAACCTAATCTCTTGTCAAATTATTTCATGAGTGGGTCTCATTATATTGATGTTTTTGGCTTTTTTCAAAGTTTTCAAACCTAATCAAGCACTTTTTTATTAGCTTCCATTTCAAGATATGGTAGGGCACATGAGAATATATAGACATTGATGTTCTAGATTTTGTATGCCTTTCATCAATATTTTCCCAGAACAAAACCAAATTTATTAAATTAGTGTGGTTAAAATCTCGATCGAGTGAATCTAAAATAATATTATTTTTGAAAGTAAAATTTGAAAATCAAATTAAATTATAGCTTTGAAAACCAACTCAATCAAGTTTCAAGTTAGAGAATTACCAGGTCGTTGGTGGGACAAAAACGCACTTGGTAACAGTGCACAAAACGTTCAAAATCTGTAGATTAACACAATATATTGGACTCATCTTT
>Ga0307511_10006372_pt1 | contig 11898 bp, 13 predicted proteins | sample 13_EM_MG_FD_200266 | JGI IMG/M metagenome (GOLD analysis project Ga0307511, IMG submission 200266) | Populus trichocarpa ectomycorrhiza microbial communities from riparian zone in the Pacific Northwest, United States - 13_EM | ecosystem: Host-associated > Plants > Roots > Unclassified | place...
CGGTGGGACCCGGCGGAGTCGGGGCCGGTTGATGCCGCAATGCCGGGCTGCCAGGCTCCAACACGATCAATAGATAAACAACGAATTCTGTACAGAGGTGGTCTATCGAAACGCAAATAGCTGTAAGTGACCCGCACCATAGTGGAACCAAAACCAAAAACATTTGAAAAAAGTTTGAATTTCATGCGGATCCATCGGGAGACATCTACCTACAGCTACAGCTACTTGTTCTTTACGTGGAATTTAGAATCTCGATAATGGACAACGACAGGCACGACAGGAGTGGGGAGCAGAGGAACGACAATGTTTGACAATTGGATAGCAGAGCAAGGAGGGATGAAACACGTAGAGGGCGGGTCGTTAAATTTATCAATAAGGACTAAGCGAGAAAGGGAAAGGAAACGAGCTCGAGGTTGGTTCAATGTCCATGTGGATCACAACGGCTGGACCAAATCCCCCTATGGTTGATCCAACCAAAATCGTTGAAATCACCACGGTATGGGTCGTAATAATCGTGAGTTGGCGTGAAGATGATAGAGGCGGAGGTGGGTCCTGGAAGATGTACGTCCAGGAAGGTTTGTGGAGTGGCTGTTGGAGATGTCGGATCATGGTCAATGAAACGCGACGTGGAAACGAAAGAAAGGGCCTAACCGTAAGTATCTGGGGCAGCCTCTCGGAGGATCTCATCAAAGGCGTTACGGCCCTTGCTATCAAAGAAATAGGGATGCACGCGTAACTCCTCTGTAGAGTACCGAGTACGAGGATCTCTGCGGAGCAACTATGATGGTTCGCGTGAGCGTGAAACTTGGATGGGAGAAACAAATCTCACATACCCCAGATAGCAGGTCCTCTTCAGCTTCGGAAATCTTCGGCAGCCTCCAACGGAAGTACGAGACACCCATCGCGGCAGCGTCCCACTCCAGATACTCCCACAACTTGTCATCGTTTGCAAATAGGATCTATGAATCCAGGTTAGCACGTGTTCAAACGACCAGATGAGACGAACGAGCAGTTTGGAACCTGAAACTTACATCACCGGCAAGTAGATCAAACATGGTGCACCCGAGCGCCCAATAATCTACCGTTGGTCCGTAGGACTTGCCACTCAAAAACTCTGGAGCCAGGTATTGGCGTGTGCCAACGAGTTCCTTGGAGTACTTCTTCCCGCGTCGGACCGGTTTGTCATGGATGTATGCGGTACCGTAGTCGAATATCCTGACATTGTCGTACCGGTCGACCAGCACGTTCTCGGGTTTGATATCCCTATGGATGATCCCCATGTCATGCAATGAAGTAATCCCGAGGGCCAACTGGGCGATCCATCTCCTCATTCTGCGGGGATGAATCCTCTCGACGAGGAGCGAATGCATATCGGACCGGAGATGATCCTGTACACAACCATGTCGTTATTAGCGCGTGGCAAGAATCATTGGTTGAGCGAGTTCACGCACCATGGCGAAATATACGGATCTTTCATCCTGAAAGACACCATGACAATCCATCACGAACCTGCTGGGCTTCGAATCCGCGATGACCTGATACGCCTGCAACTCAGTCTGCAACGCTCTTAACTCCTTCGACCCAGGCACAACCCGACGCTTGTCCACGACCTTCAAACAAACTCTCCTTCCACTCGCAAGGTCCCGAGCGGATACAGCAGAGCCAAACGCTCCAGAGTGAAGTTGGCGGAGGAACTCGAACGGCCCTAGCCCCTGGGTGGTCGGTTTCGCGGGAGACAAACGAGCGGAAGGCCAGTGGAGACCCCTAGACCTCCGTAGGGTCCTATGAGGAGTGGCGGGCAACGGATTTGCCGAAGCCGGGCTCTCCAGCGGAAGCCCGACGCATCGCATCACCGGGGCGGCCGGGAGATGACGGGGACTAACAGTTGGATACGCAGGTTCGTAAAAGTCCTGGTCTTCGTCTGGGACGTAGATCACAGGACATGCGGGGAGGCCCCTGCGCGCTTGGATGTTCGGTTGGACAACGGTTCCGTTATAGTAGATGCGTTCTCTGCGGACGGTGCGTGTGGAGAATGGCATGTTGAGTCGTAAAAGTTCGTGACGTAAAAGAGGAGAGGAATTAGGTGGAGGGTAGGGTGGGGAGGAGCGGCACCTGCCTGCGATGCCGGGGAGGGGAGGGGTGGGGGCCTACACCCGCCGGCCAAGGCCTTATAAACCCCTCCGTGTATCGCTTTCCAACATACTCAAATGGCTATGATGAGGATGGCAACAGAGCCATCAAGCCAATCAATGATTGGGGTGAAATGATTAAATTCGGTCGCAATAGTTGGCTGGCCGCATGGGGATACTCACGTGGCACGCACAGCCAATCGATGAAGGCGGACAATACGCAGTTGGTCCTCGTGGTGTGGGGCTCACGCGAGGAAATGGCACTTTGCGGAACCCTGTCAGTGTTGGTCACTTTTGCGGGGCAAGCGAAGTGATTATTCGTGTGCGCTGGACGATCGCGGTCGATCATCTTTGCTGGTCCCGCCAAAACCCAAAATTTTAATTCCGGATCTCGCACACGCTGCAGCTTCCCGCCCACAGCTTGAGTAATAGGGACCCATACCAGGGCTAGGGTTCGTACAGGACGCATAAATGGATGACAGAGGACAAAAGAGGTACAACAGTGGTGTACATAATACAGTAGTAAGGACGTGGAAGGGGGGTACAATGGCGACACTTGCGCAGCAAGCTTCTGAGCTGGGACGTGCCAAACATACGCGTAAGTGGAATGAAGGGCATATACGTCCGAATCTTAAACGTACCAGATAATTGTGTACATGAACACGAAGGGCCACGATAAGCTTTCACGACCGTTTCCAAACTCGCATCGACCGCATAGTTGGTAATCGTACTCGGATCGACTGACGAAGGATCCGGAGTCGCGACTTGGTCCTTGTCATAGCCCTTTGTCTCATGGTAGCCTTTTTTTGGTGGCGGATAGTAGGCGGAGTTATCGACATCATCGCAATTGTGAGGTCTTCAGCGAATAAGCCGGACTGGCCGACGTAAGAAGAGGTCGGCCTTGGACGGCGGCTGGTCCTAGATTTGGTCCTTGGACCCGAGGTCCATCTCGTACGACTAATATCATCTTCGCATTCCTCCACGACGGGTGATAATTGTTTCTGGGGAGGTCCCGACATCGAGGTGGTAGGAGATCGGATCTGGTAAGGTCCAAACCCGGAGGACGAGGAGGATGTGGAGAAATTTGATCCTGTGCGTTGGCGGTGGTGGTCCTTAGTTGGGGCCACTTGGTTATTACTGGCAGTGGGAAATGGGACGGAAGATTTTATGAAGGCGAAATCCCGAACGATCGGGTGTTGGGCCATCACGCTGACCTCCGGTTGTCGGATGCACAGGATAGAAGCAGTAAGTCGAAGAAAAACGAGAGAGGTGAGCAGTTTTCGTCGTAAGGGATAACTGGGGGCATGTGTTGTGCGTGTGCACCATGAGGCCACCCCTGCGAGCCGGATGACGTAGACGCTCAATATCGGCGTATTGAAACGCGGCGGATCGGGGATAGGCAGTACCCTCTAGGTGAAGGCATTGAAGGGCGTGGCTGCTATCCCAGTTGCCCAGGGGACAGAAAGTTGGGGCACAGATTATAGGCAGTGGTAGCGGGCGTGTAAACCGCGCGTCGACGGGGAGCCTGCCCCCCGCAGCTCAGCGTCCGTGAGGTCGCCGATGAAGCGAAAACAAACCGGACCTAAGGTTATTTTTGTCGAGCAGCAGAAGGTGCAATAGGCAACCCAGCATAAGCTGGAATCCAACCTCGAGTTCAGAGGGAGGCTGCTGTGGGTGGTCTAGCCACGGTTGTGAAAAGGGTAAAACAGCACTAAAGGCAGCGAGCCGGGCGATCGTGCTTGAACCTCGTTCACCACGTCGACACCGCAGCCAACGACACGATGGACTATGTTTTTGACCCGGAGGACGAGGACCTGTACCCAGAAGCTTATTCACCCCAAATTACCAGTGGTTTGTCAAATCTGTCGAATGCTCGGGAAGTTGATTCACTCAGCGTTCGCCGTTCTGTTAGCAGCCGAGAATCCTCTCGCAGATTTCAAGTTCAATAAGCTTCCGACAGAACTCCTCGTCAAGATCTTCCACCATGCACGCACAGATTCCGCACTCGGCGCCTACACAGACACATTTCGCTATCCGGTCGCACTATCACAAGTGTGTCGCCACTGGCGGAGGTGGTCCTCTGGGCACCTACGCTATGGACGAACATAGATGTTCCAGAATATCACACAGAAGAAGCCAAGGAGCGCGCTCGTATCTACCTCGAACGCTCCAAAACGTGTCCCATCTTCCTCACCTGGTTTACGGAGGAAGAGAAGTTCCGCACCGACGTTCCTGCAATCGTCAAGAATATAATCATCCCTGGGGCGAGACGTTGGCAGAGGATCACTCTGTTTGCTGGAAACAAAAAAGTCCCGGACGATTTTCTCGCCGCAATAGAACCCCTCAACTTCCCAATTCTCCAGGACCTCGAGATTTCCTGCAAACCATTCCTGGATTCGTATTCCCCCAAATCCGCCCTGCGCATCAGTGCCCCGCTTTTGAGTCGTTGCAGACTCCGCGATATCCCTTCCCTCCCACCACCATCAAACCTGGTGGTTCTCGATTACATCACCTTGGAGTCCGAGTTGATGACGGAGTTCAGCCTCGACCCTTTACTCGAGTTCCTTCCGCATATCGCCCATTCCCTGGAACACTTGCGATTCGGGTTGCCTCCCTTTTCCAACGTCCGTTTCCACCACCAAGATTCCCCTTGAAAGTCTCAAGTCCTTACATACCATGGAGTCTCACGCCATCGTGGACCACATATCTGCGCCAAATTTGACCTACTTCGCCGCTTCCTATCCCCCTGTAGCAGATGCGGAGTGGGTAGCCGGAATGTTCAAAGGTTTCTCCGCTCCCAAGTTGCAGTCAATCCGATTCCACAGGGCCCCACTGTTGCGACTCCTCACCACACATAACCTTCCTTCGATGTTCCCCCAACTCGAATCGGTTTTGTTTTCCGACTGCACGGGCGAATTAGCCCTTGTCCCCCTGCTTGAACCCCCCAAGCCAAAGAAACCGCCGTCCTTGAAAAAGGCATCCAAGCACCCACCGAAGCTTCGGAAGGTGGAGATCCCATTCCCCCGCTTGAAAGAGCTCACGATATCGGACACGACGAATTGGGCTTTCCTCCAGGCGGTGATCGAGAGGCGTCTCAAGAGCGGTGACAAGTCCCTCCGAAAGATCCAGTTGCCAAAAGGAGGGATGACAAATACCGTCGTGTCGTATCTCCGTAAATGGCTCCCTGCACATGGTATTGAGCTCGTCCACTACTATCCTGAAGAGTTGCCAAAGTCCGCACCGGAGTTCCTGGACAAGTTCTGCGACGAAGACAACGACCTCTTCGAGATCGTTGCGGGAGCCTAGGGGGTGAATAGGATGACGATAATGGCGAAGATGACGACTGGGACGAGGGGGGCCATGTCCCGTCCTTACTACGAACTCCCCCCCCCGTACCTGGACCTTCACCAGTACCGGGATGAATTTTGCGATGACTATAATGACAAAGTGGAGAGGCGATTTTCATGACGGTTGATTTTACATATTCGCGTGCCTCCTGTTTTTACTTCTTGTGTTATCTTTGAATCTGCTGGTTCGCCGCAGACAGGCGGCAGCCTGTCTGACCGTTCACCGGGTAGCTCGAACTCACTGGTTGAAATTTGGTTTCGTGTAATCGACTAAGGGCTGTACTGGGTTACGCTCTGGGATAGAGGACAAATGTTACAAAGAGAACAACGGTCGGCAAAGGGCGGGGATGGCGTCGACGTTCAGTGACCGTGATGGGGAAATGAGAACAATGTTGTCCTCTGGTATGAACGCTCAAACATTCGGGTGTAATATTGGGAGATTGGGGAGGCGATGAGTAGGCGGTTGTCTTCATTTCGCAGCTACACCCTCCTCATTTGGCGGCATCCAGCAATAGACGTTGAAGATGCGTGTAATCTGGCGCGTCATCAGAGCTGGTTCAGAGCGCATTGTTAACGATCGCATATCACGAGAGAAGGAAGAACGAATCTCACAGCTTGTCCCGAGCATAGGCGAGAAACTCCTGAAGGAATGGGTTTTCAGGTGCCCACGATATCTTCTCTTCTTTGAGGTCTTCGAACTCCGCAACATCCCGCGCCACGGGCCACCCCCATGGAACGTTGGTTGTATGCAGGAACTCGACGAGGTACAACAAAGATCCACATCATCAAACACGTGCGGTTCTGTAAGGAAAACGTTCAGTTCAGACAGACACATGAGGCAGAAGAGATACTTTCCACGGCCAGACAGCACGAGACACTCATGAAAGCAGGGGTGCCCAGGAACTTCCTCCCCGTCACGGTGGACTGGTCCGCCCGCTCAGTGGCTAGGCCCCAGTCGATGACGGCCAATTTCCCAATATCCTCCCCATCAGGCGAACAAACGACGTTTTGCGGCTTGATGTCGCAGTGAATAATCGACCTTGAGTGGACGGAGGAAAGAACGGACAGCTACGGTACGGGCAAAATCCAGTCAAGCCTGAACAAACGACTCAGATGCGTCAGCACTCACCACGGTTCCCGCCACTTCACAGGCCTGCTTCGAGCACATTGAACCGCGCTCCTGAACGTAACGATAGAGGTCCTGCGTAAACGGCTGCATACTGAGATAGCTAAAGGATGGGCTGAACAGGCACGATCCACATAGCATTGGTAGGTCAGGCATTCCGCCCAGTTTCGTGTATATATCGCGCTCTCATTGTATGTTTTCTCTGGTGCTGATCTTGAGAATGACTCTGAACCCATGCTTGTTGTCAAACGCTCGAACGATTCCCGCTTCATGATGTCAGCTCGCCCTGCGCACACACAGAACCGGTGATCACTCACTTTGGTGGTGGATCGCGATACAGGATCACTTTTTATCGCAAAGCGGTCTATGCCGTCGACATTCAACACCTTCGTTCCTTTCAGGAAAGAAAGCATTCGGGTCTCGTGGAGGGGAGGTACGACGGGCAGGAGGTCCGTGGAACAGGCTCGGACAGTTGCTGCCACGTATGTCGGTCATTATTTGTCAATGTCATCGCCGCTCCGAGGTAACTTGGCGAGTTCGATTACGTGGTCTGCGTGAGAGGCCTACGGAAGGCGTGACGGGCAGCCTGGCCTGGCCTGGAATCTTCAGAGGGAGGAAGCTCTGACAGAATGGCCTGGCCACAGTTGTAAACAAGCTCAAAGTTCAAAGCCGTGATGAAAGGAAGCGCGGGCCACTCGGCCGTGGCGATCGTGCTTAAACCTCGCCCACCACATCGACACTCCAGCCAAAGACAAAATGGCGTGGATTTCTGACCCGGAGGACGAGGATTCGCACCCGCAAGCTTCTTCGTCCAAATCGAAGATTATCAATGGTCCGTCGCATTTGTAGAATACTTGAGAGGGTGGTTCACTCATAGTTCGCCGTTTTGTTGACAGATAACAAGAACCCTCTCGCAGATTTCGAGTTCGACAAACTTCCGACGGAACTCCTCGTCGAGATCTTCCGCCACGCACGCGCAGATTCCGTATATGATGCCCACAACGAAAGCCATTGTTATCCGGTCGCTCTGTCCCACGTATGTCGCCACTGGAGGACGGTGGCCATAGGCGCACCCACACTATGGACCGACATTCGCGTCCTAGAATACTACACGGAAGGAACCAAAGAGGCCACTCGCGTCTACCTCGAGCGCTCCAGAGCGTGTCCCATCTTCTTCACCTGGTTTACGGAATCGGGGGAGTTCCACACCGACGTTTCTGCGGTTGTCGAGCAGCTTATCATACCCGCAGCGGAGCGTTGGCAGAGGATCACTTTAATCGCTGGCAACAAAACAGTCCCAGACGCTTTGCTCGCCGCAATGGAACACCTCGACTTCCCAATTCTCCGGGACATCGAGATCTCCTGCGTACCATTCGTAGAGCCGTTTTCACCCACATCTGCCTTATGCCGCAGCGCACCGCTTTTGCACCGATGCAGATTCCGCAATGTCACTTCCCTTCCACCGCTCCCATCAAACCTGGTGGTTCTCGATTGCGTCTACATGCCGTTATGCCCGTCATCTGTGTTCGACCTTGACCCTTTACTCGAGTTCCTCCCGCATGTAGCCCACTCCCTGGAGCACCTACGATTCGGGCCACCTCCCACCTTCACGATCCATTCCACGCCTGGCATACCCAAGATCCCTCTTGAAAATCTCAAGTCCTTGCTTATCACGAACTCGCACACCATCATGGACCACATACTCGTACCGAATCTGACCTACTTCGTCGCTTTCCATCCTCCAGAAACAGACGCAAAGGGAGTAGCTGAGATGTTCCAAGGTTTCTCCGCTCCCAAGTTGCAGTCCATCCACTTTTACAAAACCCCACTGTTACCGCTCCTCACCACCCATAACCTCCCTTCAATGTTCCCCCAACTCGAATCTGCCTTGCTGTCCGGTTGTGCGGACGAATCGGCCTTTGTTTCCCTGCTTGAGCCACCCAAGCCGAAGAAACCCTCGTCGCTGAAAAAGGCATCCAAGTACCCACAGAAGCATAGGAAGGTGGAGAACCCATTCCTCAACCTGAAGGAACTCACGATATCGGACATGACGATTTGGACTTCCCTCCAGGCAGCAATCGAGAAACGTCTCAAGAACGGCGACAAGACCCTTCGAAAGATCCAGTTACCGAAAGGAGACGCAACAGAAACCATCATGCCGCACCTTCGTCGATGGCTCCCCGCACAAGGGATCGAACTCGCCTTGTACGAGCCTGAAGATTTGCCGAGGTCCACCCCAGAGTTCCAGGACGAACCCTGCGACGAAGAAAATAGTCTCTTCTTCGAGCTCAGCATGGGAGGGGATGAATGGGACGATGAGGATGACGAAGATGATGATGATTACTATTGGGACGAGAGGGCCATGGACCGTCCTGACTACGAACTTCCTTCGTACCTGGACCCCAACCTGTACTGGAATGAATTTGGTGAGGACTACGATGATGAAGAGGAAGGTTACGAGGACGAGGACGAGGAAGATGATATTTTCTACGCATAAGGGTTGAATTTATTCGCATGTCTCTTGTTTTTACTTTCTTGGATTATCTTTGAACTAGCTAGTTCGCCGCAGGTGCCGATGAGCTGCAGCCATGTCTGACTTTCCACCGGGTAACCCGAATATAAGTATCGCCAACAGAACGGCGGTTGTTCACGTGATGGCGTATCACAACTCTCTATCGCAACGCGATCTACGCTGTCGACATATAACACCTTCATTCCTTATAGGAAAGGAAGCAAAATGGTGGGGGTTTCTGCTCCGGAGGAGGGTTCATACCAAAAAGCTTCTTCGTCCGAATCGAAGGTTATCAGTGGTCTGTCGTGTACACCGAATGCACGAAAGGATGGTCCGCTTAGCGTTCGTTTGATAGATGACGAGAACCCTCTCGCAGATTTCGAGTTCGACAAACTTCCGACAGAACTCCTCGTTGAGATCTTCCGCCGCGCACGCGCAGATTCCCTATACGACGCCTGCAAGGAACAACACTATTATCCAGTCGCACTGTCCCACGTTTGTCGCCACTGGAGGACGGTGGCCATAGGCGCACCTACGCTGTGGACGGACATTCGGGTCCCAGGAGATCACACAGAAAACACCAAAGAGGCTGCTCGCATCTACCTCGAACGTTCCAAAGGGTGTCCCATCTTCCTCACCTGGTTTATGGATTGGGAGCTGTCCCCCAACGCCGTCCCGGAAATTGTCAACAACCTAATCATCCCTGGGGCGGAGCGTTGGCAGAGGATCACCCTCGTTGCTGACAACAAAGTAGCCCTAGATGCTTTCCTCGCAGCGGTGGATCCCCTCGCCTTCCCGATTCTCCAGGACATCGAGATTTCCTGTTCAATGGTCATAAAGCCGTTTTCACCAAAATCCACCCTGTGCCGCAGTACCCCACTTTTACGCCGATGCAAATTCCGCGACATCCCCTCCCTCCCAGCACTGCCGTCGAACCTGGTGGTTCTCGATTGCGTGTTCCTGGCACTCGGGTCAACGGAGTTCAACCTCGACCTTTTACTCGAGTTCCTTCCGCATGTAGCCCATTCCTTGGAGCACCTACGATTTGGGCCGCCTCCCTTTTCGAAAGTTTGTTTTACGCCTCGTGCACCCAAGATCCTCCTTGAAAATCTCAAGTCCTTACTTATCACGTATTCGCACCTAATCATGGATCACATACTTGTGCCGAATGTGACCTACTTCGCCGCTGCCTATTCTGGAGCAGAAGCAAGGATGGCAGCCGAGATGTTTCAAGGCTTCTCTGCTCCCAAATTGCAGTCCATCCAATTCCACAATACCCCTCTGTTACCGCTCCTCACCACACATAACCTCCCTTCAATGTTTCCACAACTCGAATCGGTCTTGTTGTCCGACTGCACGCACGAATCAGCATTTATCCCCCTGCTCGCGGACACATTCTCCCACATGAAAGAACTCACTATATCGGACATGACGATTTGGACTTCTCTCCAGGCAGCGATCGAGAAACGTCTCAAGAACGGTTACAAGTCCCTCCGAAAGATCCAGTTGCCGAAAGGAAACGCGACGGGAGCCATCACGCCGCACCTTCGTCGATGGCTCCCCGCACATGGTATCGAACTCGTCTTGTACGAGCCTGGAGAGCTGCCGAGGTCCACGCCGGAATTCCAGGACGAATTCTGCGACGAGGAAGATCGTCTCTTCGTCGAGGCCACAATGAGAGGGAGTGAATACGACGACGATGGATACCCCTGGACGCTATGGGAGGGGCCCTAACTATGGACTCCCTTCGTACGTGGACTCTCACTGCACTAGGATAGATTTTACGATGATGACGAAGGGGGATACGAGAGTTCATTTCATTTGAGACTTTGTTTTGTTTCTTGTGTTACCTTCGAATCAAGTTTGGTTGGAGAACCTCTGGTGTAGTGACTAGTAGTTGCTAACCGGCCCGTAATCAACGCCCTCACTTATTGCTACTCACCGTGCTGGGGGAGTGAAATCTTCCATGACCGGACGGACAGGCATGGAACTCTTACGAAAGTAGGGGTGCTCAGGAACTTCTACCTCATCACGGCGGCCTGGTACCCCCGCTCGGGGGTTAGGTCCCAGTCGATGACAGCCAGTTTCCCGATATCGCCAAGCGAACAAACGATGCTTTGCGGCCTGATGTCACAGTGAACGGTTGATCTTGAGTGGGCGGAGGAAAAAAAGGGGGGCAACTGTGAAACGTGCAAATCTCAACTGAGATTGAAGAACCGATTTAGATGCACTCGTACTCACAAAGGTTTCATACTGAGATAGCTAAAGGGTGGGTTAAAGAGGCAGAATCCGCATTGAATTGGCAGGCCAGGTGTTCCATTCTTCTGGGATGGATCGGGTTCTCTCTGGAGTGTGGTCCTAAACCCATGTCTGTTGTCCGTCTGGTGCTCGAGCGGTTCCAGTTTCGTGATATCAGTTCGTCCCGCGCACGCATAGACTAGTGGCTGCCTACCACGATGGCGCACCACAACGCTCTCAGTCACAAAGGGGGGGGGGACGATAGGCAGGAGGTGCGCGACACAGGCGCGGACAGTCGTGCCGCGCTCGCGCATGTCTTTTATTTGTCACTGTCATCGACTCTCGTTACTTGGCAATGGGAGGGCTGCAGAAGGCGTGATGGGTAGTAGGCTTAGTAGAATCTGACCTCAAGTTGAGAGGGAGGCAGCTCCGAATGGCCGGTCCACGGTTGCAACGTCGGCTGCGGTGAATGCAGGGTGAACGGCAGCACGAGCCACTTGATCACGGTGATCGTGGCGTCGCACTTCGACACCGCAGCGAACAACT
>Ga0307511_10006373_pt1 | contig 11896 bp, 10 predicted proteins | sample 13_EM_MG_FD_200266 | JGI IMG/M metagenome (GOLD analysis project Ga0307511, IMG submission 200266) | Populus trichocarpa ectomycorrhiza microbial communities from riparian zone in the Pacific Northwest, United States - 13_EM | ecosystem: Host-associated > Plants > Roots > Unclassified | place...
GGCCCAGGCCCAGGCAACTCCGCAATCGAGCCGCCACCGCAAAACTACATCAGAATGGATGCAAGAGGTGGGAGAACGAAAACCAAAAGGACAGCGAACCAACACTACGAAGGCTACCCCCGCAACTATATCCGCCATAATAGGCAGTGACCCTGATTATCCTACGGATGAACAGACAAGGCGATCTCCGCAAGCGGCAGAATGGGCCCAATCCCGGATGAAAGTAAGGGACCAGATGCAAAAATATTGAGTATATATAAAGGTGGCCAAGGGAGACATCCCTGAAGGTACTAAAATAGTGGATACTAAATGGGTGTATGTGATCAAGCGACGATTAAATGGGTCGATTGAGAAATACAAGGCCAGGAAAGTAGGCAGGGGGTTTACCCAAGACGGAATCAATTTTGATGCCGATTAAACCTAAGCTCAAATGATGCGACCAGAAACATTAAAATCCTGCTTATCCTGGCAATGCACAAAGGATGGGACATACGTCAATGGGATGTGGTGGCCGCCTAACTACAGGCTCTGCTACATCATGATGTCTACATCTCTGACATCAATGAACAAGGCGAAGTCGAATACTGGAAGCTTCATAAGGCGCTATACGGCTTAAAGCAAGTGGGGTATGAGTAGTTTAAAACCCTAGAGCAGATCCTGGCAACAGCCGGACTCCACCTATACATTGGAACTCCGCAGCCTCTCCACACCAATAGGAACGGGTAGTCAGAAGATTTTGGGCTGTGGTTTGAGAATTTTGTATCTACGGCGTCAGTTTTCCAATATAAGTCAATGCAAATAAACTTCTTACAACGTAACCAACAAAGGAATTGAAGGCACCGCCATTTTCAATGACAACAGCCGTATCACGATCAACATTCCAAACCCAAAGAATATGCCGGTCATTAGAAACCTTCCTAGCCCGGCTTCTCTAGAGGCAGCGAGTCAATAACCAACAAACACAAATCATGTCACACAATGAAGCCCTGAGAGGCCTCATGCTTATCCACAACGACCGGCGACCGGGGACCGGTCGGGACGCGGCTCCGCCAATTGGGAGCAAGTCGGTTAAGATGTCCACACTCATCCTTCTTTCACCAGCACTACCGTTACCCGGCATTTTTCTGCAGCTATATAGATAATCCAGCAAGCCACTTTCTCTTCGGCCGCCAATCGTATAGCTGGCCCGTTTCCCTACCATCGCCATTGTTACTTGATACGCGTCTGGTCGTCTACTCTAGCTCCACTAGCCGGAAATGTGCCGGGGTGGTTGGGCTATTTAAGGGGAAGAAAGGGTTACCTACGTTGGTGTTTTGGCATGTATTCGGTCCTATTATAATTCATGTAGTGTTTATTTGACGAAGGGACGGTCAATTTACGTCAATGAGAGAGACCATGAGCAATTAGAATCATAGGGAAGAAGAATGGAGCATGATGGCAGCGAATCAGTCTGAAAACTGTAACCGGCTAACTAGTATAGTGACATTCAAGTTAAGGATCCTAAGACAAGACGCCGAACCAGTAGATGGGTGCATTACTAATTTGGAACATGTGTCACACTGATGACTAGATATACCCATGACTGGATACATCTAGGTCAAACTATTTGTTTTTGGGTTGAATTCACACTTCATGAAGGTATATGTAGAGGCTTTGCTGTGATACATGGAAAGGCTCGGGTAGCAAATCGAACACAAGTTCAGTGACGATCAGAAAACAGGAAGGAGATCAAGAGTGGGAGCTACTGGTACTGGGACTAGTGGTGCAGCTGGTAGTGATCATTTCAACCTGCCAGTAAGCACAATGCAACCGGTAAGAGGAAGCCAAATATTAGCAGGAGAGACTCAAAGGAGGTAAATCTGCTACTGAAAGTCTGAGCATAGATATTCCGAATTTGAAGTATCAGAGTGTATTTGTGCAGAGGAAACTTTGTGCTATCTACCCCCCCGAATGGCCCTGGCTCCGTGTTCCAAAGCCTCTTTTGTTCCCCTGTCAAGTTTCTGCAGGAAGCCATAGATGCGGACAGAGCCGGAGGACGAAGCCTATAGCATATGAGTTGTGTACTCGATGATGATCTATCCTCACGTTCTCGGGAGCTTAAGGCTCCCCGACATAGCCTAACGAGCTAGTCTAAACTACGCTATCCAGAACTAGTCTACCTTCGCTATACGATCTAATATTCTGCTATGCTAGTCTGCTAAACGAGATGAATAAGGAAAACACCAGATTCTATGCAATGTGATGCCTGACAGTTACGTTCTATTCTTACTTACAAGCCATGATATGCGCATACCTCTGCAGGCAGTCCCTTATTCTTGCTATTAACCACTCCTCCCCTACCGCGATCTTACTTTCCAGTTTCTGCAACTACTCTCTCTGCCCTTTGACGGATTTTGGGTTTAGAGCTCGTGACTTGACTGCTGACCTTTTATATCTGCTACATATAGCCTGGTCTGATTCTTTGTATCTGGAACCTCACAACTAATCCACTGACTCAGGCAGTGTCTTCTCTGCTTTGAACTCCATCAGACAGTTCAGGTTCAACTTGTTGGTATACTGAATCAGCTGCCTTGATTGTACTGAGGCTTTCTTCTTTCATACCATACAATATGTGGAATGCAAAGCCTACGTGTAGCGCTTCTATGAACCAAGCAAAGAATACTACGATACCCCTCTTACCGCTTCCCTCTAGAACCCGCTCCCCACTCAACGTGGCTGGCGATCTCGATATAAACGCTCTCCATATGACATGGCTTGCGACACTGCTTCACGAGGCCTTCGAGGATCTTCGCAAATGCCAAATAGAGCTGAGACGCGATTGCATTTCGCATAGAATGCTTTATTTCCAGAGTAACGACAGTACAACAGAGATTAATGCTGAAGTCACAAAGTCACAAGCAAAGCGCCCCCTACGACAACCTGTATTTGTGTCTCCTCAAGCAGGAGATTATTGCAGTAGCAATGGTGGAAATTACACATGGTGGGGCACTGTTAGTGCTGCCAGTTTCACACTCATTGCGTCTGTATCTTGCCTGGCCAGAACCCGGAGACTGTCAGCAGGCTGGGCAGTTCAAATGGGCGATAATAGCGTGGAGGCTCAATGTTTGATACACCCAGCATGAATGACAAGTTCGTCGGTAAGTTTTCCGTATCTACTTTGCATTAATATTGATGGAATAGGATAATCATGGAGAGAATTGGGCCAGTAGCAAGGGCGAATGGATCGGGGGAATATGATAGAAAACGGGGGGTGGAATTGGTCTCCGATGCTGGGATAGTCCGGGATGGTGTTTCTCCTATATGCATCCGGGAGATATCCCCCATTAGTTATATATTATTATTATCATCGAATATATCGCATCTCCACTCAGTCAACGGACTTGACTGTTATAGTCAAGAACCCTAATTTCTAACAAATATCTCTCCTCCGAGTTAGTCATTCGCTTCGCTGTGAGTGTCTGGACTCCTCGGTTCCTGCAACTGTCTATGAACGCTAGGGCATTTCCCGTATTCGCTACCGCGTTCCGTCTCCAGTTTCTGGCGTTTACCCCCCACCGCCGCGATTTCTTTCCCCCGGCCTGCTGCCCCATTCCCTACTACATATGCCGCTGTGCCGTTTACCCACATCACCTGGAACGCTGCCTGGTTCATTAATGACTTCACCCGTTCCCCTATCCGCGACCCTTCTAACCCCTTTCCGAGATTCTTGGGGCCATTCTATGACCCCTGACTATCTAAGGCCACGACTGTTTGTCCACCCCATTATCTCCGCATCCGCCACTGTTGCATACCAACCCAGTATACATAGCTTTCCCTCACTCCGACTGCCACTCCGTTGCGTTGCTTTGCTTTTGTGTGCTTGGTTTGGTTTGCTTTGCGGTTGTGGATCACTTTCCGCTTTTTTGGGGGTCATTTTCATCGTTTGACATTTCATGTTCAGCTTTTTGGTGTTTTCGTTCTGAACCCTAGATGACCCCTTATGAACCAGGCTCTCGAGGGATACAAATAGTATAATTCAGGGATATTCCCATTGCGGGAAAACTTATTTGCAATTAGATAAACGAAGTTTGTATTCTGTTTCATTTTTTTTATATATATATACTTAGATCTGGCTGTACAGCTAGAATATATTGGAAATAACATACATGCTGGGAAACTCATCGAATACTAGAAATAGGCAAAAGTCACCGGTAGAGTCAGGAGGGAAAAGCTTATGGAAACTGAAGGTATCGTTGGAGGCATTTACCAAACTCAGGGTAACCCTTGGAATATCCTCCCTCCCTATATTCTGAATGGAACAACTCGAGCCTTCATTGAAGGTTTTGGAGTGCCAAGAATGCTAAGTTCCGGAGCTGAATTTTGCGCAAGTTGAGCATATATATGTTCTGGGCCGCTCACGGGCGGCATACCCTCTATGCCTGTTGCGGGCAATTAATATAATTGCTCAATTTAGTACATGTCAATTGACCAAAACGTTCTGCTACACTCAAAATTCCCGATGATATTGTTTTTGACCGACCCTATCCACATCACGTACCCCCTTCCTTTTGGTCAGTGGGAGATCTTGATGTGCCTTATGGAACTTGAGGTCAATGAAGCTTGGGATAATCATAACATCTTTTGTCTACATCTTGTCGCACGATTTCCTTTTTACACTAGAAAATCCTCATTGTTTTTTACTGTAATCACAGGATCTGGGTAACGCGCAAGGCGGTGGTTTCTTAATCGCAGGTACTTATACGCGGATTTCTGCCATACCTTCAATTCCTCGATTTTAAACTAAATTAAAACTGGCTCTAGACTTATACAATAGGTAGATATTGTTTTACATAGTTGTCAATAGGTGGGATGGCACAATGCTACAACAGACGTCATCTTTTTAGCCAAACCCAGTAACAAATAGCTATAGGCAAATACTATTGCAAATCACAGCCTGAACGCCATCAATTGTTAACCAAGTATGGCGTATTTGCTAACCTTTACCAAACTAAAAGCTTCTAACCAGCTGCCAACCTTATGTGCCTGGAGAATAACATGTTCTGACTGCTTGGTAAACTACAATTAGATTAGCCAATGCTCCATCTACAACTACTCGAGTTTCTGGTTGAAAAAATTCTACCCTATGTTGGAATGTACTCTCACGTGCATGGAACCAGGATGATGGATCACGGGATATGTTGGCTGACCGATGGAGGCAATTGGGATATGAGACAGAATGTCCGAATGGAGGCAATTGGGAATCCAGCGGTTAGGATAAAAGAGGCGGAATTTCCTATCGAGTAAAGAAGAATAAGGCAGTAGAACCATAGCATTCATACTATAGCGATCTCTACATAGCTCTGACGAATACATCTTTTCTCTCTCTCCCTCAAGATTCCTCTGCTCAATAACCTCGTAATCTTACACCCTAATCATTGCTGTCGATGCTGAATTTATTTATATATGAAAATATCAATAGACTATGACTGTGAGCTCTAGAATGAACACAAATTGGACTGCTAGAGCTAAATCCCATCGAAGGGTAAATAGATGAACCTATTGCAGTCGCTGGGATGGGTATACTGTTATTATTAATTCTTTTTTTTTCTTGGTAAACCAGTACTTGTAAACCTTTATCAATTCAAGTGCCTTATACACCAAATCGAGGAATTATTTAAATTGCCCGTGGGCTTATGGCCTGGAGAATGACATTCCAGATACTCCGAATGCTAGGCAAACCACAATTACATTAGCCAATGCTGTAAGAATGATTAATTTATTGAATGCGAAAGTGTAACGGATCATGTCGGTGGTAACCTCTTAGTTCTAGCTGTTAAGAAGGGAAATTGACTTGGAAATATATCGATCTATTGCCGAGCTCCAGTTAGGTATACCCTTATTAATTTTTTTTAATATTTTGTAAATCAGTACTCGTAAATCTTTATTAATTCAAGTACGTTATATACTAAATCGAGGATTTATTCAAATTGCCCGTGAGCGGCCCAGAACATATACGCCTCCTACCTACCTACCCACTTCCCCCCCATCTTCCTTACAACTCGCGACAACGCCCCACACTCTCTAGTAAGTATATTACACAATTAAAGAATTATCAGCATCGCAGGAAGAGACTAACTGAGATCCAGGCCCCTACTGCCACTGCATAGCTTCTTCACCAAGCCGATACCAAAGTAGTCCTTACACGATTTACTGACCACGCAAACACCTACGTTGGTCGCGGCAGGTCACCAATGGGTGGGTCTATAACAGGCACGGTAGGGTCACATGCGTCTAAGCGCTACAAACAACAACCGGTGAGTACCTAGTTTTCCTAGGCACTGCATAAAGCAAACAAGAGTGCTTCCGCTTCCCCGTGTAGCGAAAATGAATCTTTCCCATTCGTGTTGGCTTGACGTTCATTATCGCTAGTCTGGTTGGCACAACCCTCTTGTAGAGAAATTATCGCTTCTCCATGTAGCGAGGATGATCCCTATTATCTAGGCTGAAAGTCCCTCAACTGGGCAGAAATTCCCCGTCTCGGACTGAATTCCCGCTCTTTGGCTTATATTCGTAACTACTTCTCCGGGAGTAAAGATGATTTTTACATGGAACAAGAGATAGTAATCATTCCAGGCCCTCAGGGGCGAAGGCTCTTCCCTGCTGATTTTTCGATTGTTTACACGCTGGAGTGAATGACGGGAGATCGGCGGTTTGCCCCTTACCCAAACTAACGATCACAGGGACATTATCAACGAGTGTTTGCACAACAATCAATTATACTTGCCCAACACGGACGTCGTGGAACACAGAGCTTCATCACCACCTGTCTTGCAGGCACAAACTCATGGATAACGCCAAATCCACGACCGACTGACTGATTCCATTGTGTCGCTAACAGGTGCCTGCCTCTTTAGTATATTAATGTTGAGGTCTTTTCCTGACTAGCCTTTTCTATAAAATAAAATACGTACTATCTTCCTGTCTAACATCACCATCAATTCCCTATGTCACCACTGGCATGCCTAAGTAAAAGCACACTGTTATGAGATGTAATACGATACGATATGATAATCGTATGTATACGAGAAGAGTGTTGCAATGTATGATATTATTGTAAGAAAATACTCGCTAAGTGGAATCACGGGGTGGCTGAACATAAGGCAGAACGTCCCAAAGGGGATAAAGATGGAAAATAAGCGGACTTTCCAACCAGACTATGAGTGGAGATTTAAGCAGCGGTTTACGCATGTATTCCTTTCATATTCTAGAACACAAGTCTATACAGATCGCTAGATAGCCCTCACCAATCAATCTAATTCTCGCCTCTCTCCCAAAATTCCTCTGCTCGTAATCTGACAATGATAGGCACCCAATATTATACTAGAAAGTTAGTAGAACATGGTAATCAGGGACCATGAGTTGGGATATATCAACCGGAGGGATTCATATGTTTGTCGGGGATGTTGTTGAGCTTATGGATATTTCGGATGTGGAATGTGTATGACCAGACTGGTTTGTTGCCACACAGACTGCTCACACACTACGCACACCCCACAAACCACCCCACACACCCCACAAACTGGACCTACTGCTACCACGCCTCAACCTTCACATATAAAAACACCTAATCCACTATTTATTTCCCAGTCTATCCCCATTCTCCCGTCACCTATCCACAGTTTGATCACCAACTATGTACCTCTCAAGCGCACCGCAAATTTCTCTTGCATGCCCACCACGGGTATTCAAATAATTATACTGATACTGGACGATGGAATTCAGCCCAGCTCAAGACTCCCCACCTCCACAAACGTGGGTGATCTATTCACCGAACGTACCAATGATCGATTCAGTACTACAACGACCTACAAGCCCGTCTCAGCTACCTATTACCAAACAGCCAAGGGATGAGCAACCCAGCAAAACAAACACTAGACACAATACACACCGTGAAGCATAAGGATTTCATTTGAAAACCAAACTACGTACCTACTGGTATGCGGTCCTATTTAAGAGACTATGACGAGCCAGCCGAAAACTCGAACAGACTCAGAGTATGTACAATTTAATCTACACTACCGCAGAGAGAACAAAATGAACCTATGGTCTCGCACAATGTCAGACGAAACCGAGTGGATATACCATAACACAAGCGTCATCCCCAATCCATCAGGGGAGAGGGAGGGCTTAACAAGAAAGCCAAGATCAGTTAATCGCATTTTATTTTATTTCAATAATTCAGTACTGGTATTCAAACTATTCTAGCCTAGGACGAGATCCCGCATCTCCAGAGTGGATTATGCAACCCCGGACCCGCTCCGTGCTCTCTCCTTTGTTTTATGCTCCACATACCATGCCACGCTAACATTGGGAAAGGCAAGAAAGGGAAGAATCATGGTCAGATCACCCAGCTGCAAATACTGAACCGCCACTGCCTCACATCAACTCGGGTCCCCCAAGATCCCTACCGCCGCCTACTCTCCTTTGCCTTCTGCCACCGGTCGGACGGAACTCCAGGAGATGTGTTGCATTCTGTGCTATCCCCCACTCGCACGAGGGGTCCTCTGCTCTCCCGACCCTATCTCTCTATGCTTTCTGTGGCCCACGATCCGGAATGATAAGGTTTGCCCCTTGGCCTCCTCCCTACCACCGTGCATGTGATTCATCTTCGGATGCATAGGGAATGCTTGTCTAATTCCAGCTGGTGTCGTGATATCAGGCCGTAACATGCGTTTCCTTATCCAACTTGCCTCTATTGCTCTCTAGCCTGCTACCTATACACCCCGAATATGACTTTCTACGATGTCCACTCAGTAAGAAACCTGCACAAGGCAGCCCTTGGACGCTCTTCCGAGAACCTCCAACTGCTCCTCTCCGATGCCCAAATACCAAACCCCACCAGTTGGTTGGACAAAGGCTAGTTCAGCTACCCAGAGATCCAGGGTCGAGTCGATGCAGCCAGCGGGAGTGGAGGCCCCAGTTGAAGCATCAGGCCTAGTGATAGGGGCCAGCCTACGAAGCACGACTCGAATCATTGCAGTACTGAGGAGCGCTCAGGAGTCCTTCCTCAGCAGTGGATTCGAGAATTAGAATTTCTTCCCTATGTACATGGGCACTCCGATCTCAGCATCCATTGGGCAGAATTAGGTGGACTACGAATTTGTTTCTTATAAACATCTGTGCTCCAAGCCCGTCAAAACCTATCTCATGGGGCCTGGAACCTTTGAGAACCTTTGGCGATTCCTTCATTGGCGACTGTCGCACTCCTGGGCCACCAAGTACTTCGGTAATATTGGAAATGACTCAAAGATTTGCCCAAAGTGCGGTTATGACTTGGGAAGAATATCACGGCGAGAGAGTGGAGCCGGAATTGCCAGCTCTTGAGGCACGCTACCAACCACTACAGACAGCGGGGGATGTATCTCACGAGCTGTTTTTCGAGCAGTGGACCCAACCTTTCCCGGCTAGACCTTCACTTACAACCCTGATTCTATTGAACTCACCTAACCATCAACTCAACTACCACATAGACCGATTATATTTTTTTTCATTTACATATTCATTACTCATATGCAGCCCCGTAGGGGGACCACATACACTGACACTCTCGCTAGCACCCCAATCAAACACAATCGCCACACATGGCCTCGCCGCCACCGCCGACGGCGGCGCACGACCAGGGGCGAGGAAACGGGGCGTTTCAGCGAACTCATGCTAACCAAACAAGCAGTTGGGCACAAGTACCAATGGGACTTGTACCACAGTCAGAGTCCGAGGTTAGGTCCGCAAAGAATAGGCTTCTAGGGCTCGCCCAGATTCAACTAAAATTGCAGAGGATGAGACGGAAGGCGGGAGCTTGAGGAGATGGTGAAACAGAGGCAAGTGAGGGAGAAGAAACTAGATGTGGAGAGGGAGGTAGAAGGAACGGCAATAGACGAAAGGGAAATGGACGAGGGAACTGGACGGGGGATGTGGAACAGACACAATCCCACCACCACAGCCATGAAAGGACGAAGGTCACAAGCCATTCCCCACCAGATTTAAGCAGTGGACAGAACTGTACCACGCATGGGTTTTTTTTTTTTTGTACTCATTACTACCACGCATGGGTTTTACCCATGAAAAACTTACTCAGATGAATTCAACTACTATCGGAGGCAGTTAGTATGTCGATTACGGTACGCCACAATTCATTTCCCCGGGACGGCAGAATGTTAGGAATATCGACAGGTTATGTTTTTATTGTGTGGCTGAACTGGCTCTCGTGAGAGTACTACATGGCAAGTTGGTATGGTATACCACATGGTGTTCGTTTCGAGTTAGTGCACAGGATGGCCGATGGTGATCCTACCACGTAAACGCAATTCAGATCCCGTACACAGGTATCGGCCCAATGCACTCCACAATTCGATCTGATCACAAAATGACGACCATCATACAGGTGCCTTTCCTAGCCGCGATATGAGCTCTAGGAAGCATTCGGCGTTATATATGTGGTACAAGACAATCATTGTAGTCAAAGACCGTTTGCACAAGGCAGCAGCGCCGCAATCCGAGCCCGAAGCAAGATGATGAGGAGCTTCGGAAGGAATGCTACAGGTTTAATACGAGGACGGGAAAGGTCTCGAGTTGGCAAACAAAGAGCACATTGCTATATAATTATATATCTGTTGAAAAGGCGGTCAGAGACACAAATGTTGGTTGCCTGGCTTAACAGACGCCTTAATGCCCTTGCTGGTATCATTCAAGGCAAGGTCGGAGACTCTGGTGAGCTTCATCGCCCCGCAACCACGCACTTGGATAACTAACTAATACATTTTAATCTAGTCACATACCTACTTAAGGAGAAGATCTAATTACCCTTCAAATTCCATTTAGATCGATTCAAGTAAAAATATATCACCTTACTAGGCCAACTTTTGGCTATGGCATGCCTCTGGCTGGAATCATATCCACTCGAGATATTTGTAGCAGTTGGGGTTAGAAAATGTTGGAGGTGGACGTGAATAGCACAGACGAGGGGCATATTATTATTTCATATTTTGTTCTAAAGATCCCACTACTTATGTCCAGCCCCAATCAGCGACCCACCCTAATGCATCCACGGTACGACTAAATTGATCTGTAAGACCGGCAGAGAGCAAGAAATGAAGTAAATAGTCCCATACAAATACAAACCAGTATTAAAATCGCTTTTCCCTCTAAAGATAGTGACTCCCACACTACAACTGAGATTCAGCGAATGCGGTAGCAAGATGTCACAGGAATGAGATGATAACAATGCAAACCCGGGGCCAGATAAGGTGAAGAATATTGGGGGGGGGTCGAACACTTTGTCTTGAAGAAGGTAGAAAGATCTGAGAGGATACAACTACTACTCATTTAGGACTAGAAATCATTAAATCTGTTAAGACTACCACCTCTACTCACCGGTAGCTACGTTGATGTTTCGTAGGTACCTAACATAAATAGAGAGAGCAGTAGGAGAGTGGTACCGCAACGGCAATGGAAGGAACACTCGGGATATACTAGCACCACGTCAGAACCCATAGTTAACGAACATTTTATGTCAACATCGTCCGATATACCTACTCCCAGCCATTGTTTCGTAGATATAGATACATAGCCCCAGTAGTTAGATATACCTAATATACCCAAGGGAGACTTACTCACACGTAATTTTACTTACTATGTAGTAACAAAGATGGAAGTACCTTGGACGTTCCTCTATTCTATTCAGAGAGAGAGATGTAAATAGTTGCTTGCTCTAAGCTAATGAAAATGCATGAATGAATAAATGGTTTTGGGGAGGGGAGTCAAGAATTTAGTTGTACGACTATGTAGATATCGCAGTGCTGGTCTGACAGGGGAGGGCGGGAGGGCGGGGGGGGAAGTGATTTGACATACGTACCCGGGA
>Ga0307511_10006374_pt1 | contig 11892 bp, 13 predicted proteins | sample 13_EM_MG_FD_200266 | JGI IMG/M metagenome (GOLD analysis project Ga0307511, IMG submission 200266) | Populus trichocarpa ectomycorrhiza microbial communities from riparian zone in the Pacific Northwest, United States - 13_EM | ecosystem: Host-associated > Plants > Roots > Unclassified | place...
TTTTTAACCGAATCACTTGGGGTTTTTACTTTTTTTATTTTTTTCTTCAATTTAAACTAATTTAGACCACAAGTTGGTTGGTCGAGTTCCGGGTCAATTTATTGAACTGGTCTAGATTTTAAACAATGTCTTGTGATATTTTTATAATGCCAACGAAACCCCACTTGACCCATAAAAAATTTACAGTCTGATTTTTCAAGAATTAATGTTGATTATAAAAATAACAAAAAAGACAGTTTTTAAATGAGATTACAAAAAATTAAAAATAGTAAAATCATTTTTGTATATTATAAAAAAAAAAAATTGAATAATATTACATCAATATATTTTCTTATGATTAATGTCAAAAACAATCTTGGTTTGGTATTGAACCGCTTAAATCAATGTAAAGAACAGACATTCATCATATTATTCTTCAAGGTTGATATTATTCTCACTAGTAAATGATAGAACAGACATTCACATGCCAGTATAATCCCAGAGGATTCAAGTCAATGATGGGCGTGGATCCTGTACAGCAAGGAGATGGCGATTCAACTCCTTCAGAAACCATCATTCATGTTGATGCTCAATGTGCCCTCCTCCCGAAGAAATGAGGATCATGCATCAAGAGTGTTTGTATACTCGTCAAAGTATGGATTGGGTTGTATCCCTCCTCCATCTTCCAAATTTCTCTCTTCCCTGCAGCAATGCTCAAGCAAAAATAAATTTCTCAAGTCTCTTCAAGATCTTTGCAATAATCTAAGAATTCATTTCAACAAAGAAAAATCTTTTGTGCAATAAAAAAGCACCTGTAAGGAGAAAAGAAGAACATTATAAGCCATGCCCATTGCACAAGCACATAATCACACCTGGATCCTCCATCAGTCCATCCCATCTTGCATACCCATACCCATAATCATGAAAGGACTACCACCAAACTCCTAAATATATAATTTTGATAAAAACAATCGGTAGTTCGCAATAAAGCATGGAACGATGGTGAGTGGTGGTTACTCTACTAGACTGAATCCAGAAGACCCTTCACAAATGATATCCAAAATGAACGGCAATGGTGCGGTAATGGACAACTTTAAAATCAGTTTACAATACAGTATTCTGAGAATTAAGCTGTATTGCATGAAAAGCATGACCCTTTTGCAAGCAGAAAACCACGAAACGATAAAACATTGCTAGTGTACCTTGCGAGCTTCGATAGCAAGTTCGTTATCAACAATGGTTACTGCCTTGAAGCCCATGGGATGCAACACCTCTTCATAGCTAGGGGAAAAGACATGATAAATTCAATCTTCTAAGAAGAGAATAAACTGTCAACCAAGAATTTTATAGGTCATGGTAATAACTGATAAGATTAGAAGCAGAAGGAAAACAAAATAGGTAGAGAAGTACTCGGAGACTGATACTTTATACGGGGGCCCACCAACATGATCGCTGATCTGCCAAATAGTTTACATTATATAGGAATATTAGCCACTAGTTATAAAAAAGAGAGACGATCACAATAATTTGAGCTGATTTACTTGTATTTAGTATGGACTTGACAATCCCAAGAAAAAGCCATCCTCCATTGTTCATAACTCCAAATTAAACAGAGCCAAGAAACTAGAGTGTTTTATAATTATGAATCAAGTTATTGTTGCTTCCTTCAAAGAAAAAGAAAGGGTTTGTTGCCAAATGGAAGAGAAACTGTGAAAATATGTAGGAGATAAAGATCAGTACCGGATACATCAGTGTTATGAGCTCTCCATCAGGTTTCAACATTTCTTGAACTTTGCATGCCCATCTTGATCTCATCCCTGGTTCGATAGCACAGAAGAACCTGCAGATTTTCCATTAGCATGTTCATATCAGGCAACCCATCTCACAGACTAAACATGCATATGACCAAGTTGACTTACGTGTAATCGAAAATGAGATCAAACAACTCAGGTGGATGCCAAGTGAAGAAGTCTGCCTTCAAGAATGTAAAGTAACTTGAATTTGGTAATGAGGAAGACAACTGTTTCAAAATTTAAAGAGAGAATTAACATAAGTAATGAAGCAATAAAAACTAAAACCATGAATCTTTTAATTTCTTAACTTAGGTCACCATTCTAATCTGAAACCAACTTAGAATCCACGGATACGGGTGCCAACTCTGTTACCAACTGACTTTTTCAGTAACACTAGATCAAGGCTTCTCAGAATTAAATCAGAGCTATAGAAATTTAAATCGATATGCGTTTGTAGTACTTTCATTGAATTCCTTTGGGAGCAGAAGGGAATTAGTAATACAAACGATCTTAATTTCCTCTATCATGCGTTTTGCTTTAATCTGATCATAATCACATTGTTATGTGCAATGTATTTGAAGAATTGGCAAGCAGATTGCTCTTACCTCTATTGCTTTCTCAATAGCCGTGTGCGAGACGTCCAATCCAACAACATAGCGTTCAGAGCATGCCATTGCTACCACATCATAACCCTGCGCGATATTCGACCATATAGCTGATTTCAGGATCATGTTGAAACTTACACCAAACAAAAAAAAAAGGGGGCATAAACATGCAAGAGATCATAAAAATACTGAAGAAGTAACTTACAGAGCCACATCCAGGGACTAAAGCCCTGCCCTTAGGAAGGGCACCTGTCTGATGAAGATGTAAGATAATAGGTGTTGGGCGTCCTAAATCCCATGGTGTCAATCCCTGCTCCCAACAATTCTCCCAACCGCCTAGATTACATCATTTACAGACACGATGACATATCTCTATAACCATGTACTTTGAACTCAAAACAAACAATAAAACTTTAGACACACAAAATCACATGACATCAAGCCAAAAGAGAAAACACACTTCAATTTCTAGGCTTTTCCTGCAATTTTCCTTCAAACCCAAATGGAATTTGAAGCAAATTTGCAATCTTTTAGTGGAATAAGGCAGTTCTCTATAAGAAAGAGAGAATAAAGTTACCAGACGTCTCGGTGGTTACGAGTTTTTGCATTTGATGAACCTCAGGCTTGAATTTAACACTGCCCTCTCTCTCCTTTGCAATCGGCTCCTTTCCTTCTTCTCTCTTCTTGTCCATCCTCAGATTTGTGGCGCCAATCCACAGTTGCATATATGGAGCAGCTGCTTTAGGCGTCGATGATGCCACTGAGAGTGGGACCCAAGAGAAGGAGGAGAAGAGTCTCATACTAATAAGTAATAAAAGGTTTCCCAACCATAAATATTGCCTTGCCTTTTCAAAAGTGTAACTTAGGTGAAGCTTATTTGATATTGTGGTTTATTTTTGTTTTATGAAAATAATTTAAATTTTTTTATTTTAATTTTAAACCTATCAACATAGCATCATCATTCCTTTTAATATTTGATTCTTAAATTCAACAGTATCATTTAATTAAAGTAAATATCGTTATTTGATGAATTATATCATTCTCAAAATAAAATTCATTAAAAGGTGAATTATATTCTTCATTTATATCATTTTTTATTCCGTATATCATCTTACTAAGTTAATTTTCATTTATATCACCTTGTTTTTGAATTGTTTTTGAAATATTTAAACACGTCAAGGTCTTATCTCTTTGCTTATTAGCTAATAGATATAACATCTTATATAATTATCAATAATAAATAATAAATACTTTTCACTGTCTCTAATTTACACAAAATTTAAATCATGTATATTAGAATGAATTAAATATAAAAGTTTGTAACTTCTATCCATGAAATAGCTCAGAATAATCAACAAAATAAACAGATGAAAAAGCTTTATTAATTTTCTTTTTTTTTTCAATATAATAGTCATAACATTAGTTTAAATAGCTCAATCACATTAATATCAATTGTCCACCACCATTCCACTCCTAATAAAGACAAATTTATTAGGTTCACAAATCATCCTAAATCCGTTCTCACTCAATAGCAAGCCATAAACCATGTTCTTTCAAATATCATAAGCATGAACTACATTGTTCAGGGTAGCTCTTTTCTAGATATCATCCTTAATTAGCACCACCTTTGCACACTTGAACATTTGTTCTCTTTACCAATTATTACACAAGTAGGAAAAAAAACTATTCATGTCAGAACATGGTGGTCTAATTGTCCAATTCTAACATAAATATAGCAAGCTCTATAGCTTCCTCCTCAACATTCTCAATCATGTTGTCGTGTTGTTTTGAGCATTCTTCTGTTTACAATGACGATGATAATCATCCTAGTATGCTATCTTAACTTGTTGCAAGCAAAACAAGTTTCTATGAACATTATTTTATTATTATTATTATTATTGTTAAAAGATTTTTAAATTTAACTAATCAGATTTTAGATTTATTCTCTACATATCACCGGTTCGAGTCTTACAAACCTCAAGGTCACTGAAGACTTGTATAGTTGTTAATTTCAGGACTTGTAGGATTAGTCGAGGTAACGTGCAAGCTGAGCCGAATACCCATATTAATAAAAAAAAATACCTAAAAAAACTTCATACTTTTTATTTAGGTTCACACCCCTTAAATTTTTAGGTTTGTCACTATGAAAGCATGTGCAGAAATCTAGTTTACCATTAGAATAATTGGGATTAAAAGGACCACCTGTAAGCCGGTTAGTCAATAAATTAGTACTATCAGCACTAATAGGATAAACTTTACAAATATATATATCATATTTATACAAAATCATAAAGATAATACACTTGAGCAAAATTAATTAGAATTAATCATAAAAATCTTAAATCAACATAAGTGTGTGTGTGTGTATATAATTAATGTATACATACATCAAAAACAACATGCAGTAATGCACAAGGAATGTGACAGAGGCATGTATTTTAAGAGAAGATAATGACCACAAATTGACAAAAAGATGTGTATGTGCAAGGTGTCTTTTTTTTTACAGTATCTTTTGGAATAAGATAAAAATACTTAGGTTATTTTTATTTTTATATTTTTAAAATATTTTTAAAAAAGTTTAAATTTTTTTTATTATTTTATCTTAAATTAATATTTTTTAATGTTTTTAAATATATATTAATATTAAAAATATTTTTTTAAAAAAAATTATTTTAATATATTTATAAATAAAAAAATTTAAAAAAAAAAACATGCTGGAATTTGAAGCAAATATGAAATCTTTTAGTGGAAACAAGGCAGTTCTCTATAAGAAGAAAGAGAGAGAAAGTTACCAGACATGTCAGTGGTTAGGAGTTGTTGCACTTGATGAACCTCGGGCTTGAATTTAAAACTACCCTCTCTCTCTCCTTTTCACTTGGCTCCTTTCCTTCTCTCTTCTTGTCCATCCTCAGATTTGTGGCACCAATCCACAATTTTCTATATGGAACAGCTGCTTTAGTTGTTGATGATGCCACTGAGAGTGAGACCCAAGAGGAAGAGAGCAGTCTCATACTAAAGGGTGTCCTAAACAAAAGAAAAGCCAGACTTGATATGGCCTCTCGGGTCTCAACCGAAGACCTTAAGGCTTAAATTTGGCTCCTTTTTTGCATAAAGCCCATAACTTTATATTTATTTTTTGCTCTCTTCTGAGACTTGAGAGAGAAACTATTAAACCCTCTTTTCCTTTCCTTTCTTCTCTTCTGATGAGCTGCTGCTTCTGCAAAGAACAAGAGCAGTAAGATCAAAGAGAATGGGAGTGATAAAAGAAGGAAAAGTGAGTGGATTGATACCAAGCAAAGAGGGTTTTGCAGTTCATTATCCAGGCTATCCTTCTTCAATATCTCGGGCTATCCAAACTCTCGGAGGAACTGAATCAATTCTTAAGGTACGGCAACAAACAAACTCCAAATCCCAATTACGACCCTTTATTTATTAGCTTTTGTTTTGTGTTATTAGTGATTAATTTTGGTTGTTAATGCTGTGAATTTGGCATTTTAGGCTCGTAGTTCACAATCTAATAAGTTGGAACTGTATTTTCGCCCTGAGGATCCATACTCGCATCCTGTGTCAGGAGAGCTTCGTTCTTGTCACAGTATGTTGCTGAAAATATCTAGAAAGAAGAAGAATTCTAGTCCCATTAATGAAGCAAAGGAAGAATCAGAGGAGTTTCATGCTGATATTGTTGCTAGAATACCAGAGGCTTATTACTTTGAGGGTTAGGATTGAACTGTCTTCTTTTATGTTTGTTAATGAATAAGAAATAAAGTTTGATTCTTTCTTCCGGTTTCTTTCGGATTTGGAATTTTTTGTAGGAATGGCTGACTACCAGCATGTTGTTCCAGTTCATGCTGATATTGCCAGGAGGAAGAGGAAGAATCCTAGTGAGATGGAGGAGCCACATTTTCAAAGTAATGGTTTGTTATACACACACACACACACACACACACACACACACACACACACATTTGTATATAAAACTGGGAAACCTTTTGTTTTAGTAAACTCTTTATTCTTGTTTTTGTAGAAAAACCCGGTCTAATTGATATGGGTCCCGAGGATGTGATGATGCTATCGCCTCCACTTTTTTCACTCAAAGATGTGCCAGAAAATATAGTGTACGAGGCTCTGTTTCTGTGTTTGGCCATGTTGTTTATTTAATGGTCTAGCAATTTATCATATTTTTAATCAAGGGCTTTGCCTATGGTGACAAGGAGGAAGAACATAAGCTTTTAGAGGGGATTGATTAAATGTTTGTTTTGGAGTCTAGATTGCTAAATAATTGTTGGTTTGATTTTAGTTTGCTTTCGTGCTTTTCAGGTTAAGACCACCATCAACGTCAAGTTCAAAAAAGAAACAAGATGAACCTCCAGAAACCCATTCAAAGGTATTGAATAAAAAAATAGTTGGTTTTTCAGTTCATCACTGACTAAGGAGGGATGTAAATGTGGTCTAATGGCATAAACACAGATTATAAGATTAGCTTGTAACCTCATTCTGTGATTTAGATCTCATTACATTTACTCTTGCTAGACATTACCAACACGTGTTAAGCTAAAATTTAATGATCTTGTTTCTTTCCATTTTTCAGATGACCTTTGAGCCAGCACTTGGTATTGATTTTAAAGATGTTCAAGATATCCTGATGTTAAGTGGTTTTTGTTTCATGAGTAATTGTGTGTTTAGGTCTTTTTTATCCACAATGATACTTCTGTTAGAACACTGTTGGGTATCCATGGTCTTTTCATTGTTTATGAATGTCAAGAGAATAGATGGTTGTTTTGATGTGGTCAACCGTCCTAATGATCTAAGGGGTGATTTCTACAACTTTTTGGATCGGTTTTATTTCTTTAAACTGTTGCAGGGGAGCCGCCTTTTTCAAAGAAGTGCTTCTTGTGAAGTGTGTACAGACCACAAGTTGAGCATTTATTTTGTGTAGACCTCTTGATGTAGTGTTCATTTCTCTTTTGAGTTCTGGATTATATCCTACAAAGCCCTGTTCATTTTATTTGGTAGCCCTTAGCTTTCATACAGATTCCTAAGAAAATAAATTGGAAGGAATTCATAACAGAAGGTACACCAATGTGGGAGTGGCAGATAGCTGTATCTGAGCTGTTTGAGGAGCGGCCCATATGGCCCAAATATTCACTGATTGAACGCTTACTTGATAAAAATCTTAAATTTACATATCAAACGCTTAAAAGGTATTCTGCCACTTATTACTGATAATTCTTTGTCAGGTTGATCATGGTTACTTCATCTGATTATTTTCTAACATGTTGATAGGTTTCACTTTGTATGAACAGTCACCTTTCATCTGTTTGATCTGGCAGGCTTCTGCTCACAGTTGGATACTACTTTTCAGGCGGACCATTTCAGAAGTTCTGGATCAGAAAAGGATATGATCCTCGCAAAGATCCTGATTCTCGCATGTGCATTCTCTTACCTCAACATTCTTTTTGGATCTTTTCTTGGCTCAGATCTTAAATCTGTTTTGCTTTTGGTGGCATTTAATTTACTGGTCATTTAGTTTCTTTTGAATATGAATTGAATAAGTCTTCATGTTCCAATTATCCATTAGAAGGGGTGTTCTTTGGGAATTCCTCATCTTCTGCTTATAGATTATAAAAGAAGTAGCTCAGGCTGCATCATGAATCATGATTAATCATCCCCACATAGGAACTGCTTTTTCTTTTTCATCACCTTAAGTAATCTAAACCAGGATGTTTTCAACATTATGGTGGAGAAAAGATGTATCTTTATCCAGTCAAGTAATTTGGGAAGCACATGATGGTTTGTGGCATCTTTGTACGGATATTGCTGGTCCGGGTTCAAAATTTCCAGCCTCCATTCACTTGATTTACAGTTCAGGCTTACAACCTCTGGTATTTTATGTCACATTTCCTTCCTTTCCATGTTGATTATTGCTGGCATGCTGTTGGTTCTGAATGTGCCGATTAAGCCCTTTTCTTTTGGAAGAGAATCTTAAGCATATCTCTGTCATATCAGAAAATTTTCTTTTCTACTAGAATTAGAAGAACTTGTCGTCAAATAGTGAGTCACTCAGAAGTAAACAAAATTTGAAATTGAGTTCTCTTAAGTTCCAGTTTATCTATGTAGTACTCTTGAACTGCCTATTTGAATTGGAGAAATGTGAATTGTGTTTTATAGATGCTAATCTATGGTATTCTCTTTAGCAGATATCAAAGCGTTGCTTTTCGAGTACCACCTGAATTAAAAAGTTACTGTGATGATAATGCTGCTAAAGGGTAAGTATGAGAACTAATATCAGTCCCTTACTCACTTCCTGTAAGTTCTTGAGGTAACTTTTTTACTGCCGGCATGATGGCATCGGAGATGATGGATGATACCACACCTCTTCCAAAGACCACAAATCATTTTCTTCAACCACTCCAAATTAGGCCAACCTCATGCATATAGCAAGGTCTTTGGAGTGGCTATGATAGATGCCTGTACTTGAAGCTTATGATTTGCCCATTGACCTGGCCTCTGACCAAAACCGTTGTTGAATGTGACTACACGTATGATAACTGATATGCACTGTCCACAAGCTGCTCATATGTTTCATGGCTAGACTGTTTGCTTGTGCTGCACCGAAGCTCGTCCAAATACTGAAATCTGTTCTGTGTGGCTTTGCAGCTTGAAGCATAGATGGGAGGATTTGTGCAAATTTCGATTTTTTCCTTACAGAAACCAGTATTCGTTCCAGCTGTATGAACTTGATGATGATTACATTCAACAAGAGATACAAAAGCCTCCAAAGCAGACAAGTTGCACTGTGAGTTTTTCATGTTTAGCTGTGTTGATATTGATATTGATTTTTTTTTGCGTGTGCTTATTGGAACTTTGAGCATATGACAGTGACAGTGACCCCAGTGCACATATCTATTATGAAACTATGCAACACATGTTTCAGCGTCATTCTTCTCAAAGGGTCTTCTGTTTCTACTATAAATCCCATAGTAATGTCCATTGTATTGTATGAATGTCATATATCTCTCAATTTTGAACACTGTACTTAAACTTATGGCCTTTTACTCTATTTGATCACAATGTTAGACCATCAAGTAAACAACATGGAAAAACACATAAAGAAATAGAGCTTTCTTACAGTATATTTTTGGGCACATCTTTGAGTGAAAAGTGGAGGAAATAGCATCATCACATCCTCAGGACCCTAGTCCATAAGACCAGGTTTTTCTACAAAATGAAACATATAAACAGTCTACTGGTGACAAAATTTCCTGGTCTTAGATACAAATGTAAAGATTATATACACACACACACACACTATGAAATTGTGGTTCCATCGATTGCTGTTCAATTCTCATATTTCCTCCTGGCAATATTTGCTTGAACTGGAACAACATGCTGGTAGTTTACCATTCCTATACAAAATCCCAAACAAAAAGAAACCCAAACAAAAAATCAAACTTCATTCTTTCTATTTGGTCTGGTGGATCAACCTCTAATAATTTATTATTCATGCTGACTTGCATGCTTCTGCATTTCTTCAGATGAGGATAGTTTGTATTTAAATTTATGATTTCTATAGCAGATCATGAACAGCGATACAGTTAATTTTCTCATTTTTATCTAAACTTTGTCTGTTGTTTTATGTTTGTTCGTGTTAGAAGATCAAGATTTAATGTAACTTGGTTAACAGTATGAAACAGGATGGTTCTCACAGCATGTGCATGATAGCTTGAGACTTTGTGTTAAGGTGAGGTTCCTATCAATATTCCCAGAGACTGGCGCAGAAAAATTTCTTAAAGCTGCTTCTGAAAAATTTATGAAGTCAAAGAGAGCATGCATTTTCAAAGATGCACCAAAACCAGTTCAGGAGGAGCATCAGCAAATTAATGAAGGTTGAATTAACACCTGCACTTGTTTGTCCAATTTTGCTTAAGAAAATAATTTTCATCTTTCAAGAAGTTTTATCTATTCTGATTATTAGTGCCATCCTATATTTTATAAAATTGTTTCATATTGTACGAGTCTTAAGAATTTCAAACCATTGTTACCAAAAATGATTTTTTAACTAATATCTATAATATTTATATAAGCTCTGGTTTTCTAGCCCTCGGCAGTTTTTTTTTTCTTCCTTCATATTTATTCACAGTTTTTTGCCTCTTCCCATTCATTATTTTATGCCTTATTTTTGAAATGTGGTTGAACTATCTGTGAAGGTTGTTTTTCTAAATGATGCTATGGTATCAATGTTAGCATAAGAAAACTGTACGAATGTGTGTGTTGCTGTTAAATTCTTTCCTGCCTGCTTTCTCATTTCAATGTAGATCATGAAACCTTAAAAAACGATACAGAAGCTGTAGATGAAGCTATTGAAAATCAGATCGACACTGATGATGTTGAGGTGGATGAACTCGATTCTGATGATGGTGAAGAGGAGTTTGATGTATATGGAATGGATTCGGTAATCAAACATCTGCTTTATGCATTTTACATGCAGCTTCTTTTGATAAATCATTTTGAAGTTTGTTGCTTCTTTTTGCTTGTAGGCGGGTGAGGCAGATAATCTTTCGTTGAATTCATATTCACGTATCCTTTATTGTGCACATCCCTTGTTGTGTTCAAGTGTGCACAGAACAATAAAGAACTTACTTTAAGCATCTTTCTATAGTAATTTTCTTTTTCTTGAAACATTTCCATGTCCGGTTGTTACTCTGTGTATCCTTTACACGCATGGATCTAGATATGGAGAACACCTCCACAAGCTATCTGCAACAACTCTTGGGCAGTTTTCCATCGATGGACACCAATGGTGACAAAAAGCAAGATGGTGGTGAAAGTAGTGACGGGGAATATCAGATATACGAGCAGGATGACGATGAAAATTACCTTGATGACGATGATGACTGACCTAATCTACAATGCACTATGTGAATATGTTTAGCTTTGTTTCCTTTAATTTATCTTCATTCTCTCAAGCTGCATTATTTTGATTTGTATGCGTTTGGTTTATGGTGTTGAGTGTTTTTTTATTAAAAATATATTAAAATAATATTTTTTTATATAATTATTTTTTTATAGCAGCATATTAAAACCATTGAAAAATAGTTAAAAAAATATTAATTTAATATTTTTTAACAATAAAAGTAATTTGGGAATGTTTTATCAGGAATGCTTTCTCTAAGCATTTGCATGTTAAAACCAAGATGTTTACTTTTGGCAGTAATCATGCATCAAGGCTTGACCATTTTAGTCCTCTGAAGCCAGACAGTTCTTGTATTGCGGCTTTTCCATGCAATGCTTTGAAGGAGTTATGCACCTACAAATGATGGAGGGGTTTTTAAAGAAAATTATTTTTCTTTAATTATTATTTTTTATGTAGTTTAGAAAATTAAATAATATGTTTAATAATTTTATTTTTTTTAACTTGTTTAGAACTTTTATTGCTTTCCTTTATTGTCAAGTTTTTTTAATTTGTTTATGTTAGTTTTTTGGTTTTTAAGGAGTTATAAACTTTTTCAAAGAAG
>Ga0307511_10006375_pt1 | contig 11891 bp, 4 predicted proteins | sample 13_EM_MG_FD_200266 | JGI IMG/M metagenome (GOLD analysis project Ga0307511, IMG submission 200266) | Populus trichocarpa ectomycorrhiza microbial communities from riparian zone in the Pacific Northwest, United States - 13_EM | ecosystem: Host-associated > Plants > Roots > Unclassified | place...
TTTTATTTTTAGACTAAAACTGAGAGTATTTTAAAGTTCATAAAAATATTTCTAAATTTTTTTTTATATGAAAACAAGTTGAAATTTGAGTTTTACGAGTAAAAATTCTCAAATCTTTCGATCACCGGAGGTGATGGAAATATATTTTAGCAGACAACATGTCATAAATTCTATGTTTAATAAAACTTTCATGGATGACATGTCATTTAGTTATTTTAAAAAAGGCCCTTAATTTTTTTTATATAAATTTTAAAATAAAATTCTCTTTAGATAAATAATTATAATAATATTTAAAATATCATATGACTATGCCATTCTCTTCGGTTTTTATGTAATATTTGTAATTACTTTAGGAATAATTATACATGAATTTAATATGCTTTTTTTTATAAAAAAAATACACATGAATATTCAATGAGAATAACATATTTAGTTTGTTATTTCTTATTATGAATTTTTATATAGTTTTCATGAATGAATTATTTTTTTATTTTTTTATACAAGCATATAAATTTATCAAGACATGTTTTTTTTTGTTGAAACTTTATTATGATAAGTTTTTATTTAAAAAAATGCTCCTAGAAAAAAAGATTTTTTTGTCAAAATAAATAAATAAATAGGGAAAAGGGGAATTGACTCAAGAAATACATTTTTTCTCATGAATTTAAATTATTATAATTATTATGAATATTTATTTTAATCGCCTTAAGTTTTTGTTGAGAAAACCATGTTATTAATTAAAAAAAAATGTTTTGTGAAAACAAGAAAAAAAACTATATTTTTTCCTTCAGAATTTAAATCCAATATTTATTTTAATTGTTATAGGATTTCATCATGATACCAGATAAACACATAACTTCGGTCTCTTTTTCTCTTCTTTAAAAACTAACTTAGAATCTTGTGTGCAACATTTGTTAAAAAATAATAAAAGATTAACTAATTATTTTTCCAAAAAAAAGGGAACAAAATATAGTTTACACTAATTTAACAATTCCATTGCTTCATATATCTTTATTAGTTTTTTCTTAGAAAAAAAAAAGATTAATATCTTGCACATCTATATATTGAACATTGGATTTCTCAATTATATACATAGTGAAAAATAAAAATAAAACAGCATGATTTGCCTCCAAGAAAAAAATAAAATAAAAAGACTAATGACTCCGCCCGTCCTCATAATAAAATAATTATTTAATATGTTTTTATATGAGCTAATTTTATTTTTGAATATAAGGTATGTAAGTTAATTATTATAAGATTTTCCAGTCAAACCATCAAAAATAGTAATGTAAATCACGTGACTACTTTCAATGGTTTAATCTAAAAACCTTATCATAAAAATAAATTAAAATTTAACTTATATTCAAAGATAAATCAGCTCAATAATAAAGTGAAAAATCACATTATTATGTAAAGAACAGGCGGCGCTACTAATTGGATCGGAAGGAATAGGTAGGAAGACATCAGGCATGAACCAAGCAATCCTTCCCTCCGCTCATGAGCTTCCCTGTCCCCTTTGTAGAGAAGAATTCAACAGTTAAATTCATGCACTGAAACTCCATGATTCTTTGCTTGGTTGGCAGAACACCAATTTCAAATCCTGCAGTGATAGACAATTTGACATTGAAATTTACTATCTTTTTGCTCCACTCATCACTTATATCCTTAAAAACCCTATCCTTCAACGAACAAACCGCGTCCCTTCCCAACTCAACCTTCCACGGCCTTGCCTCACTCATCTTTCCAAGATACTCCCTTTTTCCAAGAATCTTAGTACTGGAAAGGAGGCCCTTTCTATAATTCACGATGACTTCGACTTGGTCGACGAACAAGTTGACCTTCTTGTTAGTGTTATTCACAGTGAATTCGATGTCGTAATTTGCAGCAAATTGAGGATTAGAGACTGTGATGTTGGAGACAGATAGGGAATTGAGTCGAATAGCAGGATCAAGAGGGTGTATGACAAGCCATGCAATGAAGATGATCAAGCATAGTATGAAGAAAAACATCACCACCATCAACGTTAACCGGGGAACAAAGGAAGGACGTCTCTTCCTTGACCCAACAGGCCGAGTGGCATTGGAGGGGGAGGAGTACTGAATTTGAAAGGACTGCTGGGTTGGCAGCTGATCGGAAGTTGTACGATTGTTGTAGTTATTAGTATGCTCCATGAGGATATTCTGGCTTTGGGAAGAGTCACAGAGAAGCTGTGGTTAGAGAGAAATATTCAACTGTTGGGTAAGGTTATACTGGAAAATCAAAAATACCAAGACGCGTGATTCTTTTTAAGGAAAATTCCTAGTAATATTATAGGAGTATTCTATTTAGCCGTCCCTTTCCGAAGCGAGGAAACTTCATGAAGTCGACTTCAGATTCTTCCAAGCTGCTTCTTGCCTCCGCTACGTCACTAAACGGAACAGAATTCCTAGTAATTCAAAAACATAATCATGATCAGTGTCTTGCAATGTAAAGTATGGAGATTCAAAATTAAAAGCATGACAACACTAGTGAAAGCTTCTATCCATCCATAGAAATAAAGGAGCACCACTACGAGACAACAGTAGTGAAAGACTCATATTATATACTTTTTCTTTCTTTCTTTCTTTTACTTGTTTGTTCTGGAGTGCAACAGATATCATGAACCACACATGTGGAGAGGGAGTGTGATGATAGTTTGGTATATTTTCATGTTGAGTTGATCATTTTGGTACCCACCAACATATTTTTGCAATATATCCTACTACACCACAATACTGGCAGGTTTCTTCTCGGTATAATTCTCGTTCTGCAAGTGTTATGTGATGTTCACCAGGTGAGGGGGGCGTTTCTGTATCTTTGGATTGTTGAGCATGGAGGCCTCTCCCAATAGATATAAACTTGTGTTTGTTGCCATAGTTTCTTGAAGGAAACTATTGAGGACGCTGTTGTTTTTGCCCATAAAATACTAGTTGTGGGGTTAAAGAGTTTTGAGCTATTCAAATGATTAGTAAACCAATTACATCTTTGATCAAGACTTTGTAGTTATGAGACTTGTATTGAGGGTCAAGACTAGTGAGGAAAGAAAAACAAAAAGAAACTCTTTCTTTGTCAAAGACAGGTTTCTCAATAGCTGCAAGATTGTCAAAGGTACAAATGTGTCCACCAATGGCTTTGTCATCTTCTTTGTGGAGATACGTAACCTGTTGTCTGAGAGTGAATTCATGTTCTTGTAAATCTTATGCATATTCATTATTGAGAGCATTCTTGACAGCATAGGTTATATCTAAATCCACATCAAGGAAGAGTGTTTCTTCTAAATGCGTCGACGATCTGCCTTCCGCTAAACGACGTATTCTTCGGTTAGTTTTGGTGCAGAGATCTACATCTATAGTGTTGTTTGAGTATAGTATGATGTACTCAATGGGGGAAAAAGTTTGACATTTTTTTCAATCTATTCTGAAAATGAATTGTCACCGTTGACAGAAAAAACCAAGAGCAGCATAGCCAAATGGAAAAGCTTCAATGCCAAAACTTATATTTAACAGTTACCACAGCATATCCATGCGTTTGTCTTGGAGACAAAGGTAATCAATTGTATGGTTACCACGGACAATGACAAAGTGGATAGAAAGAATTAAAAATAAAATAAAATAAAAGACAAGACAAGACCTGGCTGTTCTCTGTATAAATTCAATTGAACTTGAATGTGTGGAAATCATAACAGAAGGCTAAAATCACTAGACAAATGTCAAATGCGCATTGAAATAGAGCAACTTACCACGGATATCATGATTCATGAACTCCGTCCGCTGTCCTCGGCCATCATTCCTTTCAGACTCTTAGCTAACCAGATAGCTGTCTCCCTTGGAGAGACTTTATCTTTCCCGAAAGGTTTTAAAACAACCGCAAGCTCTTCTAACCTGCTTTGCTGAAGCAAATCAGCAGACAATTCTAGAAGTCCTTCAAGTGCCTCTGCCCTCTGCCTGAAAGATTTAACATCCAAAGTTTCCCTTGCTGCTGCTTCCTCTTCAGTGACAGGGGAGTTGGATTTTGGTAGCTCCGATAAATCAAATTGTGGAACCAGAGGGCTGATGTTTCTCAAATCAATTTCTTTAATGCTGAAATGATCTGAAAGACTTGATTTCAAACTCACAGCTTCAGAGCAATTTGATGATTTTAGAGCCATCGGCGTGCTCACATTTCTCATTTCGAGTTCATCTCCTACTACATTTAATAGCTTTCCCACATCCACATTTTGAATCCCCATCTCCACAGTTTCCATAGCTGGCTGCTCGGTCCCAACACGGAAACTACTGTGCCGTATAACATGTATTACATCATCAAAAGCAGGAGACAGATGGGCAGCAGTGGGTTTTTCAACAGTTGAATTTTGTAAAATGGCAGCTTTTTCTGACTGCAAATTCTTTTGGCTCGTTGACGTTGGTGAGGTAATGGAAGGAGTGGTTTCTGAAACTGGTGATAGAAGTTCTCTTACTGTGAACTTGTCGTCACCACCAGATGCAGATATAAGATTTGATTGGGGCACCATATCAGGGCCAGTACTTGGCCTGCTTAATTGGGTATTAGTATCTTTACAAATAAATCTCTCTTCAAAACTTGAGACTATCAGATTCAGAGCACTACTTACACCCTCTCTCCCATCACCAACAGTTTTCTTGTGAAGATCTGTGACAACATCCGAGGTTTCCGCTGAGCATAGTATGGATTTATGAGCACATCCAGCACATGCACTGTTTTCCCAAGACAAATTTTCAGACATGCCAGAATGCAAAGTGGTAGCAGGAGAACAACCAGGTGGATGATTTTCTAAGCTTTCCGTGCAGATGACTGCCTCGTGATTAGGAAGTGTCTGTTCAGGCATGGCAACAATTGGAGTTGTTGCATCATCACAAAGCTCAAAAGATTGAATTGACATTGAAGATGAGACAGAATTACTGCTTTCTGCCTGCTTTCCTTTGCAGGCTCTGAATAGAGCTTTTTGAGACTCTTGCGATACCTCCTTGGAAAAATAAGGGCGACCATCAGGAACTTGATAAGTATTTTCAGGTTCTTGGTTTTTCTCAGTTGGACTCAACTTCATGTTTCCATTTGGAACATCAGCTCCTGTTTGTCTTGTCCTTCCAGGAAATGAGGATCGCCTAAATAGATTAGGTGTTCTTTGCCTTGGCTTCATGGCAAGTCCATCATCAACATGTTTAATTGGACCAGGTGGAGGAGTCCCATCATGTCTGAGTTTAGTCTTCGGTGAGGACTCAATTATAGGTAACTGCAAAAGTAATTTGGAAAGTAAATGATTATTTCAGCACATCTATCAAACTAGGGAAAAAGTATGGTCAGTTCTGATTATACCTGGTGTTTCAAAGGATGTGATCCCTGGACCTGCTTTGCAGAATCCAAGGCTGCTTTTGCTGGTGCAACAGTTGGTGTATCTGCATTAGACTTTAAACCAGATGCAAGGGCATTAGGTATAAGAGGTTTTGGTGATGCTTCTATGTTACTTCTTTGTGTTGGTGCACTTCCAGACTTTGTATGATTTCCTCTCGACGAGGAACTATTTTCTCTAGGTTTTCCTTCTTTTAAGGCCATCATAATACCTTTGATAGTTTTTGGTTGCTTCGGTTCGACATTGCATCCATGTTCATTATGAGAAGGTTTCATCACCCTCTGCTCATTCATTTTGACAATGCAAACATTGGGACCTCTTTCTTCTTCGCTTGGCATGGGCTCCTTGGTCCCATCTTCATCACCAACAGAAGCTAAATCTGTATCAGTGGCTTTAGTGTCACAATTTGAGACCACTGCTGGGATATTCCGATCACTTGAAGGCAAACTATCCTTCTCACTACTAGAACTATTACTGGTCTGGCTTTCATCCATACTTCTTCGAGATTCACGACTTCTAGGAATAGGTTTCTCAGGAGAGCAGGATGTGGGAGGACTGAAGGATGGACGGTACTGATCGACATATGTCTGCAAGTATGGGTGCTTCAAAATCTCGGATGCCTGACCAAAGGAAATGCAGATTGCTAAGATGAAGTCCTGTAATGACAAACTGTTGAAGTTGGCACATAAATTTTAAGAGTCTTACATTTGGACGATGCTCAGGATTCTTTCTCAGCATGCCTTTAATGAGTGTTTTCCTGCAGGCACAGACATTTAATATTAGAGCTAAGCAGTGACTCAAAGGTGGATCGCCATCAACATAGCACAGGACAGAAACAAAACAAAAACAGCAAAGCTATCCATTTTCGTAGAGGTAAGGTGGTTAAATTGCCAGGACTCAAATGAGATCCATTATATGATCTTCAAAAATCTAGTCTTCTGTTCATCATCAAGCCTTGAGGAGAAGTAGTAAGAAGGAAAAAATGACACATAGAAAAGATGAAGCTACTTCTCAGTGCAAATTTATTCAATACAAAAATTTAGAATGAAGGTGTTCTCAGCTTGCCCGTGATGCATGTGAAATCAATCATCAGGTGTCCCCATTTAAACCTAACAACAAAAGGTATAAACATGAGAGAAAAGTAACAGTTGCTTGATGCCAGGGACACCGTGTAAAAATCTTAATCTATTATATAATTGAATATATTGTGTCCATTAATGTTCTCTAATGAAATTTGGGGTAAGTGAATTTTAATCCTCTTTAACTTTTTCAAAACTTCTAATTCAATCTTTCAACTCCAACTTTTCTTGTTTGAATATCTTAACTATTTAACAATCCCTAATCAGGTACATTGTTTCACAAATACCCTTATGTAGATATTTAAACTAATTGTCATGTTATTGATAAAGAGGGTATTTGTTCAAAATGAACTTTATTGGAAGTCTGTACACAGTTTAGGTATTCAAACAGGAAGAGTTAAATTTCAGAGACATAAATAGATATCACACTAAAGTTGCAAGTAAAAATGCTATTATCCCACCAAGATAGAGACTGCATGTCCACACTGTTGTTACAAGCAATGATTGAAGAGCATATTAGATCATTAACGTAATTTATAAAGAGGAATGTCACAATTCATCTTTAATACTCGTATCAACAAAAAAACCAACAAGATAATTAACATGCAGAAATCAATTTGAATAATCACACTTGCAGCAATAAATGATAGGAACCTTGTCTATCAATTAAAATTTCATATGGTTCCAGTTTTCTGCCATAACTGCATAGATTGTTTTGGTAGCCTGTATGGCTACAAATAGTAATTGCCTAGTCAACTCCTAAGTACAGTACCATAGTAGGCAATGTGAGATGGATGTTGTTTATTGTCAAATACACAAGCAATAAGCTTTACGACAGTCCATGGAGACTTACAAAGACGGAGAATAGCAGGAAGGCAACGGGCCAATAGAAGAACGATTTATCTTGCTAATCAATCCTGCCATGTCCTGCAAATTTGACATCTTGATGCAATTAGGGAGTGAAAATAAAGAAACTTGTACAATTAGATGTAGATGAAGTCAATCAAGTAAACAATGCCTTAATGAGAAGCTTGACATTAAACCCTACATATTTAGCATGCCAAATTGAACTCTGAAATTTTGGTGCAGGAATAAAGGCAAATAGGACATAAGTTGGTTCCTGATTTCTGAAAATATATTATGCTGAAATTACATAGCATCCATGCTCTGTCAAATTGTTGGCAGGTCATGGGTGCTAGTTAGCTTAGCAGGTAAAGTCACTTGGCATCACATCAAGCAATCTGGATCAAATCCCGCTCACACCTAGGATAGAAACAATTTACGGAGGTCTGGGGCTACCCCCTATTGTGAAGCTCAAAGAACATCCTACTGATGAACCAAAAAACAGGTACAGTAAGTCAGCTGGTACTGGTATTACACTTATTTCATCTCCGCAACATAACAATCAAGCAAAAGCCATGAATGGGTCATTACAGTATTCCAAATGCTTTAGAATTTCCAGTGACTATCAAACTCCAGGAACTACTTACAAATGTCAATGTTGTGTCGTTCTGTTGCTTTACATAAAAAAATAAAAAATAAATAAACAGATTGATAATAAAGATACAAGAGAATTTCGAGTTCTCATTTTACAGTCTCATGAAAGATATTATTATACAGACAAGCGATTCAAGTAATAAATTACACAACTTGTCATAAAACATTAAGTCAGATATCACAATCTATGTATTAAGCAAGTTGTAGGGGCCAAAGAGCTTCAACAAATTTCCAACGATAAGATATGTAATGTGAAAAGAACCATGGGAAATCTTACAAAAGCTTTAAAGGCAGGACGACGAGCAGCCATCTCATACATACAGCACCCTATTCAACAGAGGGACGTTTTAGAAAGGCACTACAAGTAATAAAAATCTCAGATATGACCTAGAAAGCACATACCCAAGGACCAAATATCTGATTTGAAACCATAAGGAATATCTGCAAGTAGTTCAGGGCACATGTAATTAGGAGTTCCAACCACCTGCACAAAAGATAAAAAACAACTTTTAGTTTCAAGGTTGATAATTGGAAATGCCAGTAGTTATTATGTCTCTTCAATTATAGTATACTGTACTCGGTAATTTCCTTGGTGTCTAGGGAAATTAACTTCATCATAAAGGAACAATCATGTTTACAAGTTTCATTTAATCTTGCAGTTTGGGTTTAGATCTATCTCCAACTAAGTATTCAGACTAGTTTGCTCGACTTTACAACTACAGATGATTTTAGTTTGACAGGATACATACAAGTGAGAAATAATTAACCCTGGACATCCTACATACTATTTAGTAGTAAAGTTTAGATGATATACAAGTATTCTTTTTTGGTATTTAAGGAAACTACATAGTAGTTGGAAAAGGAATTTGACGATATAAATTTAGAAATATTAAAGCCTGGACATCCTACATATTATTTTGTACCAAATTTTAGCTGTTCTGAAGTTTTTTGTTTTTGGTAGATAAAGAAACTACATTAGTTGGAAAAGCAATTTGATGATTTAAATTTAGATTTACAAAAAAGAAAAAAAAATAGTGTTATTAAAATATACAATCCAGCATCTTCTCATAAACAACATGGATTTCAATCAACGTAAGATTTGTCGATGAGAATACAAATGAATCCCAATGGAGTTCGACTATAAAGTTTAATACCATAGTAAAAAATTAATATAACAAAACTTTAGCCATCAGATATTATATGCACTTAGTAAATAAAAAAATGCAGCATTTCTACTAGCAAAATTCATAGATACACATATCACAGTACATTACATCCATCTGGCTTGATAGCAAAGATTTTAAAATGAGTCCTGGATTCAAAATGAGATGGTTTCACAAGCTCATGCTTCACATATATTCTATTTCTGAGAAAAAATATACCAGTAAAAAAAAGAAACATCTTGAAGGGGAAGCAAATGCAGAACAAACTCTTCTCTGTGCTCAATAAACAAATGACAGCAAACGACCCAAAAACAATAAAAAATTAAAGAAAAAGCAAAGCACATACTGAGGAAGCCAAGTCATCTGCTTTCAGAGTCTTAGCAAGTCCAAAATCCCCTAAATATTACCAAGAAAAAGAAAAGCAAAATCAAGACATAAACATAAAAAAAAAATCCAATGATACAACAACTAAATGTTGATAAAAAGAGCAACTCACCAAGGCGAACATCCTGTTCTTTGGTAAGAAAGATGTTGGAACACTGCAAAGAGAGTGCTTCATAGGTTCAATCCATTACACCTCCAAAAGCAATAGAGAAATTCAAATTCCTAATCCAAATACTGATAATTCTTCTTACTTTCAGGTCCCGATGTAGAACAAAATTGCCATGCAGATATTCCACCGCTAACAGTAGTTGAGTGAACCACTTGCAGAGTTTCTGAACAATTTTCAATATCATCAACAAAACGACAAGTCAAAACAAAACACAAAAAAAAAAAACACACCAAACAAGAAATTGTGTTTACTTACCTCTTCAGGAAAATACACCCCATTTGATTTTTTCATCAATTCAGCCCTGTTACCAAATCCCAAAACCAAAAAACACAATCGAGTCTCGTAAATTACCAAAACCTTGTAAGCCAAAACTTGATTACTTAAAAAACAACACTCACATGTCTCCACCTTCACAATATCCGGTAACAATACAAACATAGCAACCCTACAACGCCAATGCACACAACAAATTAGCTCAATTCCATAAATATAAATCGTAAATCAAAGGAAAGTCTCACCTTCTCAACCCATGCTTCTTTAAATTCCACAATGTACGGATGCTGAATTCGCGCAATCAGCGCCATCTACATTAAATATAATTCTCAATATCTCCATATAAAACAAAACCTAAATATTCGTTGAAGAATATGAAAAATACTGAGACTTACTTCTTGATGAGCAGATCTCCGGCATCTCTCAGTTTGTCTCGCAAGCCTGATCTTCTTCAACACATACCTAACCATTTCTCAAAATAAAATAAAATAATCAATACATTGCAAAAAAAAAAAAACTGTTACTAAAATACATAAACAGTAGAATAGAAGAGAGAGATTACTTCTTCCTCTCGGATTTATGATGAACAAGAATAGCAGCACCAAAAGCACCACGACCGATCTGCTCCATGATTTCATACTGATCCATTCGTGACTCCATTTCTCTCTCGATCTCCTCTTCTCTTCTCTTATGTCTGTTAAAATCACAATCACATTTTCTTCAATTCAAAATGCATTATCTGAATCTCCACCACCGACGAGTCTTCTTCTTCATGCATCTCAAACCGCAATTCCTTTGAACTGTTTTCAATTAAGATTTCATTAAACTTGAATCCAATCCACTTCCTTCCTTTCTCTCGCTTACTTCACTCTCTTTCAACTTCCAACTACTACTTTTGAGTAAAACTTAGATTAAAAAAAATTGTATGGTCTTCTTTTTAATGAGTTAATTAGCTAATGAACATTTAATACACACACTTACACTTCTATTAATACTTGCTTTAATTAATTTTCAAGTATACGCTTCCTCCTCACTTTCTTTGAGTGGAAACCAGAGGAGTTATGGGTATTAGTGAGCTTCAGTCTACGCCGACATTAACAGCTACTTTCTCTGTGAGTCAATTACATTCTTTCAATATAAACTTAATTAACGAATAAGATCACATTAAATTTATATTACCTTCGTCATCTTTATTTTAAAATTTCTAGATAAAAAATGGGTTACTAAATATTTTTAAAAATGTTAATATTAATTTAATTCATAGTTTCAAATATAAGATTTTATTAAAATTCTCCAGGTTAATAGTTAGAAAAATAAAATAATTTTATAGGATTCATTATATATAACTAATGACATCTTATTATTTATTTTCTAGATTTATTTTAAAAAAATAAATAGATAAAATATCAACATATTACTTACTCTCTATCACTCACTTTGGAAAAATAGATATATAAAGAAGAAATGGGTAATGAATTTTATTTTTTATACTTTTTTTCCCTTGAAAATAAAATTAATAAATAACTAAAATAATACTACCAATCACCCCGTATATACTATTAGTTTGGACAGCATCAAACAAGATTATACTGAATAAATAATTATCTTGTCGTTTGTTTTGTATTGGACTGAACAATTTGCCTTATTTTTTATTTAATAGACACTAGAAAAGACTCGATTGACCTGAGATCTAGACCGGAATGGGTTTAACAAAAAATAAAAGAATGATTAATTCAACCTAATCTGGTCAAAAACTCAAGTCAACCTACGACCGAGTCGACCCAAGATAAAACATATGTAAAATATCCATTGACTTTTATATATATATATATAATGGTCAAAATGAGGCTACTTTGATTTTTTTTTCTTAATTTGGGTCAATCGGGTTGACTATCTCGATCCATGACTTGAGTCTTGCCTCAAGTCGACCCCTGAGTAAGGTT
>Ga0307511_10006377_pt1 | contig 11890 bp, 10 predicted proteins | sample 13_EM_MG_FD_200266 | JGI IMG/M metagenome (GOLD analysis project Ga0307511, IMG submission 200266) | Populus trichocarpa ectomycorrhiza microbial communities from riparian zone in the Pacific Northwest, United States - 13_EM | ecosystem: Host-associated > Plants > Roots > Unclassified | place...
CTCCTTCATTTCAATCAATTTTTCATTTGTTATCACTCTCATTTCACCATCATGTTTATTTCTGGCCAAATAGCTAAACTAGGGAAATGTTTTTCGCAGATATACATCGTTTTTTTTTTTTTTTTCCAGTGATCAAATCTTCTAGTTGAATATATGGGTTCAACTACAGCAAGAACAAATGCACATGCGTCTTCAAGCCTTCAAAGTTCAAAGTGCTCGTGAAGGCTATAACCACACAAAACAAGGCCCATTGGGCCAGAAGAGTTTCTAGCGCAGGCCGAGGCTGCAGGTTGGTATAGGAATCGAGACGCTCTGCAACTATCACGAGATTCAACCACGTGGACCAACTGCGGCCTGATCAAATTTTCCCTCGCTAATTTTTAACACACCCAAATATTCCTGGACCCACCGCACCAAAAAAAAATAAAAAATCCCGCAGAATGCAGATTCGTTCACAGGAGAAAGAAGTGAAAAGAAAAATCAGAATCGCAAAGCAAACTTTCCTTGTTCCTTCAACCAACCACTCAACGATTCGGTTACAGGGTCTTGTTACGCCGAGAATTTGTGAGCGCTTTTCTCTCTTAATCCACACTCGCGCAACTTGTTCGACCATGTTACTGACTCAATAATAATCAAAATTCATTTCCCTCTTTTGTTAGAGTGCGTGAGTGATATCGAAGACTCAAAGCTAGTAGCTTCTAATCATGGATTCTCTCACCCCGGTTTCTCCATCTATTGTTCTCCCTCTCCCTCTACGACGTCGTCGAGTCTTAACTCCGTCATCTTTCTCCGCTCATAACCACCGTCCTCTTCCTCCTCGGCTTTCTTCTCTCTCTCGAATTTTCTACAAGGAGACGATTTTCTTGTAAATTAGCGAGCGGTAGTGGAGATGGAGATTAAAAAGAAGAGGACCACAACAACGATGATGGAAGTGAGGAAGTGGAGAGAGCGTTTCATTTAGACTGCACAATTCCAGGGACTTGAAATGAGATTGTGAAGAAGGTGTCGTCTCGTGCTTATGATATGCGTAGACATCTTCAACAGAGTTTTGATAGTAGCAGCTATGATGGTAGTTACCTTCCTGATTAGTTCTGCCGTGTAGTTCTTCCTTATATATTCTGCCAACAAAGTTGATTCTAGCTAGCTTGCTAACTTTTAGCTGGTTTCTCTGAGACTTCTCTCCGTCCCTTTTGCTTTCACTTCTGTTCCGGTGCATGTTAATTGGTTAATTGCTACTGCATGCGTGTTTTCTTGATTAGTGTGTTTTAAGTGTTTTAGACTCGAGAATTAAGCATTACATCACAGTTTTTTGGATTCTGAAGCTCATTTTCGTTTCTCTAGTTTTTTTGAATGATGTATCATTTTGCATTTCTAGTGAAAAAAGAAAACAGAGGTTTAGTTATTGAACAACAACCAAGCCTCAACTGCGAACTAGTTTTCTTTTGTTCTTGTGAAGTAAAGAAATTAGGAATTTTGACAAATTGTAGGCATTCTATAACTTCTTGCTTCATTGAGATCGAGTGAAGTGATGTATTTTCTGCATACCGAACTTGGTTTTTGAGGGAGGTGCTTTGGCCTCTCCCTCTTCTGTTTTTGTGGGAGAGGCGCTTCCGCTCTGCTGCTGAATGACACAACTCAATCTTCAGTAGCTGCCTGCCTGTATATGAAAGAGTTGCAATTGGGAATGTGGCACTGATCAGCGAGCAGTCTACTTTGGCCTCAAGTCATGGACTTCACGAGTTCATTATATTTTAGCAGCCTTTTTGCAGCTATCCTTTCTCTATCACTTTACAAAAATTAAGAAAATTAAATAGAAAAAAAATAAAAATTTTCTTCCTTTAATTGGTGATATCAGCTTAATTGATGAATTGATGATGCTACGGCTACCTGATGATCTCCAAGCTAAACTAGGGTGTTAGCTCGTATTAATCAACGTACTTGATAATTCTTCTTCGTGTTGTTGTTCTTTTGAGATGGTATTTCTTTCACATTCTTTAATTAATAGAATAAGACAGGTGGTTATGTTTCATGGACATTGACCATGAAATTGATGTTTAGAATTTCCAATTTAAGAAACCATCCTAAATGTGTGCTGGTGTTGGACTTGATACACTTTTTTAGCATTAAAATTACATCTAAGATAAATAATGTGTTTGTTTGGTGCACAAAATCAAACAATCACTTTGCGTACGTGTTGTGTTGTGCAACTCTGAATTGGCATTCCCTAAAGCATGCGAGAGCAATTGTCAATTTTGTCTTTCTTTCATTTTAACCTTACCTCTTTGACTTGAGTCTTAGTCTTCATTTCTAGCACATAGTTCTCAGTGTCTGTAATCACTGCTCTCATCAGTTTGCTTGAATTTGAGTATTTCATGTATTCAATTATATTGGATTCTCATTGATGTCTGAGGGTTGTTTCACAGATACTTGATTACTTTTATCTTATGAGTGAGTGTTTTTGGAAGCACAACTCCCTTAATGAGAGTGGGACCGAAGGCCAGTTGGTAAATGGATACATTAGTACATTCTTACGTATTGCTTTGAGTAAATCTGCAGTTGTATTGATTTATGAAGTCCCTTATTTGCTTTTTTCACAAAGCTCCACCAAATCTCTCTCTTATCGTTCTTATTCAGTTCTGGATGCCAATCCATGGAGAGAAACCTCAAAGCTAGTGTATGTACTCACTCAAAGAGAAAACCAGTTGTGCACGAGGAAAACTCGAAGAAATCACAGGCTTAAGTTGTTTTAGTACCTTGTATTCTCCTGAATAACGGTTAGAATTGTCCGAGCCCAAACTCGGGTTTTGCTTTTGAATTAGTGAAGTTGAGAAGGTGCTTGGGCTAGTTTTTTCCAAAGGAGGAAAATGGACTTCGGAAAAAGGAAGTCAGGCTAAACAGTCGAGGAGAGGGACAAAGTTCCAGATGCTTGTGGAGGATGTTAGGGAGGGAGTGCTTGTAAATGTCCGATTATTTTACTTGCTGAATTCTCTGAATGCTAACCAAATGCTTTAGCAAGATTAGCGTAAGATTGGTCGTGCCTGAATGCATTTAAGCCAACTGCTAGTATCACTGAACTTCTTAGGTGGCCTTTTTTGTTTCTATCACGGGGTATGTCATTTCAAATTATTCCTTGCATGTTCATTGTTCAAACTTTAAGAGTGTGCCATCACAAGTTATGGTAACAAGTATCAAGTCCTCACTTCTACCCCCCTGATCAGATGCTTTGGAAACTAGGATAACCTTGCATGCCACTTCCTGTGAATTGTTGTATCAGGTCTCCTTATTTATTTAAGATCCCACTGAGTCTCTGGTTGCTTAGCCAAAGATACAAACTCTTCACTCTTGCCGCAGGTTTTTGAAGATGAAAATGAAGCTGTGGAGGAGGTCAAGGTTGTGAAGGTGTTGCTGAAATTGAAGCCTCATCAGTAAGAGTCTTGAGCAAACTTTCAATCCCACCAAAATCTTGTTGCAGCTTATAGATAAGGTATCTAATGGTTTCCCTACTTTTCCTGCTGGTATTTGATCTTTGTCGGAAAATGAGGGCTCTTGCTGTTCTATTTCGTCAGGGTAGGAAACCTCCTCTACCTCAAAGCCTTGAGCTTAACTTGAGGGCTCGTAAGCGGTCCCTTGAACACCAAGAGGACTTGGTGTGAATCTGAGGTGGTTAGGAATGGGATCTTACTCTAGGGAATCAGAAGATTGGAAGTAAATATTGTAATGTACATCAACGTCTGCAATTTATGTACAGGAACATGGTTTACATGTTGTCATTTCTTTTTCAATCTATATAGAAAGAAGTTGAAATTCAAAACGCGTCTTGATTCTTTTGTGGGAGTTGATGTGATCATATAAACGGAATTGGAATATCTAAAGGTGGCATGTAATCATACGAAGTTGCTATACATTGACTCTTTTTTGGTGGCGGTAAGTTGGTAACAATAGGGACTGGGATCTCACCCAGAATAATTGGACTGGTATGGCAACTTGCTCTTTCTGTGCAGTGTATAGATCTGATTCGTTATTAAGGCTAGTCAACTTGCCTGTTTTAGAATAAAAAACAACAATTTGCTAAAAAATTACTATCAATTTGCGCAACTCTTAATTATGAACTGAAGTTTGAATTATAAGGAGAAAAAAAAAAAACTGGATCTTGACAAGCTCCAAACACTGCTGCTCCTTGTATGGATGTATTATTCAATGCACGGTTGAAAGGTTGAATCATAAATAATAATTCATCTCAGACGAATCTTGTTTCTCAAGGCTCCTTTTGCACTTTCCATCTGTTATGGCCGCGCTCTAATCTTTATCTAAAGGCATTAACGTTACCTTTCCATTCCAGCCAGAAGTTGTCGAGAAAAAACAAATTGTTTAATTTTAATATTAATGTTGCTGGCCGTGGTCTATATACTATTATTACATCCATATTTTCACACGTGAATGAAGGAAAGGTATTGGGCTCAACCCCAAACCCTAAAATTAATTGTTTTCTTTAGTAAGATAATGGGTACGAAGATGGGTTGATTCCATACCCGACAGGGAACATCGTACTCAGAGGACCCCTCCCCCCAAACATCTGGAGGGATCCCCACCGGGACCGAAGCTAAGGGTACTTTATTGAGTGGAGCCCACCAAAGGCCAGTAAAAATAATTCGAACCCAAGATCGAGGATGAACGAGCGCCTACTTTGGGGGCACCTTACAATTAATTGATCATTGGTAAACACTGCTACCGTCCAAATCCAAACCCCTAAAATCCCAATTAAAAAAAAATAGTTTCATGATATTTATTATTCGCCCTGCGGCTAGATCTTTAAAAATCGACACGGTCCTCGCTCCTCACCGCCCCAGCTACGGCCCGTATTTTGATCTGAGAATATAAAACGAGACACCGAAGGGGGATGATCGAGGAAAGAAAGAGGGGAAAAAAAAAAAGCAGAGAGAGGGAAGCGAACGTTACATTTTCTGTTGAAAAAGTAAAAAGCGGAATAACGGATACAAACCTCCGCTTTTCTTTATAGAATTCCCTCCCCTTCCAATTTCCCTCTCCATTTCCCACTCTAAAATAAATTTCATCCACACGCATTCAAAGCAATATTAACAAGACCAGAATCACTCTTCTTCTTTTCCGATCCTGATCCCGATCTTCCTTCTCATGAGCTCCGAGACTCCATCCTCCGTTGCCGACACTTCCACGGCTGGAATTTCTTCTTCATCTTCGACGGCAGGCAAGCAGAAGGAGAAGGCGAGAGTGAGCAGGACGTCTTTGATACTGTGGCACGCCCATCAAAACGACGCCGCTGCCGTCCGGAAGCTTCTAGAGGAAGATCCATCTCTCGTTAGTGCTAGGGATTACGATAAACGGACTCCTCTCCACGTGGCATCTCTCCATGGATGGATCGATGTCGCTAAGTGCTTGATTGAGTTTGGCGCCGATGTCAACGCCCAAGATCGCTGGAAAAACACGGTATCATCATCATCATCTTTCCCTGCTCTTTTGGATGCCGTTTCATTTGCCTGTTTTGTGTCTTTTTGATATGCATGGGAGTGCGCTTGTGGTGGTTGCAGTTGATAAGTTGTCATGTAAATTTGGATTTTCTGTCATTGCAGCCATTAGCTGATGCAGAAGGAGCTAAAAAGCACAGCATGATTGAACTTTTAAAATCATACGGTGGCTTGTCATATGTGAGTACAGTCCTTCTCCAATCCTTTATTGACACATGTTTCTTTGTCTCATTGATGATAAAATAAAGAATTTTGTTTCTTGGGGATATATGTTTATTCTACAATCAGTGATGAATTAACCGAGGAACGTGCTAGCCATGTTTCCCTGTTTTCACCATAACTAGTGTTAGCATTTGTAGCTTTGGAGGTTTCTTGCTGGATATTTTTAACGTATTGTTTCAGTTCATAGCATCCAAAATTCGGGATTTGGGCGTTTTAGATAGCCACTGCTAATATGATCTATCATATTCGGCAGCATACTATTGTATAAACCTATTGGTACAATGAAATTATGTAGCTCTTGATTGTTGGGCATTTATTGGTGGATTAATTGCAAGCTAATTACTTTACACCATGTAATAGAAGGGGAAAGCTTTTACCCTTTGCTTTATCACTCAAGTAACGACCAGCCTAGCAATTTTCCAGCAAGACTGGCGTGTAATGAGTGCTACTCTGTGTTGGCATTGGTTATTGACTGTTTTTTGGTTATCTGGTTCTTTTCATCAGCTGTAACTAATGTGTAGTGACCCACTGTGGCAATTTGTTTGATAACTCAATGTTCCTTCTCAATACTCCAATGCCGTATGCTTTGTGCTTTGCTGTCATATACTTTATACAAATATAATCGCACATCACTCATTCTGTGTCTTTTAATTGCCTGTATTAGAGCTAACTTCGTTTATTCAAATTGCAGGGACAAAATGGAAGCCATTTTGAACCAAAGCCTGTTCCACCCCCTCAACCAAATAAGTGTGACTGGGAAATTGAACCTTCTGAGCTGGACTTCTCTAACTCAAACATTATTGGAAAGGTTTGATTCTATTTCTCAGGATCAATTATACAGATAATAGAATGTCTAAAGTTGACAAACTATTGTATTAATAAGTTTGAGTATAACTGGGAAATCGTTATTTGATGTTTTTGGATGGTCAATCCTGTCAAGTTTTTAGTGGACATTATAAAACTGTTCCGTGTGTAGAAGTTCTGCAGCAGTTTGATACATGTTAGAGTTCGTGTCTTTTAAACAGTGTCTTTTATATGATAAAATTACCTTTACTGTTCTAATCTTGCCTTATGCATAGCCATCTCTCAACAAGCAATTGTAGTTTAAGCTTGTATTTCCCTTGAATAAAGGGAATAACTTTTTCGGCTAGAAGATCTTAAGTAAGTTTTGGTTAATATGTTTTCTTTTTCCATTTTACACTGTTGGTGTATATTTTTTGCATCTGACATCTTTGCTTCATTCTAATGTCAAATGTTTGAACATTTGGGGCACGACTTTCAGGTTCTTGGTTTATTTTCTCCAAATATATCTTCTAATTGTAGCTTATTCTGTTAGGGATCTTTTGGTGAGATTTTGAAAGCATCTTGGCGTGGAACACCGGTAGCTGTTAAACGCATTCTTCCATCCCTCTCAGACGATAGATTGGTGATGTAAGTCCTTTCTTTGTAACGTTTTCCTATTGTTGAATTGCGCGTGTGTATTACAGTTGCATTTCCCTTGTGTGTTTGTTAAACATTTTTTCATTGTGAATAAAAACTTTGGGTGATTTATAACATGAATTTTGATCTCATACCAAAACAAAAGATGGCATCAACATCAACAATCAGGCTTAATATGTGAACTTCTTACTTTGACCAATAATTTATTTGTTTTCCTATTTGTTTATGCTATATGCTACGAACCATATCATAGCAGTGAATCAGAAACAGGTAGAAGATAGGATTGATGTATTTTTTCACTCAGAAAGGATGAAGTTTATTCTAGATTCTATAGTTTCTTCTGATATTGACAAACCTCCACTTTCTATTGAAATTAAAAGAGAATTTCACTCAAATGGGGACAATATTTCAATATCTTGATCAATCTGGTGCCTTTTGTTGCTGCAATACACTTTCTTTTTCTCTAGTTTTTTATATTGTCAATTTGTCAACTCTTCTTTCACTTTACTGGTTCAGTCAGGACTTCAGGCATGAGGTTAATTTGCTAGTCAAGCTTCGTCATCCTAATATAGTCCAATTTTTGGGAGCAGTCACTGAGAGGAAGCCTCTTATGTTAATTACTGAATATCTGCGAGGGGTATATGACTCAATATCTGTTTGTTATTCAAAATTTTGGATTCTCTTTGAAAAAGGTTTTTTTTATCACTGATTAACTTTCTAAGCCAATCTTAATCTATTCATGTGGTGACACAGGGTGATCTTCATCAGTACCTCAAGGAAAAGGGCGCGCTAAGTCCATCAACAGCCATAAACTTTGCGCTGGACATTGCCAGGTACATAAAAGTTTCTATACTTCTGTATTTGCTATAGGGGAAGGAGCACCTTTCTACCCATTTATCTGGTTTGTTGTAGCTGCTAGACCATGCTTTCATTTTATAGGTGTGCATGAATACCTAAAAGAGCTCATCTCCCAGGGAAGCTAATACCTTTGCTGTTAGAATCCAATTCATTGGGTTTTCAGAAAATAAGGGAGTTTGTGAATTGACAAGGGTAGTAACATGACTCAAGCATAGCAGAACCTCTCCACTTTCTGAGCTGTACCAGTAAATTGTTTAGTATTTATTCTTTCATTGATAACATTAGTTTTTCATTCAACTGTTCAAAATTGTTGGATGAGATTCTCTTATAATTTTTTTAATATAAGATCATTTTAGTGAAGCTAATTACAATTAATTGAATTATCATTCTTTTTCAAATATTTTATAGATCAAGGAAGCTATGCTTGTCATATAATTTCTAATCAAAGCCCCCTTTTCTCTTTCTATGTCTTCTTGGTTTGGGCCTCTTGTAATCAATTGTTCTACTCACCAGAAGATGCTTTTTGGACCCTGTGAGGGCAATATGGTCCTATTCACATCACATGTGCCTTCTCTTCCTTCCTAGCTGCAGTTACTTGGTGACACTTTAATAATAGGAGTATTTTGTTCAGGTCCAACTACCTGAACGTTCCTAGTTTTTCAGTCATATTTTTCAAGAAAGAAGAATGAGAATAATTGAAGAATCCTACAAGTATCATTGTACTTGAATGTGAAGAAATGTATTCTTTGTTAACTTCCCTTGTTTTCCACGCATAGCTGCTTTGTGAAACATGCACAAGCCATGTAGCTTTGTGCAAATAGTATTGCAGTATTTCATTTGTTTGGGAAAATGAAGCATTAGAAAATTTGAAGTATTTTGAAGCATTTTGAAGCTTTGTCTCAGAAACTTTTATCCAAGTTATGGATGCAACCGTAGTGGCTTTAACTGTCATGCTAATCTGAGTTCTGTTTATCTTATATGACCAGAGGCATGGCATGTCTTCACAATGAACCAAATGTCATTGTTCACAGAGACCTAAAACCAAGGTGAGTGAGTACAATTTTTTTATGAAATCACGTGGACATATAATTATGCCTTATAGCTCTTCAGCTAATATTTCCATGCTTTAACTGACGCCTTCCTATTTGAAGAACTCTTGGCTAACAGACTTAGCTTTTCCTGACATGCAAAATGCATTTCTTAGATGTTTGAGCCCTTCCAGTATCGAGAATATGTAGTTGATAGTTACAGCACCCGCCCTTTTTTACCTGTTAATATTTGTTCTCTAAATCTCAGGAATGTTCTTTTAGTCAACTCCAATGCAGACCATTTGAAAGTTGGAGATTTTGGTCTAAGCAAGCTCATCAAGGTTCAAAACTCTCATGATGTGTACAAAATGACTGGCGAGACAGGAAGTTGTGAGTGTCTCTTGCATTTTTTTTTTTAATAAAATATGATCTCATGCTTACTTCTTTCTTTCTTCCCTTTTTTTTGAACAAACAAAAGACCGGTATATGGCTCCTGAAGTTTTCAAGCACCGGAAATACGATAAAAAAGTAGATGTTTTCTCCTTCGCAATGATACTATACGAGGTAACTGATTCTGTTGAGTATAAAAATTAGAAATTTTGTATTCAAAACAAGTCGTGATGCGTTATGTTCTTCGTTGCAGATGCTTGAAGGGGAACCGCCTTTTTCGAATTTTGAGCCTTATGAAGCAGCCAAGTACGTGGCAGAAGGGCATAGACCGACATTTCGTTCCAAAGGATTCAATGTCTTTGAACTCAGAGAGTATGTCAGATTTAAGATGTTCTAAGTTCATTGGTTTTGTTTTTTAAATATTTCCTGTCTACGAAGGTCTACAGAAGTTCCACATCCTGTACCATTCCATAACATACTCCTAACTACTGATGGTAAATGTATGTGAGGGAAAGCGAAGTTGAAATTGGTAGGCATCTTCCAAAGCCAGTAAACCAAACTGCACTGCTAGATGGACAATAACTGATAAGCCATATCTAATTTGTCAAATGAAAAGGGAACGAGTTTCATGGTTTTAAGTATTTGACAGTTTCCTGAGAAGAAAAAAGGAAAGAAGCTATTGATATAGTTATGAAATTGGGCATCCTGTGTCTAATAATTATCAAATCTTTCAGCATCATTCTTTATCCTGAACTGCCCTTCGGTTGTTCAACAACCAAAATATCAGTCCATGTCAATGCTCTATCTTCTTCAGCGGAGGTGTCTGAACCTTTGATTGCTAATTTTTTTACTGTTCAATGTTTTTAGATTGACAGATCAGTGTTGGGCCGCTGACATGAATAGAAGACCTACTTTCTTGGAAATTCTTAAGAGACTTGAAAAGATCAAGGAAAACTTGCCGACAGATCATCACTGGCATATATTCAATCCATGAACGAGGAGCACGATGAGAAGGTCAGATATTCTGGCCTTCTACCATTCCTGCCAGTCATATTCTGTACTCATGATTTGCGCCAGTGTTGTGGATAGATTTTGCTAAGAAGACATGAGAATCAGCGATATTCCATGTCCAGAGATTTTTAAAGCTTCGAGGTTGTATTTCTTGTGCAAGTTGTAAATGCTAGACTTCGTTATTGCATTGAAATTCATATTCTTTTGGTGGATTAATTATGGTTTAGTAGGTTAACCTAATGAATCTAATGAAATTTTATGTTTGAAACTCTTTTGAGTATCAAGATTTGAATTGAATTTTAAATGAAATTTAATCTCTAAAAATACTATAAAACTAAATCACAGGTCAATTCCTTTAATTGAAATAAGATAAATTTAATGAGGGTAATATAAAAAACAAAATGATTTGAATTTTATCTTTTTCAAATACATGAATTTAATTTATTTATTTATTAAATTCAAGATTTAATACTATAATTTAGAATGGATTATAAACAACCTATAAAGCTTTTTTTCAACTTCTTTAATAGCATGAAATTCAATTTTATATATGATTTAAATTCAATTAATAATATATTATAATTTTTATGTTTGTAATAAAATATTAAATTATATAATTGAATTCAATTATATTTTTCGAAATACATATAGAATTGAATTGAATTATCAATCTTAATTATTTTACTCTTGATTTAGAAATCATTTTTTTTATTACAAGTACCCTTATATTTATTTAAAATGATATAAAATGTAGGAATTTAAAAAAAGATATAAATAGATCTATTAATAAAAAAACTTTTTGATTAAAATATTCTTATTGAAATGTTGAGAAAAAAAAACACATATTCCAATAAAAATCCCTGAGTTTTTCTTATATCGAACTTAATAAAATAAATTAGGAAGGTATACAAGTCATTCAACTGCTTCAAAAAACAATTTAATCCCTCTAATCACAATTTACTCACTACTTCAAATATCTTTGTCGACTTCTAAACTCCATGAAAGAAAGGAAAAAAAAAAAAGCATTGCTCTCTGTGAGACAGTGGTAGTAGAGGGATTCAAATGGAGGTTGTTTTGCCGTCGTTCAATATGAAGAAATTTAAAAGATTGGTTTAAGGGAGGGTGGAGGTTGGTAGTTAGAAAACCAAGATCAATCCGTCTAGGATTTTGTCTCGGCGAACAAGTCGGTGTCACTGTCTCAGTATAGATTTTCTAGGTTTCTTGTCATTGACAGTATAATACTCGTTGTTTCTGTTACAATTTTTTTTTTTTTTTTTTTTGTGAAAACAACCCCCAAGATATTCAACCAACCACAGACTCTCAAGGAAGTTGAAAATACACAAATTAAGAAGGTGGCGGTGTGTGTAATATAATGCAAGTTCTTGGTTTTTCCATGTCTTCATACTTGAAATGAACTGGGGCAGCCATCAGAATTAAACT
>Ga0307511_10006378_pt1 | contig 11888 bp, 9 predicted proteins | sample 13_EM_MG_FD_200266 | JGI IMG/M metagenome (GOLD analysis project Ga0307511, IMG submission 200266) | Populus trichocarpa ectomycorrhiza microbial communities from riparian zone in the Pacific Northwest, United States - 13_EM | ecosystem: Host-associated > Plants > Roots > Unclassified | place...
TCGAGTCCCAGGCCGGCTGGGCCGGTCCGGCCGTAGCCGCGTTCCAGTACGCAGCGTACGAGAGGGTCCGCTGTGCCGGGCGGGCCTGTCCGAGCGCCGGTGCAGTTGACCACCGCACCGACCTGGAGCTGTGTGCCGTTGCTGAGGGCGACCGTCACCGCGTCGTCGGTCGGCGTCGCGTGGAGCACCTTTCCGGGGCCGATTCGCAGTTGGCCCGACGCCAACAGCTCGCGGAGTGTGGTCGCGGTCGCGGGTGCCATGCGGTGGCGGTGCACCTCCCAGGCCCGCAGGTCCTCGTTGAGGAAGCGGGTCCGGTCGGCTGCGGGCAGTTGCTGCCACAGCGCTGCCGTCAACGGGCGCAATCCGTCAAGGGCGGGGCGCCAGTCGCCACAGGCGCGGCGGGTGGCGGAGAGGTGTCGTCGGACGTCGCGGCGCAGCGCGTCGAGACCGCGTGAACCGTCCAGGTTCGGCGGCTCGGTCGGCGGGGCGGTGGTGGGCAGGTGCTCCTGGGGTAGGAGCCCGTGGCGGGAGATCGCGTGCAGCACGCGGTCCGGGCGGGCCAGCGTGGCGGCCAGGTCGACCATGGTCAGACCGGTGCCGACGAGCAGGACGTCCCCCTTCTCGGCGGGTCCGTCGAGTGCGCCCGGCGCCCACGGGTCGGCGACGAAGCGCCCGGATTCCCTGAGTTCGGCGTCGGCCCAGTTCTGTGCGGGGGTGAGGTTGCCCAGTGCCAGTACGGCCGCGTCCACTTGCAGCTCGCCGCCGTCGGCGAGCCGGAGGGCCAGAGCGGATCCCTGCTCGCGGGCGGCGACGACTTTCTCCCGCACTCGGTGCAGTCGGGCGTGCCTGCAGGCGTCGGCGGTGCGCTCGACGATGTCGGTCAGGTACTGCCCGTACACCTGTCGGGAGATGAAGTCACCGGGCGCGGTGCGCGGGTTGCGGTCCGTCAGCCAGCGCAGGAAGTGCCCGCCGTCGTCCGGGAAGGCGCTCATGCGGGCGGCGGGCACATTGAGGAGATGGCGCGGGTCGTATGTGCCGTAGGCGACGCCCGGCCCGGTTCGTTCTGACGGGTCGATCAGCCATACTCCGACTTCCTGGCCGAGTCTGTCGGCCTGCCGCATCAGTTGGACCGCTGTCAGCGACCCTGCCGCGCCAGCCCCGACGATCGCGATGCGGCGCATCAGAGTCGACCTTCCTCGCGCGCGTCGCCGTCCGTGTGGTCGGCGGTGAGGGCCTCACCCGCCATGCCGGTGAGGGCCGTGCCGTCGGTTGGGTCGAGCTCGGGGCGGCGGCGGTGCGGGGCCCTGGCACCGAACTTGAACGCGTCGCGCACCGAAAGCACGCGCTTCTTGGTTCGGGTCTTCTCCTCGTCGCGGTGGCCGCCTTCGAGGATCGCGGTGAAACGGTGCGATGCGATGGCGTCGGGCAGGGGCACGGTGGCGCCGCGCTGGTGGATGGCGGCCGCTGTGGCTGTCTGCGCTGTGGCCTCTGCGAGCAGGGTGTGAGCTGTGGTCACGGTGATGTTTCTCAGCGCGATCGTGGTGCCGTCACAGGAAACGACCTTGCGCATACACACTCCTCACGCCGAATGCCGAATGCAGGTCTCTCACCTCCCTGCCTTGGCATCCTCGATCGTTTCGCTGGAAGTCGGGTCGAGGACCGGTCGTGAAGCCCTTGTGCCGCGCCTGCACGATCAGGGGGTTGCCGGTTCTCCCGCTCCCTGCGCGTACACGGCAGTGGTGGGCATGACGGTGGGTCTGGTCCGTGTATTGGGCGGTGTGTTGCCTTGCCTCCGCCTCAGCGGTGAGTAAGGTACCCCCATGACCGCCCCATACAGTCCCGATGATCGGGAAAAGGTAGTAGCCAAGTTGCCTGCCGCCTTGCGGCAGGAACTGAAGGTCCGTGCAGCCGAGTTGGGCGTAGACATCAAAGACGCCGTCACCGAAGGTGTCCACGCCTGGCGTACCGATGAATCTTCCCGCCCCCAGGTCGACACGGCCGGAGGCATCTCCTTCGCCACCTACTTGCCCACCGGGCTGTACGGCGAGTTCAAGGACGACTGCAAGTCCCGCGGGTTCGCGTTCAACCAAGGCATCGCCCAGTCGATTCGCCTGTGGCTGGACAGCCACCCCTCCCCTCGCCGCATCCCCCGTACGACGGGCGCGCGTCGCCTGATCTTCGGTAACCAGAAGGGCGGGGTAGGCAAGACCGCTACCTCGGCCGGCGTTGCCGAGGCTCTGGCAGAGGCCGGGCAACGCGTCCTGCTGATCGACTTCGACCCGCAGAGCCACCTGACGAAGCAGCTCGGATACCCGATGCTCGGCATCGACGACCCAAGCCTGGCCAAGCACATGCTGGGCGAAGGGAAGGGTGAGTTGCGGGAGTTGCTCGTGCCCATAGAGGAAGGCAGCTTCGGCGGACGGCTGTTCCTGCTGCCCGGCTGCAAGGACGCCTTCCTGCTGGACGCGAAGCTGGCCACCACCCGTCACGTGCGGATCAAGGAGACCGCGCTGGAGAAGGCGTTGGAGCCGCTGGAGAGCGAGTTCGACTTCATCGTCGTCGACTGCCCGCCCAGTCTCGGCTACTCCATGGACACCGCCCTGTACTACGGACGCACCCGCGAAGGCGAGGAGACCACGGCTTCGGGCGTGCTGATCCCTGTACTGGCCGAGGACTCCTCCGCCGACGCCTACGACATGCTCTTCGACCAGATCGAAGACCTCTCGGACGACTTGGACGTCGACATCACCAAGCTGGGCTTCATCGTGAACATGTACGACAGTCGCAAGGGATACATCGCTACCTCCTCCCTGGAGAGCTGGAAGGCCATCGGCGACCCGCCCGTGCTCGGCGTGATCCCTGAGCGCAAGGAGCAACGCGAGGCTGCCCGCCTCAAGGCGCCCCTGCTCACCTCCGCCCCCGACTGCGAGCAGTCCGAGGTCATGCGCAGCATCGCCCTGGTGGTGAACGGATGAAGGCCGCCGAGCGCCTGGGCACCGGTGCCTCCTTCGGTAACGTGCCGCGCGGTCGCAGCGCCCGTGGCCGCGCCAAGGCCATCACCCAAGGTGATGTCCCCTCGTACGAACTCGTGCGGTTGCACCTGGACGAGGTTGCTCCCACTCCCCTCAACCCCCGCCGCAACTTCGGCACGGACGAGGAGAAGACCCGCTTCGGCGAGGAGCTGCGGATCGCGCAACTTGCTGCCTGTGTGGCCATCGACCGGGCGGTATACCTGGAGCTTTGGCCCGAGCACGCCGAGGCCATCGGGACCGTTCAGTACGTGCTCGTCAACGGCGAACGCCGCTATCGCAGCGGTCAACACGTCGGCCTGGATGCGCTCGACTTCGTCATCCGCAACGACCTGGCCTCGACCCGGGAAGACTTCATAAACTTCCTGCTGAAGGAGAACCTCGACCGCGAGGACTTCGACGTCATCGAACGCGCGCGGGGTGTGCTGGCGCTCGTCGACGTCTGTTCCGAGAGCAACCCCGCCGGAGCGCAGACCCGGGCCGCTGAACGTCTGGCCAAGTCCAAAGCCTGGGTGACCAACCAACTGGCGCTGCTGTCACTGCCGGACGAGATCCAGTTGCTCCTCAGCTCCAGCCAGCTCCCCGAGCGCGATGGCCGACTCCTGGCCCGGCATCTGAAATCACACCCGGAACTCGAACCGGCCCAGCTGCTCGCACACCTGGCCTTGGTCCGTGAGCAGGAAGCTCAGGTCAAGCAGGAGGAACGGTCCCTTCTCGCGGCTGCCAAGAGTGCTTCGGTGTTGACCGCGGTCAACACCGAAGCGGCCGAGCCGACCTTGGAGTCCGCTCCCCCGGTGTTGACCGCGGTCAACACTCCGGCCCCGCCCGAGGCGCGTAGGACAGCTGACGAGCGAGTGCCGACCGAGCCAGCACCGGTCGCCATCGAAGTGGCAGATCCCGGGCCCGTACTCCCCCACCAAAGTCCATCGTCCAAGGCTGCTCCCAAGTCCGTGGATTCCGACCGGGCCATGTTGGAAAAACTCCTCGGCAGCACGCCGGCAGGTCAGGCCAGCGTCATCGCCGCCGTGCTCAGCACCACCGAACTGAAGGCTCTGATCACAGCACTGCAGGCCCACCTGTAAAGGTGCACCCGCTCAAGGGCTCCCTCGCTTTGTGCGGGGGAGCCCTTCGTGTTGACCGCGGTCAACAGATCGCCCGGCATCGGCGGAGTAGTTGGTGCCGCCGGGACCTGCTCGGATGGAGTGCTGGCTGTTGACCGCGGTCAACAGCCAGCTCGGTGGTGGGCATCTGCCCTCGCGGCTTGCTGGAGGGGTGGACTGCGTGGTTGGACTCGGTGCCGTTCGGATGGGGCGGGGTCGATTCTCACCGCTGATGCGGGCCATGGCTTCGTCTTCTGTTGGGGTTCGGGGAAGGGCAGTTGGTGGAGGGCCTTCGCATCTCTGCGGGCGGGGCGGGGTGCGCGGCTCGTTGCGGACGAGCGCCGTCTGGGGGAGGAGTCCGAGTTGTTCGGCGGCGGTCGCGCGGGCGGCGAGGGGGAGCGAGCGGGTGATTCGGTGGTGGCCGTGATCGATCCGCAGGGGACACCGGCGGCAGGCGGTGAGCAGGTTCTCGTCTCGCACGTCCTCCGGCTGGTGGGAGAGCGCGCCTGCCAAACGTCGGGGCGGCCGGTGAGGGTCTGGGCAGGGTCGCTCGAGCGGGCAGGCAACCGCTGTGAGTGCACGGGCCACTGCGGCCTGCCCCCACCCCGGCGGCCACTGCCCGGCCGTCCACGAGCAGTTCCACCCGGGCACCAGATCTCTGGTCGGTCTGACCATCGCCCACCTCTCGGGTCGGGGACGAGACGGGTCGTCGACTCAAGGAGAAAGGGCAGGTGAGAATGGTCAGTGTCTCCTGCGGCAACACGCTCGTTCTTATTACTGGTAATTACTGCGACATATATGTTTCGAGGGTTGCTTCTCTCATATGGAGGTTCCAATGTCCGATCCGCTGACGCGAATTGACGTCCTGGTGGAAGAGAGCACCCTCCCCTCGCTCCGGGTCCGGCGGCGGCTTCGGCTCGTCGCCGGACTCACCCAGGCCGAAGTCGCCGCCGCCATCGGCGTCAGGCGGCTCGCGGTCGCTCAGTGGGAAGCCGGGCGTGCCCAGCCGCACCGGGGGAACCGTCGCGCGTACGCGCATCTCCTTCGACGGCTGGCCGTGAAGCATCCGGAGGTCACGGGCGAGGAGGTGCGCGATGAGGGATGACCTCACGGTTCGGGCCGTATCCAGGCATGCCGACGCCACCTTCGGTATCGAGGGGGTCGGGATGACCTAGGTCATCGGCCGCGCGCGGCAGAAGCGGATCAAGCACCCGCTCGCCTCGCGCGGCCCGCCCGCCGACCGGATTCACCACCCGTGTCGGCTGCTCAGATCCCGGTTACCGCCGGTCCTGAGCTGCGGCTCATCGAGCCGCTCCAATCTCTCCCGGCCCCTTATCAGGGCCACGCACCACCGGCCACTAACCAAGGCCACCACAGCCGTAGCAGTACCCATTGCGCATTACGCGCCCGAGCTCGGTGCCTCCGCCAAGAGGCACTGCGCTCGGTCATCGAAAGGAGAAAAGCCCCTCGACAACAGGTACTCGCCCGCTCCTCCCAGAGGGAAGCGCGAGGCGAAGCGAAGCGAAGCGGAGCGGGTCCACACATTTGGCTCGGCCGACCCCGAGGGGTTCGGTCGGTCCGCATACATGGAAGGCGGGTCGTACTCATAGTGCCCGAGGTCGGTGTTCTTTGTCAGCTTGAGCCTGTCCGTTTCACACCGGTTCAAGCATGGCGGACTTCCCGCGTGACGGGATCGGCGCCCATTTTCACCCGGTATTCGAGCTTCGTAATGGAAAGCCGATGAGCAGCACGGCGGCGAGGGCCGCCACGCTGGATCACTCTCTCGGCGACTTCGTCGACGGGGCACCGGTCCTTCCCGGTCGGCGGAACGTGCTGCGGTCAGTGCCTGCCGCGGGGCAGGCGGGCGACGACGGCCCGGACGAGCCGCTGCGCCTGGGCCGTCGGATGCGGCTACGGCTGCTCGGCGCGGTGCAGGCGCTGCTGGCGGATCCGTCTCTGGTCGGGTTGAAGGATGCGCCGCGTCTGGCGGCGGTGGTGTTGTACGCGAAGTCGCGGGCGCCCAGGGGCGAGAAGAACGACCTCCAAACCTCCATCTGGGGTGCGGAGCTCGGTCGGTGGATGGGGGTGAAGGAGTCGACGGTCCATCACCAGGTGCTGCCCGTGCTGCGCGACTCAAACGCTCTGCATACGAAGGTGGTGACCGACGCGAAGGGGCATCCGACGGGGCTGGACTGTCTGGTCATGCCGCTGTGGAACGCCCACCACGGTGGGGGAGCGAAGCACCCGCTGGCGCTGACGAAGGCAGAGCTGGCGACGCTGCTTCACCTGTTGGAGGCCTTGTTCGGGCCCGGCTGGACGCCGGAGAACAAGGAGCCGACGCCGCCGGGACTGCTGGCCGGACGGACGGGCCGGGGGGCGGCGACCGACCGGCTCGCTCTGCTGCTGATGGTGTTGAGCACCCGGGCGTCGGGCTGGCTGCAGCTGTGCGGCGGGTCGGTGAAGACGCGCGAGGGGCGCGGGGCGGCGACGCTGGCCCGATTGCTGGGCTGCTCGCCGTCGGGTGCGCGGAAGGTCCTGGCACGGCTGACGGAGGCCGCTGTGGTGGCGCGACAGCGCAGGGACACGGCAACGCGAATGAACGGCCGGGGCCGGGTCATGCTGCTGCCGGTAGCCCGTGCGTACAGGCGAATCCCCGCCCCTGTGAAGGCTGTTCAGGGGGCCAGTACGGTGTTTTCGGCGCGTCCCGGTGGTGCGTCCGGAGATCATGCTCCGGCCGGTACCGCCGGTGTCCTTGGTACGTCTGGGATCGGCAGTACCGAGGGTGTCGTGGAGGCGGGGGATCGGGAGCGTCCCGATGGTGCAGAGCTCCACACAGACCACGCTGGTGTGGTTGCCCCCGTACCTTCTCCGCGCCTCTCTTGTGGTTTTTCCGGCGAACGCCGTGGGGGTGCAGGCCGTCGGCCGGAGCGCGGGTGCGCGCGTGAGGACCAGGTCGGCGTGGGCGCGGACAGCTCTGCCGGATTCGTGTCTCCGGTGGCGGAGGGTGGCCCGCTGCGCGGGGAACAGCCGAAGAAGTCTCCGGCCGCCGAGGAGGTGACGCCGAGAACCGCTGCCGTCGGCGCAGTGCCGCCGCAGGCCGTCGGTGGTGGAAGAGCGCAGCAGCGGGGGCGAAGGGGACTTCCCTCGCATGCCGACTTGCGGTTGGTGGTCGGGCCGGTGGCAGGGCTGTGGCAGCGGCTGACCCGCTGGCAGCAGCAGCGGGTCGAGCAGGCCGTGGCGGTCGAGGTGAAGCGGATCGCACAGCTGCTGCAGTGGCCGGAGGCAGCCCCGCAGCTGCTGGCCGACCGGCTGGCTGCCCGGCTGGGGGAAACCGGTGGTGAGGCCCTGGTCCGTGACCCGTTCGGCTGGCTGACCGGTCGCGGCCTGGTGCAGCGCCCGGCGTGCACGGACGTGCGCTGTGACGACGGGTTCCGGATCGACACCGGCGACGCTTGCGGCAACTGTGCCAACGTGCTCCACATCCGGCAGGCCTGGCGCGCCCGGATCTCCGCCGAGGTCGATGCCCAGCTGCCCGGTCTCGGCGAGGGGGAACGCCGCACGGCCATCGAGGAGCGGCTGCGCGAGCGGGCCGCGCTGGAGGCCGCGTACCTGGTACGGCGGCGCGCGCAGGCCGCAGCGGAGCAGGCTCGGCGCGCTACCGCCCGCACCCAGGCGCAGGCGCGGGCCGAGGGGGAGCGAGCTGCCGTCCTGACGGCCGAGGCCGCCCGCCAGGCCCTGCCGTGCGACGGCTGCGGGCAGGAACAGGCGGCCGGACGGTGTGAGGCGTGCGAATACCGGCGGCGGATCGAGGCGTTGACGGTGGAGGCCGGACTGGTCGCGGCCACGTGGTCGGCCGCCCTGGACGACCCGGGCGACGTCGCCGCCGTGGTCGGCAGTGTCCGCAAGGAGCTGGCGGGCGACGTCGCCGCAGCCCGTGCCGAGATCCTGGAGGGGATGGATCCGGCCGAGTTCACCGACGACCCCGCCGGGGTTGCCTCGGTGCTGGCCTTCAACGCGCTGCACACCACCGAGAAGGCCGCAGCGGCGTACCGCCGCCGCGCCCTGGCGATGCTGAGCCGCTCCCAGGAGGCGGAAGCCGAGGCGCGAGCGGCGTATGCGACCGAGCAGAACCGTCGCTGGGAGCGCACCGCGGAGTACCTGCTGGCGGTACGGCTGGAGCAGCTGCGCGAGCAGACGGTGTCCCGTACCGGAGCGGTCGGGCCCATGCCGTGGGCGGAACGGCTGTCCGAGCTTGCCGCCCGCCCACTGGACAGCGACAGCGCCGGGGCGGGGACCGCGTGAGCACCGAGCCGTGCGGGGTCGACGCCGCAGGCCGACCAGGCCCTGCTCGCGGCCCGGGGAGCGGCGAAGGAAGCGGCGAAGGAAGCGGCGAAGGAAGCGGCGAAGGAAACGTCGCCACGCGGAAGGCGGAGCCGAAGCGCCTCACGGCCCGGCGGGACTTCGCAACGGTGCGAGCCGCTCGGGCTCGGTGCCATGATCGGCAGGATGATGGCCTGAACACGCCCCGCCGACCGGGGTCTTCCCGGATCGCCCCGGTGGCGCGGCGGACGCGTTCACCGGACCTACGGGAGCGTCTCCCGCGTGACGGACGACATCGGACCGCCCTCGGACCGCTCGGTCTTGTGCCCCTTGCTGCCCGGTGCCAGCGTCCGCGCGTCCACTGCCTCCGCCGGTGCTCCCGTCGAGTACAGCCCGCCCGGGGCTGTGTCGCGGTCGTGCGGCAGCAGCCAGAACACCCGTCGGCGGAACGTCCCCGAGGAGCGGGACGGCTTGGCCCCCGGCCCCAGCAGCGCGTAGCCGACCATCCGGCCGTCGCGGTGGTACGCGGGCCTGCCTCGGCGGGTCGGCAGCCGGTCCAGGCTCTGTCGGACGTAGTCGAGCCGGCTGATGTCCTCGAGCCAGACGAAGTCCACTTCGTGGACGATCTCTTCCTCGGCGATGAGAGCGCTCATGCTGTCTCCTCGTCCGTGAGCAGGCCGATGCCCGGGTAGTACTTGCGCTGGTTCGACAGGATCATCTCCTTGGGCGACGCCAGCCCCACCACTTCACGGACGCGCGCCGCGAAGGCCCGGGAAGAGATCGCCGGGGCGCCCTCATTCTGGCACCAGCCCCTGTAGGCCGCGTAGAGCAGCGCCTGCTCCGCCCGCAGGTCCGGCTCGAAACGACAGGTCTCGCCGATGAAGCGCCCGGTGTGGTCCTCGGTCTCGGCGTACGCCGTGGTCGCGATACGGACCCGCTCGGGGCCCGAGAGGTCCTTCTCGCCCCCGAGGTAGCGACGGGCGCCCTCGATGAGCCAGTTGAGGATTCCCGGGCCCTCATGGGTCACCAGGATGCCCGCCAGGTTGTCGATCTTCCGCTCGTCGGAGACGACCCGCTCGAACGGGATCAGCCGCATGCGCCGCCAGAACGCGAAGCCGCCGGTGCCCACTTCGGGCCGGTGGTTGCCCAGCAGCCACAGCTTGTGCGTCGGCTCGAAGCTGAAGAAGTCCTGACGCATCCGGCGGGCCTTGATCCGGTCGCCACCCGTGAGCAGCTTGACGCGGGCCTCGTCGAAACGGTCGCCCGGCTTTACCTCGCTGCACACGATGACCCGGCGCCCGTGCAGTTCGGCGAGGTCGGTCGGGTGGCCCTCGTACGGCCGCGCCATCAGGAACCCGGGGGGCGCCGCGTCGGCGTAGTCGCCGAGCAGCTTCATCAGCACGTCCAGCAGTACGGACTTGCCGTTCTTGCCGGAGCCGAAGAGGAACGGCATCACCTGTGCGCCGACGTCCCCGGTGACGGAGTAGCCGAGCAGCAACTGCAGGAAGTCGATCATCTGAGCGCCCTCCGGCCCCTCGCCGAAGGTGTCGGTCAGGAAGCGGTTCCAGCGCGGCGTGGGCATCGGCTGCGGCCCGGCCGACGTGGAGCGGGAGTGGAAGTCCTTCGCGGGCTCGGCGGGCCGGACATGACCGGTGCGCAGGTCGACGACGCCCGCCGGCGTACACAGCGCGTACGGATCGGCGTCCAGCAGCGCCGCGTTGAGCACCATGCCCGGGGCGGACTTCGCCTGTGTGAGCATCGCGTTCATCCCGCTGGTGCTGAGCGCGCGGCGGCGGTGCTGCGCGAGCGAGAGCGGGGTGTACACCCCCTGGGGGTCGGTGGTGGCGATGCTTTCCGCCAGGTCACCCGCCGCCCATACGACGGTGTCGTCCTCGTCGATCTGCCAGCGGGTGCCGTCCCAGCGGAACCAGCCGATGCCGGGGACGTGCCGGTAGTCGTTGCGGTAGAGCTTGACGAACAGTTTGGCGTTGCCGCGGTCGGTGAGCGTGTCGGGCAGCAGTCCTTCCGCCGTGGCCTCACCGCCGGAGCGCGAGGCACCGCCCGCGCTCGCGTCCTCCGCCTTCCCGGACTCCGCCTGCTCCCCGGACTCCTGGGCCGCCCGGACGGGCTGCGCGAGGATCTGCGCAGCGATCGCCCGGACGTCGAAGCCGGACAGCGTGCCCTCGTCGTCCACTCTCATACGCGGCCTCCGGGGGACAGCGGGCGCGACCGACCCGCGTGCAGGCCACCACGGATGATGGCGCGGCAGCGACTGTCCTGCCCTGGACGGGCGTGTTCGGCCGCCGCCAGCAGGGCCCGCGTGGCAGCGGCCTCGGTCACGTGTCCCGCGGCGAGCAGTCCGCCCGCGGTGTACGCGGCCCGGTTCAACTTCTCGGAGAAGGCGGCCCCTTCGGGCACCGCGGCGCACGCGGCGACCTCGGCCAGTACTGCCGCGAGGACCCGCTCCGTGGCATCACGGCCGCCGCCCGCCGCGATGACCGCCTGCCGGGCGCGCGGCGGTACGGGCCGGGGTCCCGCGGCGGTGCGAGGGGGAGCGGCGGACAGGTGCCCGGTGCGCTCCAGCTCCCGGGCGAGCCAGGACGGCAGGGGGGCTGGTTCACGGGCGGGTCCCACGGGCCGGTAGACGCCCGCGCCTGTGACGGTCCCGGGAGCCACGATGTACCCGCCGCAGGCGCGTACATCGACCTGCCAGGCGAGGGCTCGGGCCCCGCCCGAGCCGGTGGAGCACTGCCAGCGGCGGCCGTCGTCCCGGTACCAGACGTGCAGGCCCCCGGACGGAGTGCGTACGCGCAGGGTCGAGGAGTCGTCCGCCGGGTCGGCTGCGCCGCGCAGGGCGGCCAGCACACCCAGGGTGTGGAATCCGTTGGTCAGTCCGGTCAGGTCGATCCCGGCGGAGATCCCGACGCCGGGCAGCAAACGGTCCCTGCCGGGGAGCTCCCGCTCGTGCGCATCGATGTCGATGACGACCAGGCCCGCGGGCCCGCAGGCCACGCCGACGCCGAGCCCGGGGCGGGCGCCCCACCACTGCTCGATCCGGTCGGGGTCCAGCGTGGCCGCGTGGAACCCATGGCACCAACGGCCCGCCCGCAGACAGTCGCACGCTCCCCTGCCGTGGCCGGGCGCACGGCACGTGTCGCAGTTCCCCACGGGCGTCTTGCGGCCCGGAGCAAGAGGATGAACCGGCCAGCCCTGGCGCGCGCACCACTGGGCGACCGGCGCGGCGCTCATGAACTGCCCTGGGTCGCTCCACGAAACCCGCAGCTCAGCTGCCATTAATTCCCCCGTCAGCGACTGAAGCGACTCACGCTCAAAAGCAGATTAGCGAAACTCTCGTGGGACGAGAGGCTTATGAGCCGGAACAGTTGTACGCATCCACTCGGCGCTCCAGCGACTGAGCGACTCATCGCACAGCGATTGA
>Ga0307511_10006379_pt1 | contig 11887 bp, 16 predicted proteins | sample 13_EM_MG_FD_200266 | JGI IMG/M metagenome (GOLD analysis project Ga0307511, IMG submission 200266) | Populus trichocarpa ectomycorrhiza microbial communities from riparian zone in the Pacific Northwest, United States - 13_EM | ecosystem: Host-associated > Plants > Roots > Unclassified | place...
CGTATACAGACGATGCCTGAGAAAAGCATTCTATAGGGGATTTGTAGTAGCACCAGGCAGACCCAGTTGGTCATATTGAGCTTGACTCAGTAGGGGACTAGGTTCCAGAGGGGGTCCTTATCAAGATAAGGGTAGGATGAAAGATCGCTGGCCATCCATGGAGATTGGGTATCGCTGGACCGCCGACTTGCCATTGAAGGCACTCATAGGACTCTGCCTTGATCAATCAGAGGTGACAGGAGGGAAAGGAAGGAGCTGAGCAACTTATCATCCAGAGTGGTCGGAGAGCCGTCGACCATTATCAGACGAGAGGTGTAAGCTTGGCCTTACTGCCGGTGAAGGTCAGGGGCTTCCGACATACAGAGCTCAAGAGAGACAATGGGGGAGAATCTGGAGATAACAAATCTAAGGAATGCAAAGGGCTAGGAACAGGCCTTAAGTAGTCCTACGATGCCGTGACATTATCTGTGACCATAACACCATTATCCAACCAAACATCAACAACTACGTCCGTGCACGGCTTGCCGATGGTCTGTGCGCAATGCCGTGTGCTGCGGAGGGATTGTCTTGAAGTGACAGGTGTCTTGAGGAGTGGAGAATGATCTTGAATTCTGAGATCGCCGAGTAGGCCGGGAATGCCGATGAGGAGGTCCCGGGTTCGAATCCGACAGGTGCGGTCAAGGTATTGGGACAAACCCTGACACCAACTTACTATCCCCCACTAGAAGGCGATATCGAAACAGGTTGTTGGTTCAACCGTTGCCTCTCAACGAAGAAGTTTGGCGGGAGTGGACTCAAGACTCCCATGGCCTTCGTAGGAATTGGGGCGATGATTCACTACTCAATGCTAGCACCAGTGAGATGGGCGCGAGTAGGGTCAACCCTGAAGAAGCTCTTGTCCAGTTCAAAACATTTGAAACACGCCTTGAGTACACTCCCCACCCGCTGGGAGGGTTTTGGTAACCAGGAGAAGATCGCTGGCTATAGCAATTACCTACAATATGACTGTGTTCACGCCTTGATTCCAAGGGTGCTGCTGCTATCGTTGAGATCGGCACAACGATTGGGTCAGATTTGGTGGAGGTATCTGGCATATATTGAGGCATGTACGTATATCTGCCTATCACTACTTTGCACCTGCCCGAGCCTCTTTACCTCAGTCCGAACTTGCTCAGACAGATTGCCCATTCACATTCTCCAGAACCTCTCAAGCTTGGAGGTTTACCCAAGCACTCAGTACGAGAGAGTCACACCTCCTCCAGATTTGCGCCCAAGTTTTCCCGCGAGTGATGTGCAGACTGCATGGAGCCCAGCCGAGGTACACAAACGAGTCTGCGAAAGATAAAGCACTCATTTACCTTCGGTGAGCCCACAACCCCTCTTCCTTGTCCCTGAACATCGTAAGTTTGATCTCCTAACATATATATTCATCTCAATCTACTGGCAAGCCGACTGTGAACACCATGGCATGGACCTCCAGTCCTCAAGCGCACAGACTACCCAAACTCAACCTCCAACACCCAAATCCTCCGGCACTACCCTCCAGGATTCCACTTCGACAAATTCGGTGTCGGGTCTGAGAGCAAACCCGTTTACGATAAAGTCGCCAGGAACCACAAAATCTGCACTATGGAGAGTTGCGACTCCATCGCATTTGCCTACGGACAAACCGCGTCCAGAAAGACCTTTGCTTTGGTGAGTTCGTCCTCGCAGCCTTCCCATAGTTGTGTGGAACAGTGTACTGATTTTGTGCCTCTTCTAGATGGGAGACAACGGGCAACCTTGCATCATCCTTCAAGCCACGAAAGACTCTTTGTCAACAACTGCAAATATCCCCTCCAATGTTTGTATATTGAAATCTACAATGAAACTATCATCGATCTCCTAGCTCCTCAATCCTCCCAACATGTTTAGATCCAAAGTTCGGGCCCGAACACCTGACTCTCGCTGCTCAGGGGAGAGCCATGGCCAACTTCTCCAGTGTCAAGAAGGTCCTGGAGAGGGGTGACATGGACTCAATCCTTCGTCCCTCCCGTCTCTCGCATGACCACAACATCTTCTGTTCTGGGAGGAGATTAATGGCCAGAGGAGGAATGTCCTTTCCCTCATCCCTTACTTTTTAACTTAGTTTTTGTATTGTAACACAGGCAATGTTTACTGTCAACTTCCGTTGTGATCCTCACCCAAACGATGACTGCTTCTAACACACCTTAGTACCTAAAATCTAAAGTGGGTGACCATCTGTATGACTATAAGTACTGTGTTTTCCCTGCCTCTTCGTTTATCAATTGGTGGTTTCATCGCAAATCTGTTTGTTCTTGCTTTGGTTTCCTTTGCCATTTCTCCTCGCTCTCCTTTGTTGTTCCCCATGTTGCAGGTTTTTGCCACCCCACCCAGGATGTTCTCATTCCACTTGGAACCCTTCTTCAGTTTGAGGATCGACAGGTTGGTGACTCCCAGTGCACAAACCGGAGGTTTAGGAGTTCTCAAAGTGCATGAAGATTGCGAAGACACCACTGTCGTGAAGGAACGAAAGGACTCAGGACCCACCAGCCAGTGTGCACAATTGACTCTACAACACCCTCGGGAACCTGGCAAACTTCCTAGAGATGGACATGTTGAGGTAGATGAATGAAACAGTACCAGTAACGGTCATTTCAGTACGATCAGTCTGCCTCTTCTCCAGTGCAATTCAACAACTCCAACAGTCTCTTTGAGTCCCTGGATCTCCTATCCTTCCCCTTTTAAGTTTGGTGTCACAATGTTCAGAATTTCTGGCCCTGTTATTGAGCCCAGGTGCCATCCTGTTGAGGAAGCCAGTGTTCTCAGGGCAGAGATTGATCCTGGCCCAGCGGTTCTGCACAGTCTTGACATTGCCTTTCACGACATGATGCTCGTGGTTCATTGAGTTCTATCTGCATGAGGATGTTCTGCAAACTTCAACAGCAAGGACAGACATCTGGCAAACCTCCACTGCCAATTATCCAGGGCCTTGTCTTGTCTTGTTCTCACCTGTGTGTCCGATGGATCCAAGCACATGCTCATGACTTGTGATTAGTTTAAATATCCTAATATGTAGTTAAAACACAAAAGAAGGTCATATGAATAATAAAAGGGAGCCAATTGAGAACAAACAAGTGTTGGTGGAACCATGTGTGAAAGTATACCATATGTGAAGACAAATGTGAATGTTGTCAGAACCGACCTCGCCAACAGGCCTACTGAACCGATGCTAGTCTCCTTTGAGGCTCGGTACACGAAGTTGTGGGGCAACCGCGGATTTCTTCAGAGTGGGTCGAGACAGACCACTCCCGTATGTGTTGGCGTAACTTGCGGCTCCTGAATATCCGTAGTTCGGGTAGGTAGAGAAAAGAGGCCGAGGTAACGCGTTTCAGCACTAGAGAAGGAGGGATGGCTTCTCTGGGGCTGAGCAGAGGGGAACAAGGAAGGCTAGGGGTTAATCACTAATGATCCGCCTGTTAGGAGGGAGAACACTGTGATTGACAAAGTCTGGGAATACATCAGAACATCAGTACGTACTTATATACTAAAGTTCATGATCATGTAAGCATCTGACTAAGTCGTCAAGCAAGCATGTGACAATGGGTGAGTCGTGAAGAAGGGATGAACGAGCGATATGATAAGGATGAATGGGCAATGAGATAAGTGATGGTGCATCATGAAGATAAGAAATGAATAAGGAAGATGCACCGTGGGATCACATGTGATCTCTCGTGAGAATGATTGGTAATAATCGTGAGAGAGATCACCCATATAAAGATAAATAAAAGAAGTCACACTGAGTCATCAGGGTTGAGGGTTGATGGACAGATAGGGGCTCGGAGAGATCCGATGAAGATAGGGGACTTGACTGATAACCGGTTTCTTGATATATAAGGGAGATGGGTTTGGTCCGGTTGTCTCTATTGTCTTCAGTCGATACTTCTCCACCATTCCAACACTACTCCTCATCTTCCTTTACCTCTACGCCTTTCTCCTCTGCCATGTCCGACATTTACACCCACAAGCCGGTCATGGACTTCGCCAACCCCTTCTTGGATTTTGACCAGGGGTACACCCACCCCTTCACCACCGTCCTGCCGGCCGTTAAGGCCACTCTGGTTCCGATTGCGCCTGAAGAGGAGGAAGAATCGGTTCTTCCTAAGAAGCCTCTGACTAGGAAGGAGCTCAAGACTCGCAGGGGTTATCCTCGAGGCGAGAGTCAGGGAGATTCCTCAGGTAGGATTCTTCTTCCTTCTTTCTTAACAAGGATGTTGAAGAATCTTTTTACAGGCTCGTTGTTCCCTTCCAACTTATTTGGAAAGAGGAAGAAGGGACATTTCCCCACGACAGAAGAGAGGGAGGAAAGAGACAAACGGATGTTTGTCTATCATTACAACCAGGGTGGTGAGGCGTCCAGGAGGGACAATGGGGGGAAGCCTTATCCTTCCCTTCAGTCGGTGAGGGGTCGGATGATGACCAGCAAGTACCGGCACGACGGGTTGAGGGATTTAGGTTTGGGGGATGCCGTCATGGTGTCTAAGGAAAGGTGGAGGAAGCACGTTAACAAGTTGGACCTGGAGACTTTCCCGAAGTCTTGGATAGGTAGGGGACTCCGAGAGATCCATCACGAAGGTGATGCGATGGATGGGCATATGGATGCCTGTCTTGGTTTCGCAGCGGTCATGGGCTGCGAAATTTACAAGTCTCTTGCAGAGATGAAGGACGACATGAGGGAGGAGCAGAAGAAGAGGGCTCTCAATGGTTGGGAGCGTATGGACGTGAAGAGGTCCCTTGATGATTCCTTAAGGTGGTGTCCTCTTTTACTTCTTTCTTGATGAGGAGTACTGATAGGATTCCAGGGAGGGTCAGTTGGAGATTGCTGACCTCAAGGCTTGCGTTGAGTCCCTCGAGAGGCTGGTCAAGAAGTTGACCAACCCTCCTCCAGAAGTTCCTCGGGAGGCTATCTTCCGTCCGGCCTCTTCTCCTGTTCCAGACATCGGTTTCCCCAATGAGATTCCTGGTTTGTCGGTAAATCAAACCGTCATTGACCAGTACTTGGATTGGCAGTCCTATGATAGGACTTGGCCTCATGGTGGGAATGATGCTGACGACGAGTTGGATTTCGATGGGATGGGGGAGTCCGATAAGGAGAATGAGTGGGTTGTAGCTCCTTCCTCTGAGTAGATAGTTCTTTATCGGTATTCCAATACTATCTGCTTTCTTTGTCTTGATGGTGTGACTTTGAAGTGTGAAAAGAAAGGATAAGATAAGATAACGCCATGTCATGATTTGAACAAGTGTTTGGGCACTTCGAACTTAGAAGAAAATAAGTAAAAAGGTGAAAATCGTGACAGGACTGATCTCCTGTTGGCCCGACCCGATGCTCCGATCAAACAAGACCGGCAGGATCTTGCAGAGACAAGACCAGCCGGATCTTACATAAACATGACATGGAAATCACTCCTTACTGCTGACTCAGCTAATGGCTTCGGCCAACCCAATAATGATGCACTCACCTGCTGAGTCCTGAAATTATAATGCTGGTCCAAATACTGTAAATACCGGAGTATAAATACTGTAAACACCGGAGTGTAAATACTGTAAATACCGGAGTGTAATACTGTAAATACCGGAGTTTAAATACTGTAAATACCGGAGTTTAAATACCATAAATACCGGAGTTTAAATGCTACGCTCAATGTCCCTACAAGGCCACTGACACTAGCAGCGGCAAAGAGATATGAGGCGAAAACCTCGCGCTTATATAGACTTTTACCCCAATGTGACAACCCGTGACAGGTCGGCATTTGTGCTGGGAGGCTTGTTTCCATATATGGCAACCATGCTCCCGGAGGCAATGGCGTATTGTACTTTTGTGTTCATTGGCTCGGTGAAGCTATGGCCTTAGGACGGGCAAGCAGTAGCGCCTGGGACTGTGGTGCAGCCAAGCCTCACGATTTTACCGTGCGAAGCACTGTTATTGACAGGGCCATATATTTCAAGTAAATAAAATCAATCTGTCTACTCGAAAAACCCTAGAGCTCATGCGCTCCTCACAGGGAGAAGCAAATCTCGCTTGTGAGCGCCTGATCGTGTCATGGAACGGCCTGATCAGAGTTCAACCTGATCGGAGTTGAACTCCCCACAACGGAATCACCTCGGGTAGCCGAGGATCGAACGACATGTCCTTCTTCCATGGTTACATAACCAAACCCTCCTTCCCTCCTGACCGCCACCTTCCTTCCTCTCTTTTCTCTCTGCTTTCTTAAACTTTCGCCCTCGCCTCACCTCTCTAAAAACGGTTGTACTGTTTGGAACCCCACTTACTCAGGCCCTTAACCCTTTCCCCCGTTCATCAACGGGGTCTCCGTTCCCCCAAACGCTTGCCATCGCCTCACTGCCCCTCAAAACCTTTCGCCATCGCCTCACCTCTCTAAAAGAGGTTGTACCGTTTGGAACCCCGCTTGCTCAAACCCTTGACCCTTTCCCCTGTTCATCAATGAAGTCTCCGTTCTCCCAAAATGTTCACCGTTGCCTCGCCGCTCTCCCAAACCTTTTGCCCTCGCCTTGCCTCTCCAAAAACGGCTGTATCACTTGGAACGTTCGCTCAACCCACCCACTCTTTTCCCAACAAAGTCCCCACTCCTCCCATACCTTCACCGTGTCCCCACTTTCTCCCAAGCGTTCACTGGTGCCTCCGGCTCCCCCCTGTTCGCCCCAACGTACCCAAACTGTGGGTTTTATTTTTATTTTGGGACAGGCCTGCTGGTGAACTCACAGAGCCGCTCATCCGTCCTGAAGACCCGTCGTTATGCTCACCCCCACTTTCCGGTTAACTTGGGTTTGGCGAACGGACTCGAAGGGTGAACCACAGCCCTGGTCTCTTTTTATTTATTTATTCTCAGCCGCTGACGCATCCTCTTACGCCACAGATCTGCCAAGGATGCCGGCACCTCGTTGGCAACAGGTGAGTTCGCTAGCCCGTTTATTTGCAAATTCATTTCACTGATGTTTTACCTTTATCCTCTTGGAGTCTGCAGATGAGATTGCGAGTAATTTGGCTATCCAAAACGTCACCGATGAGCAGGAACTCAACCTTTCTTTTCAAGATTTATTTTTATCTGCGGCATCAACAGTCACACCGCCAGTGGCCTGGAGGCCAGGGCCAGAGCCAGCCAACGCTCCGCACCCAATCAAGGAGACGCCTACTGTACTTGACCGGATGTCCATTAGGCTTCAATCCCTCCATCAATACCAGCGGATGAGGGAGTACCACAAGAGGCATCAGGGTATGTCGAGAAAAGCTAACAAAAGGCAATGGCGTATCAAGAAGGCAATGGAGCACTCAATTTTTGTATCCATCAAGCTCTCCGACCTATGGAGCTCGTACACGGTCAAACAAGAGGCCAGGGTCCACCCCCTTGGTGAGCTGAAGGGCTTAGGGATTGGGGTCATCCAGTGGGATGGGGGGTAAGCGGTCGGTTCCTTTATTTTATTCCACACGTGAGCTCACGACGCTGTACAGGAACACCATGCCAATCAGGACGAGGTCGGGCCTTGTCATTGCCCTTCTCACTGGGCAACCAGGTGCGGAGACTTGGGACGAGGCAATGAAGAAGCTGACCAGCACGGTGGGCTCAGCCAGCCTGAAGATGATGTTTAGCAAGGACCAATCAGACCATCGACAGGGAAAATACCCCACAGTGGCAACTGGTCTCTCATACAGCGGCGGTGCAGTGGTTAGCTTTAGTTTGCATTCACAGCGTACGGGGTCCTAACACAGTTGCAAGCAACCGGGGGAGCTTGGGCTTGGAAGCCAGTGCAACGCACTTGCGGTTTCTGAACTTAGGGCTACGCCTAGTCCAGCCTTCCTGACAAAAGAGCTCCCTGGCGAGGCAGCTGCCCGTGCTCGTCGACGAGCTGCCAGTCAGAAGACGCGTGTGCTCTCTGGTAAACCGCCCACAAGTAAACATCCCACAAGTAAACAGTCCACGAGCAAACAGCCCACGAGTAAACAGCCCATGAGGGCACCTCAGGACCAGGAGGATCCCGATAAACCAGCCAAGACAACGTTCAGTTTGCTGACGCCGAAGGTCCACACACTTGGATATTACCCAAGCACGATCTGTTAGCTTGGTACAACAGACTCGTACAGCTGCCAAAGGGTACCTGCAGACTGACTCACAGTGAATGATTCTGACTGCTTTTCCCAGTCTGAATTCAAACACCATCGGGTGAAGTCCTTCTTTCCACGATCAAACAAGATCGATTACGGACACCAGATCGCCAAGTCTGAACGGAGAGAGAGGATCATGCGGAAGTATACAGACAATTGCCGAAAATGATATGGACCGACGAAAACCCCCCGCATGCACAACGATCAAGGGTCACCAACGGTGCATCATCACATTGCCTCCCACTTGGTGAATGGCCTCAATCTCTATCAGTGGGTCTATTCGGATGACCGGATCGGTGATCCTGCTCTGAAGGTTTGTAGACCCTTAGAATGCACCCATGACAACTGCTGATTCCCACACAGGGGTTCATTCCAAAGCTCAAAGACTACATCCTCGCACGCTTGCTCCACCAAGGGGATAACATGGCTCATTGCTCGTTTTCTAACAAAGAACGTGCGAAACTGATCATCATCAAGGACAAGCTCTACTTCCACAACACAATGACCATCAACTTCACAACATATGACAGTCGACGTAAATACGAGACGTTGAATCCTCAGACACATGCTGACGTCATGACACTCTCCAAAGGAGATGTCCACCCATACGAGTATTTCCGGATCCTTGGAATCTTTCAAGTCAAGGTGCTACATCCAACTCTGGGGAGCAAGTCCAAGGAATTGGACTTTTTGTGGGTGAGGCATTACGAGTTTGACGAGAAGTACCGAGTGGGCTGGAAGGCATGACAGTTCTACTGGGTCAGCTTTACGAGGAGCACCAGCAAGGACGCATTCGGTTTTCTGGATCCTCAAGATGTTCTACGTGCCGCACATCTCCTCCCTGGCTTTCGATATGGCAAGACCAAGGCCCTTTCCAAGTTCACTTGCGAGGTGGGACAGTGAAAACAACGAGGACTATGCGTACTACCACGTGAACATGTGAGCTCAGCGACCTTGACTTACATTACGCCACTCGTTCACATACTCGCTTACAGAATCATCGACGGGGACATGTTCATGCGCTACTGAGGAGGAGGGATAGGTCACAGGTACATGTGGGAAGTTGAGAACCAGTTTAAAGACATGAGACACGAACAGGCAGATCCAGCGGGGGCACCAGAAGATGTGCAACTCCCTGAGGACGAGGGTGACAGTACATGGGAGCCTCCAGTTTGCGTGGGCAAACCTGAACCTTCAGCCGCCAACGTGTCAAAGGCCAATAGCGATGATGACGAGGAATGGGAGGGCATCCGCGATGACAACGTCAATTACCTCAGCGGATCGGAGGGTGAGGAGGACGGATCAGAAGGTGGGGAGGGTGAATGGGAAGGTGAAGGGGATGAATGGGAGGGCGAAGAGGACGGCGATGGTTTCGACAACGGCGAGTTTGACCAGGATGCCTAGAGTATGGTGGACACTGAATTAAGTTACCCAATGTCTGTATAATGGTACGAATGGACAATCGAATTTCCCACTCCCGAGGCCCTCATCGAGTACACTAGAGTCTCGCTCACAGAAGTGGCTGCCACTTATGCTGGGATCCTTGTTTCCAGATATGGCAACCATGCTCCCAGGGTAAGTCACATTGTGACACGTGTTACGCAGTGATATAGCCAAGAGTCTAGGAGGAACCTAAATAGGGGGAGATATCCCCAGATACTTTCTCGGCGTGGATACGTCACGCCAGATTATTTATATCTCCCCAGATCAGGCCAGCTAAAAATTTGGGGTGTCTACATAGGGGTAGATAAACTCAAATATTCTACCGGTGTGGATAGATCACCCCAGATTATGGTAGATATCCCCAGATATTCTACCAGCAAAGGTAGATCACCCTAGATGGCCTATATCTGCTTCGATCGACCCGTCTTGCGGTGGAAAAACCCGCCTACCTAGATCAATTTTCACTGGGTTTGCTGATGTCATTGCGTCCAAGTTCCTTCGCTTCGCCAGGCGGTAGAGGGAGGGTTGTTATGCTCATCAAAAGCCATTCCACGTTTTTTTGTTCGTTACTTCCCATGACACTTTTTTTTCTGTGTACTTACCACTGCAGCTGAACTTGACGAACCTACTCGTTGTTCGAAGACCTGTACTGAGATTGTAGATCTTTTTTATGGTTAATGTATCGATACCATATGTACACTGCTAGACAAAACCCTTAATACGAACTTGAATCGGCTGTCTCCCACTGGGTCAATTTTTGTTTTCAGGATGGATCCCAAGTCTCACGTTCCAGTATTGCCCAAGCTTGCGCCGATCTCATATTGTGTTGTGAAATCCACACTTTACGATATGGGATATACTAGCCCCACGTGTTGAGCAGGCAGATCTATTCTAATTATACTGCCATACTGCCTTACACTTACCTTGGGAGAGTGTTGAGAGGAGAGGATGGTGGGAGAGGAGAAGAGAGAAGCGAAGTGATGTATTGCATAGTGAGGGACACATATTTATACATAATTGATGTGCGCACAGACCATGCTGTGTTATGTGTGGTGCTGTTTGGCACACATCGGTCTATCTACTGATGGGCTGCTAAAGAGCGCCCTTCGGACATCAGCGGCTGCTAAGAAGCGCCACCGGATCATCGGCCCACTATAAGCGGTAGCCGGATAATGTGACACGTCCGGGAGTCGAACTTCCAGTTCAACACCACCTCCCTCTAAACAACAGGAAGAGGATTGGTCAATTTCTCGACCATCCTCTCCAAGGACGCAACACGAGCCTTGAGGTCAGCTATCTCTAACTGACCCTCCCTGATATCCTATCAGTACTCCTCGTTAAGAAAGGAGTAAAGGAGGACACACCTTAGAGAATCCTCAAGGGACCTCTTCACGTTCATCCGCTCCCAACCGTCGAGAGCCCTCTTCTTCTGCTCCTCCCTCATGTCGTCCTTCAACTCCGCAATGGTTTCGTAGATCTTGCAACCCATAACGGCTGCGAAACCCAGAGACGCATCCATGCGCCCATCCATCGCATCGTTCTCGTGATGGATCTCCCGAAGACCCCGACCAATCCACGACTTCGGAAATGTCTCCAAGTCTAACTCATTGACGTGTTTCCTCCATCGCTCCTTGGACACCATGACGGCATCCCCTAGACCCAGATCCCTCAACCCGTCGTGTCGGTACTTACTGGTCATCATCCTACCCCTCACTGACTGAAGAGAAGGATAGGGTTTCCCCCCATTGTCCCTCCTGGACGACTCGTTACCTTGATTGTACCGATAGACAAACAGGTGTTTGTCCCGTGCCTCCCTCTCCTCCACCGATGGGAAATGCCCCTTCTTCCTCTTGAAGAAAGGCAACCCTATAAAAAGATTCTTCAACGATTCTGATCAACAAAGAAGGAAGAAGAATCCTACCTGAGGATTCACCCTGACTCTCACCCCGAGGATAACCCCGACGAGTCTTGATCTCCTTCCTAGTAAGGGGCTTCTTAGGAAGCAACGATTCTTCCTCAGACAGAATCGGAATCAGAGTCGTCTTGAAGGTCGGCAAGATGGCGGCGAAGGGGCGGACGTAGCCCTGGTCAAAATCGAGGAAGGGGTTGGTGAAGTCCATCACCGGCTCGTGGGTGTAGATGTCGGACATGGAAGAGGATGAAAGCGTAGAAGTAAAGGAGGAAGAGGAGTAGTGCTGGAATGGTGGAAGAGTATCGACTGAAGACGATGGAGACAACCGGACCAAACTCATCTCCCTTATATAT
>Ga0307511_10006380_pt1 | contig 11885 bp, 10 predicted proteins | sample 13_EM_MG_FD_200266 | JGI IMG/M metagenome (GOLD analysis project Ga0307511, IMG submission 200266) | Populus trichocarpa ectomycorrhiza microbial communities from riparian zone in the Pacific Northwest, United States - 13_EM | ecosystem: Host-associated > Plants > Roots > Unclassified | place...
GCATGCCCCGGTCATCGCTTCACTGCCTTCACCCGACTCAAGATCTCGCGGCGTTGGTCTCGTCAGCCAATGCAGCCTCCACCCGCCAACCGGTATCGGTGCTCAGGAGGCCAGATCATGAGATGCCCATGCTCCCGGTCGTAACGAGCCGCCAGTCCCGCGTCAGTGGACAACCCTCACAGGTCGCAGGGGCCTTGATCCCTGATAACACTGAACATCCTTGGCGGGATGAAGTGGGGGAAATTTTAAAAGTTTTGGCTTCGAGAGGAGTTTGATCATGGCATCGGTAGGTAGGCGGGATGGGCGCAATTTTGGCTATGGTCGACAACTGAGCTGTGCCGGACCGCAGGCATTGCGCGATCTATTTGGCGGCGGGCATTACGGCACGGTCAAAGCACATAGTGATCGCTGGCAGGCGTTTGTACGCTGGTGTCGGTCGGAGGAAGGGCCGGGGTTTAACGATGCGCGGCAGATTAATTGGCAGACCTTGCTGGACTACGTCGGACATCTGCGCCAACAAGTTGAACTAGGTGTGAGCTGGCCATCGCCACTGCGCAAAACCGGTTGTCCAGTGTGAATCGGACCCTGGCTGCGCTTCGCGGTGATCAGTATGTGAAAGTGCAGAGCCCGAGTAAGGCGCTGGGAATGCGGCGCACCAGTGTTCGTCGTTCAGCGCCGCAAGGCCAAGATCGCGAACAGGTGAAGCGGATCGTCGACGTGCTTTGCGAAAACCAGCAGCCGCGCGCCGCGGCCATCGCTCAGTTGGCGCGAGCCACCGGCATGCGCTTGCGCGAGGCGATTTTGGCCGACCTTCCCCGTCTACAAGGTGAAGCCAAGCAATTCGGCAAGATCAACATTCAGGACGGCACCAAAGGTGGACGTTCAGGCGCCTCGGCGCCTCGCTGGATTACGGTAGATGAGCATATTCGTGACGCGCTGAGGTCTGCCGAACAGGTCTCGCCCGACAGTAGCCGCAACCTGCTGGCACCGAACGAGAGCTACCTCGATTTCCACCAACGCGTCGTACGCCCGGCCCGAAAGATCCTCCATGCGCAGAACCTCAAAGGCTTTCACGAACTGCGCGCAGCTTATGCGTGCGAACGCTATGTGCAGATCACCAATCACCAAGCGCCCATTAACGGTGGCAGGTGCAGCCGGTTCGACCCACATCTTGATCGAGAGGCACGCTCACAAATCAGCTATGAGCTGGGGCATGGTCGAATTGATGTTTCATCGGCCTACATAGGAGGTCGAGCGTGACCAAGCCATTTGACATGGAGCTGTTCTTGGCCGGGGTGCTGACTGGGGCGCACGGCACACGTGAACGCCACATACGCCAAGCCAAAGCAATTCAAGCCGCCATAGACAGTCGCTGGCATAAACATAATCCATGGACCTGGAAGCAAAAACACATTGCGTGGTTTCTCAATCAGCATTTGAAGCGTGCTAAATCTACGCGGTACTACTATCTGCTGACCGCACGCTTGATCACAAATCGCTTAGGCAGATCTTGGCAATTCTAGGCTGGCGAAGCTCATAGCCCTCTCATCGTTAGACGACTAGCACCGGTAAATTGCAAATAGCCGGGCCATTACGTACACAGAGTGGTCCAACCGGCACGCTTGCCGCGACCTCGAAAGGTTGGATAATTCGGCAAGCTAATGGCATCCTGCCATCCAGCCCCGGCGCTGCGTCGTCAGAATGCGCATCAACGTCTATTTTATGGATGTGAGCAATCGAAATGGATTTGAGTCTCGAAAATAATGATTTCCTAAATGGGTTCGACCATCTAGGGAATCACAAGCTTAGTAAAAATAGCATTGATATTTTCTCCCTAAAAATTAACGCTAACGAGTTCAATTATTCCACTTTACAAGACAGCTTGATTGATCCGCTCATAAATTATTCATTATCAAGAAAGGTAAGAGCTGAATATCAAGGAAAACCTGCAGCCCTCTCTCGTAAGGCTAGAGAAAAATTCTTAGATTACATAAGAAATAAGGGTGAGCTAGGAGAGCTAATGCTCTACTGCTTTTTAGAGTCTCACTTAAAAGCGCCTAAAATATTATCAAAATTAGAACTCAAGACATCTACCAGCCATTATGTAAATGGCGCTGACGGCGTGCATTTCGTGAGGCTTCCCGATGGGGATTTTCAGATAATATTTGGTGAATCAAAAACAGAAATAGAACTCACCACAGCGCTAAGCCATGCATTTAAATCCATATATGAATTCAAAAACGAAATAAACTCAGCCGGCTCAAAAAAAAGTGGCTTACCCTATGAAAAAGGATTAATCAGCGATCACTTGGAGAAAGAAACTTTTAGTGATGAGGAAAAGGAGTTCATCAAAAACATAATATACCCCAAAAGAGAAAACTCTTTTGAAGTGGATGATGCGTTTGGGATTTTTATAGCATACGAAATAACCATCGACGATAACGACAAAAGACTCTCAAATTCTGAGTTTAGAAAAAAGCTGCAATCTCAAATCAAAGAAGAAATTTCAAATCGCCTACAGCATATCGAAAAAAAGATTGATGAGTACAAACTTTTCGGGCATAAGTTCTACATATATATATGTTCCATTCACCGAATTAACAAAAAGAAGGAGCGAAATTCAAAAGGAGATCACAAGGTGAAATTATTTGAAGAACTTTCACGACAAGCGTTGCAGGACGATTATTTTACTGAATTACTAGTAAAACTAGAGGTACTCTCAGCTCACAAATTTTTTCAACTACCAAATACATTACTACAACCAAAAGAGTTAACCGACGCATTACGGTTCGCAGATATTCTTTCTCGCTCCGAGAACCCTGAGGCGAAAAACAAAGCCTATAAAGTTGTAAGCCTGCTATCAGAAACCTATCAGCAAGATCAAACATACTTAAGCTTTGCTAAGCCTATTCTAGTACGACTGGGAAATTTTCCCGCCCTGAAATTCCTTGAAGACAATCTGGACCATGAAGTAATTTCACCACGAGAGGTGGTGTTTGAAAAAATCATTAAAGAAACGTTTCATGCGATCCCAAATAGCGAACACACTTTTACTGACTCTCAACATGAGATATACGAAAACTTAAAAAAGAATAACCACTATAGCTTCTCAGGCCCTACCTCAATAGGGAAATCGTTTATAATTAAAGCTTTCATACACCACTTGATTTCCGAGCACAAGGGTACGGACAATATTGCTCTTCTTGTTCCAACCAGAGCCCTCATAAATCAAGCTGCCAACCAGATAAAAACTGAATTTGCACAGTATCAACAATACAAAGTCCTAACCCATCCAATAATTCCAGGTGCATTCCGAAACGAATCCAACAAGTTCATTTTTATTTTTACACCGGAACGCCTCATCTCCTACCTATCCGAACCAAGCAATCCGAAGGTTGACTATCTATTCATAGATGAAGCACACAAGATCGTTTCGGAAAAAGATACCCGAAGCCCTCTTTACTACCACGCTGTTCTCCAAGCAGAAAGAAAAAGCGTCAAGCTATATTTTGCATCACCAAATATACCAAACCCTGAAATTTTTTTACGACTATTTGAAAAAAGTTCAGATGAGTCACTATGCATTAAAAGTTCACCTGTTTCTCAAAATCGGTATTTTCTTGACCTGGTTGATAAGAGAGGATTGCTTCTATCTGACTCAGAAGCTGAGGTAAATCTAGATATTGATTTCCAAACTTGCACTCTCAACCATTGGATAAGCAAGCTCTCCAATGGTGAGAAAAGTATCGTTTATTGCAACTCTAAATCTGACACCATCGAATTAGCATTAGAATTCTCCGAGACTTTACCAGTTAAGAATGTCCCTGAAGTGAATGAGGTTATTGCTCTTATCGAACAACACCTCCATAAAAAATATTACCTAATCGACTGCCTAAAAAAAGGTGTAGCCTTCCATTTCGGCAACCTACCGCAGCGCATAAGAGAAAGAGTAGAGTGGCTCTTCGAAAACAGGAAAATTGATTTTATTTTCTGCACTTCTACACTCCTTGAAGGCGTCAACCTGCCTGCAAAAAATATATTCATTTTGAGTAACGCTATAGGCCTAACAAAATTCACTGATATTGATTTTTGGAACCTGTGTGGTCGGGCAGGGAGACTAACCAAAGAACTATCGGGGAATATCATTTGCACTCGGGCGAAAGATAGGAAAAATCGATGGGACAGACCTGAAACTGATTTAAATGTTGTCAGAAAAAAACAGATAATGAAGCTTGAACCACAGATTATTTCTGGAAAAGGAAATTTCTTCAAGAATGTAGAATCTGCGTTAACAGGTGACCACTTTAGTACTAAAAAACCATCAGCGGATCAAGTTAAAATTTGGAAGCACTATGCAAATATTGCTCTGATTCATGAAATCAGAGGTGACGACTCCGTGCTTCGTTCAAATGTCATCCTAAAAACTGAAACCGCAAAAACAACTTTGAGATCGAAAAGCGCCTCAAATTCTGTACCAGAAAAGATACTAGAGTCGTCATCTGGAATTAAGGCTGAATACCAAAACAATATATTTAGCGACCCTAATCTAAACAAATCAATTCTCTCTCAAGAGATAACCTATGAATCGGCATTGGTCGCACTAAACTTACTTAGCGACCTATACAGATGGGAAAATGAAGAGTCATCTGGCAGAACCCCACTTTATAGATCTAAGGATACGTTAAAATATTACGCGGTTCTCATAGCGGAGTGGGCAAATACCAAACCGCTTCACTTAATGATTCAAAGTGCACTCAACTATTACGAAAAAAAAGGTGAAGTTTGGGTAGTGGATAAACTGGAGCCTTTCGACAAAGACAACAAGCGTTTATTGAACATAGTAATCAATGGCTTAATATCCGATATTGATAACTTCATTAGATTCAAAATTAGAAGTTACTTTGAAAATTACAACATGCTATTAAAAGCGCGATTTGGAGAGGAGGCATCAGGTCCAAATTGGTCTGAATACCTTGAGTACGGGACGACTGACTCTAGAATAATTGAGCTACAAAATTATGGGATTCCCCGCCATCTCGCTCAGTTCTTAATTGTCAACTTTAAAGACCTAATGAATTTCACTGACAAAACCATCGTACCTTTTGACAAGGAGGTAGTACTTTCACATATGGACAAATCTGGCGATGAGTACAAAGAATTAAGCGAGCTTCAGCTATACGGATAACTATTAGTTATAATAGTAAGATAATTCGGGGGGTAGACCACAGTTCCGGGCTTAAATGAATATGCAGATGCTAAATTAATCTGGTCTGTCCCCATTTTTCCCCGCACGTTCTCGCCTACCTCGGCAGCATTTTCACGTTCAGCCCACAGAGCTGGCTCCATGTATCGAAGTCTTAACCGGCGGTGCCACGCTCTACTTCATACGGCCTCAGGCAGCGAACGTAGAAATCTTCAACAATGGCAACGGCAACCTCGGCACGCGGTACCGCGTCGCGCAAAACCACCTCGAAGAGTTCATGCGCAGATTCAAATGGGCCCTCAGCTCACACCATGTGTTCGAATTGCAAAAAATGACCTGCCTCGAGCCCCTGATCGACATACAGTGCACCACCAGATCATTTTACCTGTAGCACCACACCTTGACTCTCAGTGAGTCGGTGAGAATCTGGTTGCGTTGTACGTCAAGTCTAATATAGCGTATTGCCACTGCTTTTTTTTCAAGGTTTTTAAAGTAAATAGGTTGATGTTCAGATCTTAATCTTCGCTTTATAGAGTGGGTAGTGTGAAAGTATTATGAATAAAGATTCGTTTGTTTTAGTGTCAAAGCTTGTGCTTAAGCAGCCTTGGTTGATACCTAAGCTGGACGATCTTTATGAAATTTTGTATTTCGACTGTTCAGAAGAGATGACGAGGAACTTGATTTATGAGTTGCTAGATAGATTTTTATATGTTGATACAGCAATGCATCATGCGCACATGGTTGATCTGGCTCTTGAAATTGTATCGGAGCCAGGTATTGGTGATGAAAACACTCAAATTGTGGCGATGTCTGCGGATTGGAATGCAGATAGCTCGCTGGAGATTATTTATAACCTTAAGCCTTTGATGGAAGGGCATGGCTGGAGAAAGTATTCCCTCATCAATCGATTTACCCATGCACTAAAGACATATAATGCTACAGGGCAAAATAATATTATCCTGGTTGATGATTTTGTTGGGTCTGGTCAAACAGTACTTGGTCGGATCAAGACAATTAGGGCTCAGTTTGATGGCTCTGGCATTACTGATTACACTATTAGGGTTAAAGTTCTGTCCTCTACTCAAGCTGGGTTGGATAATCTTATTGCTTCAGGAGTGAATGTTACCGCTCAAAAAATAATAAAAAAGGGTATTGATGATTTTTATGACCCTCCCACCGCTGCTGAGCATAGGGCTCGGATGCTGGCTATAGAGTCATTGCTGTCTCCCCGATATATATTCGGAGGAGAGGAAAGGGAAATGCCAAGCTTAGGTTATAATGGAGCACAAGCTGTTTACTGCCGAGAGAATGCCAATACTCCAAATAGTGTATTCCCTATTTTTTGGTGGCCATTCAAGGCAGATGGGGTTGAGCGAAAAGTTGTGCTTGTTAGAGCTATGGGGGATGCATGAGTAGTGATCGCACTGATACTTATTGCCCAACAATGACTGACTTGAAGATACTTAGCATACTATTGTCTTCATCTGGCGCCCTTGATTCGTTTACAATTTTTAGACGAAGTAAGTTTGGGTTAAAATTGTTTTTTGAGCGTTACTCAAAACTTTTAAACTTGTCATTTGTCAGTGAGGAAGACGGTGTAGCAAGGCTTACTGCTACCGGTAGGGCCTTGATAAAGCATAACTTGCCTCGGTTGGGCAATGTTAAAAAGCAATGGCGTGAGGTTCCTGAGAGATTCATTGGGACACGCCTCCGGGATGGTGAATTTTATATCCCGAATCTTGAGTTATTAAGTATTGGTACCTTTTCAGGTTGATTTTTTTATGTATAATTAAGATGCCTGCAGAGGCTAGTACGTAGGAGTGTAGTCGCTCCCCGGGTCAGGTTCCCGATAACCAAGAATCATGCGCTCAGCGGTGAAGCATGCTGAACGCATGATGCTTACAAAACGCTTCGCGTTTTGACGCAGTAATCTCCAGCGAGAATTCCGCTTCGCGCAATTATCACTGGAGATTATCTGACCATGCTAAAGTATAGAAGGTAGCCTCTGTAGGTTCTTATGAATGAAGCTGTTGTTAGAAGTTGGTGTAAGCATTTTGAACGGCGCGGGATCTCGCGTGAGTTAATAGAATCTTATCGGCCATACATACAGAAGCTTTGCGAAACGTCCTCTCCAGTTATTTTTGAGTTCGAGCATTTATCGCTCCTGATTGGTGTTGAGCAACATGAGTTGCGTAAGATGGTTAACGCATCTCATGCATTTTATCGCTCGTTTCAAATAAAGAAACGCTCTGGTGGTTTGCGTAAAATTTACGCCCCCTATCCATCAATGTTGATGTGCCAAGATTGGATATATAACAATATTCTTATCAATAAGCCGGTGCACTCAGCTGCGCACGGCTTTGTTCCTGGTCGATCTATTTTTAGCAATGCTTCGGCGCACTTGAACTCGAAGTGTTTAATGAAAATTGATTTGAAGGATTTTTTTCCGTCTATTCCGATTAATTGGGTCGTTAATTATTTTTTAAGCTTGGGATATGCTGATAACGTTTCCTTTTATTTGGCTGCCCTATGTTGTAATGAAGGTCGGCTGGTTCAAGGCTCATCAACTAGCCCATACCTTACAAATATATTATTGAAAAGCCTAGATGAGCGAATTTCGCTACTTGCAAAATCCTATGATTTGAATTTTACTCGATATGCTGATGACTTAACTTTTTCTGGTGAATATATCCCGCATAAGCTGATTGGTATTGTGACGGAAATAATTACTCAGTATGGTTTAGTTGTAAATGATAAGAAAACCAAGCTTCAGATTGGTTCGAATCAAAGAATTGTAACTGGTCTCTCTGTAGCAGGTAGCATGCTAGCAGTGCCAAGGAAGTTCAAAAGAGATTTAAAGTTGGAGCTTCACTTTATCAAAAAATATGGATATGGCTCCCATGTCTCTAAAATGAAAATTCGAAATCCTTATTATATTGAATCGTTAATAGGCAAATTGAATTTTTGGTTGCAGGCGGAGCCGTCAAATATGGATGCCTTGTCGGGGATTAAATTGCTGAAAGGGATTCAGCAAGGTGAAATTTCACTGCTTCAGCGCTCTGTGGGGAATAGTGATCAGTTAAATCTTCATGCTTGACTCTGATTTTTGTTTTTTCATCAATAAGGAGAAGATATTAGTTATTCCGCGCTTCCTACCTACAACAATACTGCCCGATGTGATTGTCGGCGGCAAATGGTTCCGCGGCGAGGGATGGCCGCGCAGCACTTCCCCTTTGATGCGACGCATCCAGCTGACTTGATCACCTTGCTCTAGGACATCAAAGGTCTAGGATCTCGATAGGCCCTACGACACACCTCACCCAAAATGACCGGCTCGCTAAGCAAGAGTTGGGCGAAATCGTGCCCTTTGACAGCTCAGGTCTTTACCTCTGCCAGTTTCCGGTCGGAGACATTCCCCGTTCGCTTTTACTGGCTCACCTATCAAAAGTAGAGCTTTCCTGAGCCGGCCACTCACCAGTCAAGCGCCGATGGGCAGCCTCGCAAAGACCATCAAAGCCCAGCAGTCGGAGGGGTGACGAAGTTCGTCAACGATGCAGGTCTTCATTCGCCGCAGTGCCGGTCTGGCTTTTTGAAAAGCAGGCGAGAGCCTATCTGCTCAGTTGCGTTCTTACCTGAGCGATCCATCCAGGAATTGAGCTTCTCGGAATACCGCGGCAACTCACACTCGAACAATGGCCAGACGATCATCCAACAGGCAAACATAACTGCCACCCCGAGGAATTCATTCTGATCGCCAAGTTCGACCCACGCGAAGGGCATTTCGCCGTATACCGCTCTGGATATTTTACGTGCAGGCCAACAACGTGCCGACGCCTTAAAAACCCCCAATTCGACTCCACTGAAAGCCATAACTAGCTGATTTATTTATAGTTACTAGATGGGGTACGCCAAATTTTCCACCGACTTCCAGACCCGCAGGAAACCTGGCCTCGTCGAAAGCTACCGTTCGTCTGGTGCCGCACCATACAAAACGAAGCCCTCGTAGAAATACGAGGGCTTTGTTGTTTCCGGGAACCGCGCTTTACCCTCCCCGGCCCTCACATTCGCGCGTCAGCGCGAATAGTGGCACCTTGACACTAGCGACGATATTCCTTAAATAGTCGATATATTTCAAATATATCGAGCCAAGGATGTCGGCCAAGTCCCCCTTATTCTCCCGATGGCAGTACTTTCTGGGCGCCGTTGTTTTGCTCCTGGCGGTACTCGACCCCTTTGGTATCTCGAGCTCAAGCAACAACGCCTCCGCGCAATGGCTGAATCGAGTATTCGCCAGCAGCTATCAAAGCAAAGGCCAGGAAAAAATCGCCGTCATCGTGATCGACGATGCCTATCTGATGCGCAACAACACCTATTGGCCAATGCCTTATAGCGAGCAAAGCAAGCTGTTCAAACGCTTGCTGGCTTACAAGCCAAAAGCGGTGTTCGTTGATCTGCTCTACAGCCACGATCACTCTCAGGGTGAGCCAGCTCAAGGCAGTCAGTTGCTTGCAAATGTGTTTGAACGCTATCGGCGTCAGGGCATCGCGTTGTTGTTGGCCAACACGGGCCAATCACGCGGTGAAGACGGTCAAGCCAATACACTTGCGAGCCTTGCCGAGACCAGCAGCCCTACGTTAGTAGCGTGGAGCGGGTTCAGTGACAAGTATCCATTGGCAGTCGAAACACCCTTGGGCGTCATGGAAACGCCAGCGCTCTCTCTGTACCGCGAATACTGCAGGGACCATCCCTGCGCCGAGCTGCCCAACGATGCACGAGCCGCGATGAATGAGCCGCCAATCGCCATCCAGTGGGGGCTCAACCTGGCGCCCGAACAAATAAGCATCGCTGATATAGCGCATTGCTCCACGACAAACGGCGTCATCCTGAATTTCTTGAAACAGCTGAGTCAGGCAGTTTTCTGGAAGCTGGGCGACTCAGTGCAAGTGCGCTGTCCTTACAGCTTGACTCTCTCGGCCAGCGATCTGGAGGTCAGCACACCCGAGGACCGTGCCTTGTTGGCTCAATTGCTGCGTGATCGACTGGTGCTCGTCGGTGCAAATATCACCTCCACCGGCGATCTGGTGCAGTCGCCCGTGCATGGAAAGATTCCGGGTATCTACTTGCATGCCATGGCACTCGACAACCTGTTAACGCTGGGAATGCAGTACGACCGCGAGCCTGCCAACCTGTTGAACTTCGAGGTCAATTGGCTGGACCTTCTCGAAATTTCACTACTTGGGCTGATTGCTCTGCTCAAAGCGGCGCATGCACGCAGCCTTGCAGCATTCAATGCCTGCGGATCAGTCCTTCAACGAAGTGCTTTTTTCAAGTCACCGATACCGTCCTGGTTGCTGGTGATAGGAGTGCTCATCGCGCTCAGTTATTGGCTACACGCAATCCATATCACGCCCGTCAACGTGCTCGCCGCCTTAATGCTTTCACTGGTGCTTTTCGGCGAAAAGTTAGAAGCGTTCTTCGAGCGCAAGAACTGACAACCACAACTTTTTTTGCTCTTGCACAAGGAAATCAAGGATGACCAGAACCGCCGTTTTGCTACTCGCCGCATTGTTCAGCCAGGTTGCGTTATCAGCAACGCCGACCGTTGAGGCGTTTCTCGCCGACCCGGTGGCACTGCTGGATGAGCAAGGCAAACTCCAACGGGAGTTGCCCCTGAAAGACACGCCAAAGAACCCGCTCCCAGTACTGCAGTACAACGAAACACTGGAGTTGGTCCAGGTCGAGTTGTCGGGACAAAAAGTCTGGCTGGACACCATGGATCTGCGCCTCAACCCCAGCAAAATCGTGAAACTGCCCTGTCAGAAAATGCCGAATAGCCTAAAGGCCGATAGCCAGAACAACTCCACTATTGGTTTTGGTGCGGGCTGCAACCAATAAGGATCGACTCATGAAGGGATCTCTACTGGCTGCACTCACCGTCGTGGCAGCTTCGCTGTTGACCGGCTGCAGCACCATGAAAGGCGCCAGCGACGCGATGATGAATCTGGTCGGCCCATCGACTCAATCCAGGGTCGTTGGCCGATACATCGATAACGCCGAAGTGACACAGCACTACAAGCTGGATCTGCAGCGCCAGAGTCAACAGCGTTTGAGCTACGATGGCAGGGCCATTCCGGCAGCGGAGGCGCGCCAGCATAATTTAGTAGATATCCCGATGTTGCAAACCTACCTGCAGGGCATCGTCATTCGACTGTCCAAAGGCTGGCCTGGCGAACTCCCCCCCCTGCAAGTTCGAATTATCGACAGCTATAGCTTCGGTCCGACGGCAGATCCGTTCGGCAATGTATTTGTTCCATTGGGCATGTTGGATAACGTCGAAAGTGAAGACGAAATTGCTGCAATGCTGGGCCATGAAATGAGTCATGTGTTACTCAAGCATCACGAACGCCTGGCAGCATTCCAGCAGCAAAAAGAAATGATGACCACCGTCGCTACCACCGTCGTGTTCGCGGCCATGGCCTCTAACACCGGGGTGAGCCGCAGCGCGGGCTCGATGAAGTTGATCAACAAGGATCCGATTGGCACGCAAAAGACCATCGGCAACACGGTGCTATTTACGGCGCTGGCCAATAGCTTTTCGGAAAATATCTGGAGCACCGCCTGGGGTCGCAGCCAGGAAGATCAGGCGGACCTGCTCGGTACCGACCTGATGATTCGCGCGGGT
>Ga0307511_10006381_pt1 | contig 11883 bp, 15 predicted proteins | sample 13_EM_MG_FD_200266 | JGI IMG/M metagenome (GOLD analysis project Ga0307511, IMG submission 200266) | Populus trichocarpa ectomycorrhiza microbial communities from riparian zone in the Pacific Northwest, United States - 13_EM | ecosystem: Host-associated > Plants > Roots > Unclassified | place...
ATCAGCACGAATCTCTGGTTCTTCATCCAATGGGTGGAACTTGGGGTGTGTAAAACGTGCATAACCATTACGCCCCCTCTCATCTCTTACAAACGGGGAGAATTTTTGGGCAGTGCCACGGATTTCCGTCGTAAACACCTTGGTCAACGGACGGATGGCTTGATGGATTCCGTTGTCATCGGGCGTGCCTTCCACGTAAGTCGCGAGCTGGCGAGTGAAGTCGGATACCAGCAATAAAATCTCGCCCTGGGCATCATCGGACGGGGCAGCAGGGAGCAGGCGGATTTGGGCTTCTGTTTCCTTCAATAAAGCCTGCAGTTCAACTTCAAGTTCCGGTAACCTGAAGCAAGGTGACGACAAAATATGACGAAAATCCCGAACGACACCCACCGACGTTTGATGAGATCCGCGAGGATGTTACTCAAGGACTCTGTGAGATTGCGAGTTCCAAAGCGGTGACGATAATCCGCCCGGGATGACCAAGGGGGAGTAGTCGAGAAGAAGAGTCTCTCTTCTTCACGGGCCCGCTTCCAGGTGATTCCATCCTTCAGGTCCTTGGTTGCAGGCTGTTTGACAGCGAACCAGCCGTTCGTAAGGTGTTCTGCTTCACCCCTAATGAGTCGCATCCAATGGTCCTCTTCCCCAGGGGGGATACGATCCGGTTTCGTGAGGACACCTGCGAGAGATCAACTTGGGAAAGTCACGCAGGACATAAGTTTACGAACCGATGGTCCGTTCCCCATCTTGGTCATGCTCTTTTGCCAACTGAAGGGCACCCTGGTTTTCGAAGTCGGCTGCGTACGGAGTTAACTGCAAGGACGCCAACGACGTGCTATGAAACTCACTTTCACAAGTGACGGTAAGCAGAATTAAACAACTCGGCCTGGAAATGTAACTCTCCACGAGGTCCCTAACCAATTGTATGTCCGAGGCTTTTCCGCCTTGACTGACGCTGACAATCAATCCTTTACATGTAGAGTAAACGCTTAGGGGAAGGGACTACAGGACACCAAGGGGGGCACGTACCTGGGAGATCGCAAAACGAGAGGTCGGTCAGATCTGGACCGCTGAGTTCAAGACAAACACAGTTCTTCGAAAAGCTGAGCTCCTTCTCGTCGGGGTCCTCGTCCGGGCCTAATAAGAATGTTTCGTAGCCGGTGCTGGGGTTCAAAATTGCGCGCTGAGCGCGGCGAATCCGCTCTTCCACGCGGCTCTTCTCCGTGATGACGGCCCCGAAGGGGATGATCTGCGGACTACCCACTGGTTGCCCGTCCTTGTCGAAAGTCTTCGTCAACACAACCTTGCATGACCAGGGGTTGTCGGAATATGAGAGCCGACATTCAGTGGGGCACCTTTCTCCGCGGTGAGAGCCGGAACGGACGAAAAAGCTGGACGGGATTACCTGGTGCAGGTACCGGCTGCTCGTGGAAGGGTGATTCCCGATATCGATTCGATCAACGACGATTTCCCCGCGCTCTGCGAGCCAACAACGGCGATCGTGGGCAAATCCATATCCGCCCCAACTCTGCACGACAATAAAAATAGGTCGCAGTGGTTGGATATTCAACGTGACATACCCAGTGGCGCGCATGCGGTAGATCACTTCTAAAATCTTTCGACGACTCGCGCTCTGGGTGGGGTCTGATAGACCGACCCCGCTGGGTCCAGACGAAGTACTAGATTCGTCTCCCATAACGGATTCGTCTGGCGTGGTGGCGAAGGAAGTGATGGAAGAAAATGAAGACGTTCTGTTCCCGTGAGGTTTTTGGGACATTTGGACACCCCCTTCCAACCAGGTTCGTTTTATACTAGAGAGCCGGACAAGGATAGCGCCCGAACGGAATGTGTGGCGGAATTGATGGGATCTGGCGTGTTTGCCACGAGCCCTGCCCTCGAGTTCAATGTGTTGTATTCACTGAGCCACAGTTTACGGAACGAAAAATCACTTATGAGGTAAAGGCGGCGTCTTGTGGCAGAAAGGTTCGGTGTGATTGCTCCTAGTCGTAAGGAATTAAGCGAGTTCACAGGACAAGTCGTAAGTCCTAACATTCAAAGAGGTAAACGTGTCGCATCATTAAGGGATTGGTACAGTAGTCCCCACACTACTCACCATCGAGAGCGGTGTGAACCGCCTTTATCGTGGTTGCTCCATGACAAACGGGCACGAGAACAGCTGCGGCAGAAGCGACCGAATGGATTCAAGTCGGACGCAGTTGAGCGGTCACGGCGAATTATCGGGGGGTGGGGGGCGAGCACGTTGGCCAACCGCTCGTAAGGGCACCTAGACAAGGGGGAAAACTCGGATGAAATTCGAGAGCAGACTGGATAACACCAGTGTGGGAAGTCATTCAAACTCAACAACTCCGGTGTTGCCGCGAGAGTCAATACCAAACACCCCCGCTCGTGCGGGCCGGGATCTGACCTCGAGTTCAGAGGAAGGAGATACGCTCATGGTGATTGGATTTACCTTTGACTCGAGGATTTGGGCACGGTGAAGGCACTTTCGACATCACATTCCCCTGATTTCACATATAGGGGTACAACCCACCAGAGTGCCACGCACTGAACACGCTTGGCATCCTTCGACTCACCACACTCCGAGCTATCATGGATCACGTATACCGTGATTGGTCTCAGGACCGAACCCCTTCCATCCAACACGATCCGTGAAATGTTGCTATCAAGGTCCAGACCCCAAAGAGATAGCCGGGTTAACCCACGCGACCCCGCTTTGAATCACTCGTGTTTCACGAAGTGCTAGATTCGTCTCCCATAATCGATGATTCGTCTGGCGTGGTAGCGAAGGAAGTGATGGAAGAAAATGAAGATGTTCTGTTCCTGAGGGGCTTTTGGGACATTTGGACGCCTGCCTTCCAGCCAGGCTCGTTTTATAGAACCCCAGACAAAGAGAAACCCAAAACGGGATGCGGAATGTTTGCCACGAGCCCCGCCTTCGAGTTCAATGTTTTGTATTCAATCCCATTGACCTAACCAAAGTCTACAGAGTGGACGATCAGATGTGAGGTAAAGACGGCGTCTTGTGGCGGAAAGGATTAATTACTCTCATCATCCACGGCGGTGTGGATCGCCCTTGTCGTGATCGCTCCCGAAGACACCAGGACAACGAACATGTACAGAGGTGGCTGTTGCGGAGGCGGCTGAGTGGATGTGGGACGTAATTGAGCGGCCACAGCGAGTTACGGGGGGCGAGAGGGTTGGCCGACCGTTCGTAATGGCATCTGAGGAAACAGGAGATGGATAATAGCGTGGGAAGTCATTCGAACTCAACAGCTCCGGCATCACCGCAACCTCCGCGCTCCTCCTCCTTCGGTGTGATCTGGACACGAATGTCATCCACCGTATCCCCCGATGTTATATCCCAGAGAACCCTCCCGGTGCGGCACTATGCGTTGGACGCATATACTGTCCCTCGATCTACCCAATCCAAGCCACCACGTACTCCTCGACCAGTCCCATCCTCATGACGGAATGCCTTTCCTTCAACATAGCCCATGAAATGTCGTCATAAAGGTCGAGGCGAAGCCGCTGGAGAGATCACCAGGCTAGCTCCCATGATCCTGTGTCGGGTCACTGCTTTTCAAGTGAGAGGATCCAATGTTGTCGCCCTGGTGCGTTTGTTCATATCGAATGGAAGACTTCTACTCATCAGAGGCGTATCTCAGTCTACCCGAGGAACCTTCACAACTCACCGTTCTGCAATACGTCAAGGTGAAGAGGGCCGCCATCGCCGGAACCACTTCTACGGGACCGGGAGCCGAGCTTGTGAAGAAGCGTGGTGCCGATCCCGTGAATCCATGCAGGGCGGGGGATAGTATGCTGGGAGTTACCAACACGGGGTCAGTCAGTGCTCGTGGGGTTCTTCACTACCAGGGAAGACGCGTATGTTACCCTCCCGATTTCGCGTCTGGTAACTCCACTCACCTCCGTACCCAGCGTCCAGAGCGACTTCGAACTATTTAGGAATAAGTGTATACTCGTCTGGAAGGCTTCGGGGCAGTTTCCCTCTTGTTTCCCTGAGACACACAACAAAGGACACAACGTTTCCTCGACCTGCCCGGATACCCACGTCACTGAGGGAACAAGATCCATAATGCCGATGCTCAACGCGAAGGCTGGGATCCACCTCTTCCACGAACACCCTTTCGCTGTTGAGCCGACGCGGATTGATCGCAGAAGGACGAAGGGGGATTGGTCATGAAGATTGAAGAACCAAGAAAGGATGTGTTACTGTGCATTTGTGAACGGTTCCCATGTATTAACCTTCATCAAACGGAGTCCAAGAGTGGTGTATTATTACAGAGAGTTTGGTTTACAAAAGACGAAGATTGAGGTACAAGAGGTTGGGTTTCCCCCCCATTTACATACACAGGACGGTATGCAAAGATAGGAAGTACAACGTTCATTGTGTTTTGTTGCGGAGGGGATCAGAAACCGCCAGCGAGAGGAGCGCGCTCCTCGTCGGCGATAGCCATACTGCCACCATCACTAGTGTTCTTGCGGTAAACACCCCAAGTGGCCTTGAGAACCCAAGCGAGGGAAAGGATGGAGAAGGCGAGAGCGGACCAGTGAACGAAGCTGTGAATGTTTTGGGTGAGGCTGAGTTTCAAAGTCAATGCGTAGGACATACCCAGAGGAGCGCTGGTGATCGAAGACGGCCCACAAAGTCCAAGAGATGACGAAAGCGCCAGGAAGGTCACCCTCGATGGAAGAAAGCGCGTAGGCTGTTGCGGTGGCCTCCAAGAAGGAGCTGGGAGAGAGATGAGCAACACGAACGCTGTAAATCGAGGACTTGGAACCCACAGGGCAAGGAAGACAAAGACCTTGGTCCAAACCCCAGCGTGATGCTTGTCCGCATCAACGCCAAACGCCTCAAAGGCGGTCAAAATCACCAAAACGGTAGTCCACCCGTGCCACATGGAGAACGGAAGGTGTATGAACAACTCATCGCCGGTCGACTCGGAGGAGTGATTCTTCTTGACGATGTAGTAAATGTGGTTGACGGAAGAAGCGACCAAAAGAGACAATAGGAAGGCGGCGACGTAATGGTGGTGGGCCCAAACGGTGACGAAGACGGCGTTGAGGACAGCGAGGAGAGGGAACCTCCAAGCAATGCCGTCGATTATGACCGTCTTTGCGTGAGCGGAGGTGAACTGGTAGATGACGGTGCCCAGGAGGAGGAAATGGATGATGGACCAGGCGAAGAAGGCCCAACTGGCCGGGGTGAAATACGTCTGTTTGATGTTGTCGTAGATCGAGTGAGGGGCGGCTACGGTGTAGATGTTTGAGCCCAAGAAGAGGAGGTAAACGAGGACGTTGACGATCTTGAGAAGAATACCATCTCTCCACTGTGCGGAAGCCATGTTTTGAGTGTCCGAGTTTTGGTGGACGAGAGAGGGAGAGGAGGGAAGGAGCTGATGGTCCGTGGGTGGTCAAGTGAGAGGATTATATACCGCATAGGGGCGGTCAGAGGACGTCACTAGTGCGATCTGAACCTCTCTCAAGCGCCACACTGTCGTCATTTCCTCCCTACTCGCTCCCTACATCGTACCACCCAGCTGCCAAGGCATCCCGGCATCAGGAAACTGGGAAGGATCTTATTGAGTGACTTTCCATGGCCCCTTGAACTCGAATATCCTGGCCGGAATATGGAACTGTCAGGACCCCGGGCCGTTGTCTGGGGCTCGAAACAATGGAATTCGCGGTGACTGGGACCCTTTACGAATTTTTAAACCGTTCTAACTTGGCCACGGAAAGTCACTCGTTTACGTCTTTTCTCGAAAAAAGGCGGAGAAAAGATAAAAGTGTCACCCCAAGATCCGGCATCCTTCTCACGATCACTCCTCTTCCCTTACGAAACCCAATTCTCTTCAGCTATCGTACAAAAATGATACCAAGTTAGTTTTTAACATCTCCAAGTCTCAATCGCCAATCTTCAGGATCAACTTGCCCGTCGACTTTCCGCGAGGTAACTCGGCCTGGGCCTGCTGTACGCCCTCAGCAGTAAAGGGATATTCGTGGAAGATGTTGATCTTCACGACACCCTTGCTGATGACATCGAAGAGGAGCTTCGAGTAGTAGGTGCCCTCCTCGGGAGTGATCATATAGTTGAACACGGCTGGGCGAGCAAACTTGATGTTCTTCTCCATAAGTTTGAGGGGCGAGAACGGCGGGACAGCACCAGAAGCATTTCCGAAAGATACGAATGTTCCTTTCCTCTTCAGGAGTTGAAAGTTCTTCTCGAACCTGTACACGGGAATCAGCGCACCGGCCACAGAACAACTCCGAGATATATATTGAGACGTACGTGTCCTTCCCGACGCCGTCAAACACCGCGTCCACACCGGCTCCGTTCGTTATCTCCAGAACCTTTTGCACCGTGTCCTCCTTGGTATAGAGAATGACGTTATCCGCGCCATGCTCCCTCGCGAGCTCCGCCTTGGCCTCCGTCGACGTCGTACCAATCACGGTGGCGCCTTTGAATTTGGCATATTGAGCGGCGATAAGTCCGAATCCTCCGGCAACGGTATGGATGAGAATCGTATCTCCCTTCTGGACCGGGTACGCTTCGTTCATGAACGTAAGGACGGTAGTGGTCTGCACAAACGCAGCAGCACCAGTCCGGGTGTCGATTCCGGATTCGGGAGGGATGGGGTAGATCTTGTCCCAAGGGATAGCGATGTACTCCGCATTGGTGCCCCGAAAGTTCTGAGTGGATAAGATAAGATAAACGGCCGAAAAACCGAAACCTGGTTATTGTACGTACAGCGATCGCCTTGGCGCCGATGGCGTAACCTCTTGCCTTGAACTCTGGGTGGTTCAATACCTCTGCGTCGGTGGGGAGTGCGACGATCTCCCCAGCCGCTTCCATTCCTACGATTGCGGGGAGGGGCATGGGGTAGAGTCCACTCCTGAAATACGTGTCGATGAAGTTAACCCCAGCGTACTCGACCTACATCCACAATAACAAACAGGTAAGTTGCCGCTGACTGTAGGCTCGGAGCGCGTCGGACGTACTTTTAAGATGACGTCTTTAGGGCCCTGCTGAGGGAAAGGCTGTTCGGTCTTTTCGAGGACATCAACGTCTCCAGTCTTGGAGTACGTGAGGGCTTTTACGGTGGATGGGAATTGGGTCATGGCTGGACGGAGAATTGAGGGACTCTAGGGGCAGAAGATCTCAACGTTTATATGACGCTGAGTGTATAGAAATTACTCTTGCGTCAGACCGAAAACTGCTTACTGAAGCTGACTCAGTGACTGATCCATCTCACGGTCTTCGGCTTCCGAAATCCATCTTCCTTTCGCCCAGTAAATACCCGGCACTCCCACCATCACCACTTCCCGCCCAAGATCCTCCTCACCAGCATCACCGAAACTTTCCAGGCTTTGTAACCACCTCAAACGGAAATCCCTGGGACGCAAATTATGTGGGGCCATTGAGCGAATCCACGAATAGACGGCTATAATCAATGAACGGTTGCGGACCCACAGTGTTTAGGACGCCCGTTATCAGCAGTGGGTAATATTTCAGCACCTCACCCACTGGCTGGTGTTACTTAGTTGCGCTGAAATCGGTTGTGATCAAGTTGCAACGCAAGCCTCACGGCGTGGGCCAAGTGGTTGGAGCTGCGGCGACCCTCGGCCCTCCAATTTGGATATTTTTCACATGTAGTTCCACGCTCCCACATGCCCCCCTTGATGCGAGCATCCAAGCGACCCGTATTGATATCTCCTCGATTGCACTCCCGCTCCGCAAACCTGTGTTATAGTACCGGTTAAATTTTAACCCTCCGGCCTTACACGCTACATTATATCTGGAAGGATCCTCTCAGCTACACAGACGACGCCATCAATCTTCCCCACGCAAGGTTCTTCCTCAAGGGCCAACGTGAGGCACCCGCGGCTCCCACCTCAAAACTGGATCCTCCGCGGGAAGTAGGTCGCCACCAACTCCGGAAGATGATCGAACCCCTTCTGCCCTCTTCCCTCCTCTACAGGTTCAATCCAAATTGAACACTTCTCCGTGAGTTCCCAGGCGTATGCGCACGACAAAAACCAAGTGTCCACCTCCTCGCTTACCCTATGGTATGTAGATCGCCTAAGGTGCAATGGGGCTTCATCTGTCACCTCGGCTTGTGGAGCCCCGCAAAAAGGAGGCTCGCCCGCCCAAGGATCCACACCACAGAAGTCGTACTTCCATGTAACGATCATGACTTCGAGGGATGTAGGGGGTGTGACTGTCGAGATCGCGCGTCTGAGGAGGTCTGCGGCGGCACGGTGCGAATCATCGCCCCATCTAGTAGTCGCCCGGGCCACGATCCGGAGTCTCCGGAGCGACTTGTTCTGTGACAGACCAATGTCCCCAAGGGCGGACTTGGCTGTGAAACCATCAGCTAGCACCCACATCTAAAGGAAGATCCTTACCAAGGGGATCGGTTGAATCCAACTGCAAGCTTTCCAATGTTTGAGCACAAGCGTCCAGCAGGAGCCGCGTCCAGTACACGTAGAAGAGGCTCATATGACGGAACCGGAGCCCCCCAAACAGCTTAACCATGTCCCTCAAAAGGCTCACCCTCGTGAAACATGATAAAGTCAGCGACCCTCGTAGCGGAGGGACGAAAGGTGGAACGAGCGTCGGGTCGTCCACTGGTTCCTCCTGACGTCGCTCATGGTATTCCTGATCGAAATTGACTTCATCGTAGAGGAGTCTGAGGTCATCCAAGTGTTGAAACAGTCCGATGAAGTAAATGATTTGTCGGCGTGATCCCTTGGGTTCTCTCAGGGAGAGGTGTTGAACCGTCGGCAAGAAGTGTCTAATGTTCCGTCGAATGCTGGGCATGAAGGTGGGGATGTCTAGGTACTCAATCATGAGTTGTCGTACGTTGCTTAGTGCGTGAAATTGGCGCAGGATACGGTTGTCGAGTAGCTCCGAGGAAAAGGCACGAGGGCTACGGCGTCCACGGATCCATACCACTTCGACCAGAGGAAGCAAACCAAGCGCGTGCATGTGCAGGAGAGGGTTGGGCCATTGAAATTCCCCCGACAAGTTGGGGTCGACGACGAGTGCGTAATGGAGGTGAGAAATGCTGGCGATGTACCAGGAGTAACAAGTCAGGGAGCATGTGCGGAGACTGTGTTTGTCATCGGAGAGGTAGGCCATGATTTCTTGAACAAGCTCCAGGTGAAGCCTGCTGGCGGGGGAAGCGGGTGTTGTGGAGGTCTCAGGAGTGCTCCCGGGACGTATTCTCTGGATTCCGGTTTGACTTAGGTACCAAACCCGCTTGACGAGTAACTTGATCACTAAGGCAGACCATAATTAATGGGGATGAACGACGAGAGGTAGGTGGTGAATGGCTACCTGATAGGGAGGATATGGGGGTCTTTCTCAGTGGCATCGTGTTTCTGCTTCAGGGGGTCGAGTTTTGCTCCAGGAGGTCGACTCGTCGAGTCAAGATGAGACCACTGTGGGAAAACTTGTTCCGTGGTTTGGTAGCCTGTCGGGACAGTCACGGTCGGATCGGAGCCGGAAGCATCTAAAACAGGTAACGATAGTGGACCCACAGTATTTAGGAGACGATTCAGTGTGTAGCATTCAGCACCTCACTCCCCGGTTGGTATTACTGTAATTAAGTTGCGCTGCAATACAAGTCTCACAACGTGGGCCGGCTAGTTGAAGCTGTGGCAACCCTCTGTCCCCCGGGTTGGAGATTGTTTCGCATGAAATTCCACGCTCCCACACGCCCCTTCGATCAAGTGCCCAAGCGACCTGCATTCTGTAGTTTTTATCCCTATAGACGACACCGTCCGATCCTCCCCACACAAGATTCTTCCCTCAAGGACCAACGCGAGGCACCTGCGGGTCCTACCTAAAAAAACGGCTCCTCCGCGGAACCCAGATCACGACCGGCTCGGAAAGAAGATCAGCAAACCTCTTCTGCTCTTTTTCCTCCGCTGCAGTCTCAATCAACACCCGGGATGAGACCTTCCACATGGGTTCCCAGATGTGTAGACACAACAAACATCGAGTGTCCTCCCCCTCCATCACTCCGCTGAATATCAATCGCTGAAGGTGCTTATCTCTCCCCCCGGCCTGTGGAGCCTCGCAGGACGGAGGCTGGTCCTGGTCCGCCCAAGGATCAATACCACAGAAGTCGTACTTCCATGAAACGATCACGATTTCGAAGAATGTAGGTGATGTCACTGTCGAGATTAAATATCCGATCAAGTTTGAGGCGGTACGGTGTGCTTCATCGCGCCATCCAACAGGCACCGCTACGATCCGGAGCCTCCGAAGTGACTTGATCCGTGAGAGATCAAAGTCCTGAAGGGAGGATTTGACTGCGAAATCGTCAGCTAGCACCCACACTCAGAGGAAGATCCTTACCACGAGGATCGGCCGAATCCAACTGCAAGGTTTCCAACGTTTGAGCACAAGCGTCCAGCAGGAGGCGCGTCCCGTCCACACCGAAAAGGGTCACATGACGGAACCGGAGCCCCCCAAACAGCGTGATCATGTCCCTCAACAGGCCCGCCCCCGCGAAGCATACAATCAGCGATCCTCGTAGTGGAGGGGTGAAGTGTGGAAAGAGCATCGGATTGCCCACTGGTTCCTCCTGAAGATCGGCTACATCGTAGACGAGCCCGAGGTCGTTCAGATGTTGGAATAGTCCGATGAAGTAAATGATTTCTCGGCGTGACCCCTTGGGTTCTCTCAGGGAGAGGTGTTGAACCGTCGGCAAGAAGTGTCCAATGTCATGTCGAATGCTTGACATGAAGGGGGGGATGTCCAGGTGATCAATCATGAGCTGTCGTACATTGTCTAGTGCGCGAAATTGGCGTAGGATACGGGGATCGAGTGGGAGAATGTTTGAGGAGACATCGCCGCGGATCCATACCACCTTGACCAAAGGAAGTAAACCAAGCGCGTGCATGTGCAGAAGTTGGTTGGGCCACCGCCATTTGTCCGACGAGTCATGGTCAATGATGAACACCTGGTGGAGGTGAGGGACGCTGGCGATATACCAGGAGTAACAAGTCAGGGAGCATGTGCGGAGACTGCGCACGTCATCGGAGAGGTAGGCAGTGATCTCTTGAACGAGCTCCAGGGGAAGTCTGCTGGCAGGGGAGGCGCGTATTGCGGAGGTCTCGGGAGAAGTACTCCTGGAACGTATCCTCTGGATTCTGGCTCGACTTCGATACCAAATTCGCTTGACGAGGAGCTCAATCGCTGAGGCCAACTGTGATTAAATGGAACGGCGAACAATAGGTGGTATACGGCTACCTGACAGCGAGGATGTGGGGGTTTTCCTGGGCGGCATTGTGTGTTTGCTTCAGGGGGGTAGATTTTTGCTTCCGGAGGTGGAGCCCAGACGAGACTACGGTGGGAAAACTTGTTCCACAGTTTGGTAGTCTGTCGGACCAGGTCGACTGCAACGCGCCCACTGCGAAGCAACATCTACCACGGGGATCGTGTGTAAGTGTAACAAACCCTGGTTTCTTTTGCGCCGTTGGAGTTGAGACTGTCGGACTGGGGAACGGGCTCACCCGATAGGTTGCATTCTGGGGTGAGGTGGTACATTCGGAGTTCTTGACTGTCCTCCGTGTACCTTCGGTCGCGATACCCTTTCTCTCAACGCGTCAAAGTTCAACGTTCAACGGTCAAAGCGGGAGCATCTGATACTTATCATACTTCGGCCATGACAGAACCCGCCGGATCGGGACCGGAAACATCTGATACACATCAGAAAAAAGTGACGTCGTCCGTCCAGTGCCAAACAGCGCCGATGTGCGGGGTCAAGTGCTGGTCAGACGTGGGGGGGTCGGTCAGTGCCGTTCGGAGACGGGGGTCAATTTTCGGCGTCGGTC
>Ga0307511_10006382_pt1 | contig 11883 bp, 21 predicted proteins | sample 13_EM_MG_FD_200266 | JGI IMG/M metagenome (GOLD analysis project Ga0307511, IMG submission 200266) | Populus trichocarpa ectomycorrhiza microbial communities from riparian zone in the Pacific Northwest, United States - 13_EM | ecosystem: Host-associated > Plants > Roots > Unclassified | place...
GACGAAGGGGTAAACGACGCCATCAGTGTGATGCAAACTGGGGGAGTGGAGGTATTGGGATATTACTCGGGGGCTGGTGGGGGTCATAATAACGACCGGGGCCAAGGGCGCGAACCGGCCATTGTGCGACGGGACCGTTGCTCAAAGCGTTCTCCATCATGAGGGCTCTGGGGGGTAGCGCTGGGATGTCGTGTTTGGTCATCGGAGGACCAGGTGGATGGCGTGGTACCTCATTGACCAGCAGTGGTTGGGTACGGCGACGTCGAGGGGGAGGGAGCAAGCGAAAGTCTCGCTCGGGAGAATCATCTCTGCAGTTCCGATCGCGCCAAGATGTTGACCTGTTAGGCGCTCTCATCCACCGATCAGAAACACCCACCAACCCCCCTGTGTTTTCAATTGTTGAGGAATCTGCGACCATGTGGTGCTTTAACCGGGGAGCGAGTGGGGTGGGTAACACGACTTGAACCTGGCTGTAGCGGGAATGGGGCGCTCCGTGGCTACTGGATCGTGTTGAAACGTGAGTGGAGGTGCTGGACGTCAATGGGATTGAATTTGTCCGGGATCGCTGTCGTGGACGCGTTTCGCCGGATGACGGTTGTTCACCTGACCCGGATTCTGCCGATTGTGTACCGGGCCAGTAGACGGCATTGATTGGGGGGAGAGGAGGGGTGGGGGGGGAGTGACAGCTGGAGGACGGGGCACCAGCCGATTCGTCGGTCCGGCAGCTTGGCAAGGAGGACGGTTTCGACGACTTTTCGCTCTCGTAAAAACCGGCTTGGTCGGATGCCATACTCTTGCGAGAGAAGGGGTAGGAAATGTACTTGGACCCCCTCTGGCGTGCGAGAGGCTGGATGGGTGGCAGTGGGGCGGATCTGGAGCGGCGCAAACATTTGAAGATAAAGAAAAGAGCAATGCAGCCAACAAGACCAGAAACTGCGATGACGATTATGAGAGTCTTGCTGAGCTCAACAGCAGCCATCCTCTTGTCCAGAGAGGGTGGGGTGGAGCCTGGGGGTCCGGAATGGAGGAAGAAACCAAAACCGGCCGCTCGCCCGTGGCGCGGTGGTCTCCTAAAGGAATTACTGGAAAAGAGTGACGGGGTGAGGAGTGGCCTGGACAAATACAAAGGAAAACTGGATGGATACAGTTGGGAGGACGCTTCTGCAAAGCCACCGTGTCAGCGCCTCAGGTACCGTCGCGTATCACCATCTCGAGTGCCGGATAGGACACAGAAACCGAAGTTTGAGGTTCCGAAGCGGTGGAAACAGAGCCTTAACAGGAAAGTCCTCGCGAAACACGGAGATCCGATTCCGTGTAACAGTGGTTAATCAATGATCCGGAGGGAATTAAACGCGTTGACCTCTTCCGGTCAATTATCGTGCTGTGTACGGCGTGTATAGTTCGAGTAGTTTCTGTCACTGGAAAGCGAAGGAGTGGTGAACGCCATGGAGAGGATCCGATCAGTGGAATGGCAGATGACGACGCGGGGAGGGGGGGCGTTACGAGGATGAAATCCGTCTCCGACCGCGGCGTCGGCGAAGCACCCCGCGCTGTCATGGTGACATAAGGTGATGGGTTTGCTGGTGCTCACCGGGTGCGGTTCAGTAAATTTCGTGCGAGTGCACAAGACCTATGGGGATAGATCTCGAAATGGCTTAGACCGGAATCCAGCGTCGAGCTTAGAGGAGGAGGAGGAGGAGGAGGGAGGGAGCTCCGAATCGTGAGACGAATTTGGCTTGTACCATGGGGAGGGAGATCCGGGGAGCTTGAATCTCGGATGAACTCACCCGAAACGATGGTAAACGAGTTCGGGTACTGCCCACATGCCATTGGACGCCGATCCTCGGTTTTTTTGACGCGCCTTCTGTAGGTTAACTCGTACCAGCTCAGGTCGCTGGCGAGGGTTGGTGACACTGGTATTGTATCCACTTTGCCGGCAATTGCCGCGGACATGCCAGCCAACAAGACCCCCTCGATCATCTTCCCCGATCCTCCTCTGAGCATCAGGAAACCCGCACCACCGAGATGGACAACACATTCTAGGAAAAAACCTCACAAGTGGGTAAGTCAACGATCCGTATGCCTAGGATAGCAAAAGCCGCATACAAGAGCCATGGCAAATACATTTCCCGATCCCGGATCCAAGTCCCATATTCGATCCCTTTTCCGAAGTTTCCTCTTTTCTGGAGAATCGTTCAAACATGGGTTGTCGCCGGCGTGTTTCAGCTCCTTCGCTCACTACACCTCGCGGGCCAGAGAATGCATCCGCGTGCCAGTATATGGTTAAATAGCGGTTCGAGTTCCCCCCGATCTTCACGCCTTGTCACTGGGTCACCCTCCTACGCTCCTCCTTGTTTGCCCCGATTCGATGCGCTTTACTGGCAGTCTCTTCGCCATCTGGTCCGTGTTCATTCTGGGAGTAGTCGGGTTTGATAACTCCCGGTATGACAATGTAAGTGCCACCTTTCCCCCCCCCCCCCCTACGACAACCCAGAACCTACACCATGGCTGGTGGCGCTGGCATCGTACCCTCAATCGTCGACACCCGCCAATTGGCACGCATGCGCTGATTTTTACCCGTTCTAGGTCGTAGTGTAAGTTCCCCTTTGGTGGCTGTTCTGCCTTTGGTTTTCCCCATTACTTCATCTCCTCCTGGTTGAATAGCCGTTGGAAATGATACGGATTATTGGTTAGCCTACAGAGAGGTTAGGGTCCGGACTGGGCTCCGTTACTTCCGGCATCATGGACGCGTTTGCAGACCAATCAGGTTACGCACCGGGCTCTGGACGGATGTGTCAACTCCTGGGGCCAAAAACTTCTCCAGGACCCGGTCGATCACACCTCCTGCTGTGGAATCAGGGGAGTCTGTCTCCTGATAGGCTTTCGCATGGTTCTGCTCCGGTTCAAATTTCACACTCGTTCCTATTTTCTACTATTGGAAAGGAAAAAAAACCGGACGGAACAAAAGCGAGGTTGACATCAAGGTTTTTTTTGGTTCCACAGGTACTGGGGCCAGAACTCTCGCGGGGCAAGCTACCCAAACGAACCCACGAACTATCAAAAGCCGATCTCATTCTATTGCCGAGTGAGTTGGTTCCCCGTATGTTCAGAGTACTGTCTACAGACTTCAAGGGGGCGGAGACCCGCCTCGATCCGCCTCCGTATTCATTATTCCTCGTTCCATCCACGTCTGGTTATGTTGGGCCACCGGTCGCATTCTCTCGGGTTATTAACGGTGAAACCACACAGGACAATGCCATTGACGCCATTCCAATCGCGTTCCTGAACAAGTTTTTTTGTAAGTCCACGAGGCTCTGTATCTTTTCGAGGGGTTCTTGGGCTGACACCATTTCCTTCCCGTGAATGCTGGTGGTCTTAGCAACTGGTGGCCTGCCGGAGATAAACCTTGGAAACGTGAGTATAGTCTGTTTTCTAAGAAACTGATCTGAATCCTGTGGGACAGACCTGTAACAAGGGGAGCAATGGCACGTTCCCAGGGACCTCTCTAGCGAAGTGCCAAAAGATGGCCGATGATATTACGGCCTGTCAAGCGAACGGGACATCGGTCACGCTCAGCTTGGGTGGGGCCAATGGGACTGCCGTATCGTTCACTGGGGACGATCAGGCGCAAAAGTTCGCGGATACTATTTGGAATTTGTTCCTCGGGGGATCTTCAACGATGAGGCCGTTTGGAGACGCTGTTTTGGATGGGTGAGTTTGCGGTCCTTCCCGGATACTAACCCGCTGATCTGACAAAACGTTGACAGGATTAACTTGGATATCGAAGTCGGGGCGTCGAGGGGTTATGCGGCATTTGTTAGCAGGCTCCGGACCCTCGCAACGGGCGCGAGCAAAAAGTGAGTTGTAACCTCCTAGACAGATTCATTTTTGGCCCCGCGTGCGGGTCACACCTTTCTTGGGTGATCGAATCTCTGTGGAATCGGTTCTTTATTCCGCGATCCATGACCTACACCACCTGACCTGCCTTTATCGGTGATTCCTCGCGGCGGTTGACGCTTATTTTGATACCTCTCGCAGATATTATATCACGGCTTCCCCAGAATGCACGTGCTCGGGTGCAGTACCTGGAGGAATGTTTAACACGACTTCGTTCGATGCGGTCTATGTTCAGTTCTGTCAGTTTGGAATCCAAGGTTCTTCCACGACCATACGTGCCTTGGCTGACCATGACTCGTGGGGATAAACACAGATAATAACCCTTGCGGCCTCCAGAACTTCAATTCCACGTCGGTACGTCTCCTGCATTGTCGAATGCGACGAGTTTATTCACCCTTTGTCTCGGTACATAGTACTGGAACTTTGGTATCTGGTATGGACGGGCCTACATCACCTCCACCCTGATACTGACGCTCACGAACGTCCCAGGGATTACTGGGCACGTAATGTCAGCCCAAACAAGTATGTCAAGGTCTATATCGGCGCGCCTGGTGCGACCGGGGGTGCTGACAGGGGGTATGTGCCAATCTCGACGCTAAAGTCGATAGCGGTACAAATGCGCCAGAGTTACCCGTCCTTTGGCGGAGTGATGTTGTGGGACGCATCGCAAGCATATGGTGAGAATTCCTGTTTATTTGTGGGCGTGCCAGCCCCATGCCTATCTTCCAGTTTTTGGTGGAGGCGAGCTGATGGTGTCTGGTGTAGCAAATGGGAGATACGATATGGGGGTCAAGAATGGGCTCATATCGGCAGGTGGGGTTGGGTTCAAGCGTCCAGCGTGCTCGGCGCCGGTGTACACGTCAGGGCAGGTCTACACGGCTGGTAACCAGGTTTCTTATGACGGGTGAGTCGCGCGTAATCGTTAAACCGTTGGGGTATTCGACCGAGGGTTCTGATTTTGGGACGACTTAGGTACATATGGGAAGCAAAGTGGTGGACGAACAAGGTGCCGAAACACAACGCTACTGGGGATTGGGGCGAGGGTCAGCCCCTTTGTTTCATTTTTGTCTATCATCCGGTCGTCCCTGATGTTGTTTCGTCAATACAGTTGGCACTTGCCAAGGGGGTTTGTTGGCACCTGATCCGACTAGTACCCCAACTGGGGTCAAGTATACCATAGTTCCCGGTATACCCACGGGGGCGCTCAGCAATGGTGGGGGTATGGTCTACAAGCGAGGGTATTTTCGGAACGTGTGGAGTATACAGATCCCAAGCCTTTTTCTATATCTGTATCTGCACAGCTGGGGCGGGATCGTGTAGTCGGCTCTAAACGAGGGACGTTCCAACTCACAAGCGCAGGCTGCTACTCGTGATGGGGGAGGGGGCTTGGGATCCAGTACGTGTTTTCTTTGGTGGGTCGAAAATAGCAATGGCGGGCGGGGGCTTGGGTGCGCGGTTTTGTATGGGGCCTCGGGGATCAAGGCTGTTCAAATGAACTTAAAAATAAAATCCTTGGCATTTTCACTCACGCTTGCGCGCGCACACGTCGAACTTGTGTCGAAATTGGGCGCTCCGGGTTCTTTGAGACAATCAGCAATCCGGACGGTTTCGTGGGTAACTGGCAGCTGCTTATTGGTAGGCGGGCCGATCAACTGTCTCGAAAAGACAAATTTCTGGATTTTCGCAGGCGGGCCCAAAACGAGCCGGGGTACTTATTTACTCGGCCACGGACCATCTGTTCGGGCGCGAACGGACTGCGTGAGGGTTGCACTGGGCCAAGGACAACCCACCTCGTTTGGTATAGAGAGCGGGTTCCTCCGCAGCAGCCCGGGCCCTGCTGCGTACGCGGATTGAATGCTGGACATTGAATGTAGAATATGAAGGACGAAAAAGTGCGTAGAGCGCAGCTGTGAATCGTGCGTAGGCTGCACGGTTTTTTGATTCGTGTAGATCGACCTCCACATGTGCGCCAAGTTCAGCACCATGCAGACCAGACCCGAACGGCTGTACAGGTCAACGCGCAACGTGGACCGGCTTGGTGCACAACCGCTGCTGCGTGCGGATCTTCGTTCTCGTCCTTTCCAAAGGCATGGGATCCACTTTGATGCCCACGGCCTCGAGAAATCTGATCGCCCACTGCCGTTCCCACCCGGCGCCAGACCCAGAACCGGCGATCATGAACGTTCCAGGGATTGCTGGGAAAACAACGCAAAGCCCCGACAAGAACGTCAAGATCTATATCAGGCACTAGCGATCTCGGAAAAAAGTCAGATCTTCAAAACGCGGAACGGTTACCCGTCCTTTTGGCGGGGTGATGTCGTGGGACGCGACGTTGGATGAGAAACGGCCTCGCCCGTTGGACCCATTCATAGCGTGGAGTCATGTGAAGGAACGGGAGGAACACGCAACCATGCCGTGTCCATTTTTAACCTTTACGGAGCTGAGTGTGGAGTTGCGTGCCGTTTTGGTTTGGTACAGGGAAGACGTGGAGGCTTCAAGGAACGCTCGGAGAGTTCGGCGCCGGGAAGACAGTCATCTGTGGTCGGTCAACGAGGAGTGTATTTTCGGAACTAGGAGGGCAGGAGGGGAAGCACGGAAGTGGAGGTTGGATGGACAATAGGGCAAAGACCGAGACGGAAGGCGGGAAACTGTGCGGTGAATCGAAAATAGCGCAAGGAATCGCTGGCTTGGGTTCTCCTGCTTTGCATGGGTTCGGTGATCGAGGCAGTACCAGAGTACCCAAAATAAATCTCTTGGCATTCCCTCGCATCCTGTTGCCCTCCATATCTGTTTCCGCTCTGGTCGCTCTGTTCGCTCTCTCTCCATCTTTTTCTCCATGTCTCGCTGGACTGGCTTTGATCTCATCCGGACCCGTCACCGCCGAGAATTCTAGTAGAGAGTCTGGGGTGATGGGGGGAGAAGAGTGCCAGGTGGGATTGGCAGGGGGTCGTGATGGGTTATTTTTGCCAGATGCCAAGAGCATGAGCGGCCAGAATTAGACCTTGGAACTCTTCGCCTCTCCCAGCTGCACCGACGATGGCTTGGTTCCTCAGTCCACCACTAAATCCATTTCTCCTCACTTGGCGTACTTATACTTGGAAACAAGCCATTCCGTATATCTATCTCCCCCCTCCTCGCCTTTTCCCCCATCCACCTCCACCTCGCATCCCCCACTCATGAACTCGACCGCCCACCCCCAGCATCTCATCGATTCCTCTTGGAGAACCCTCGAGCAGGTCCGTCACCCCCTTTCTCTCTATCCCTCCCCCCCAGTCTGCTGACCCTTGTCTCGCTACAGACAACATCTCCATCTCTCAGGGAGATCCTTGCTGCTTTCAAGTTCTCCAAAGGTCAGGACGGAGACTGCCAGCTCCTCTTGGCCGTCCTCAGTGCCAAAAGTGCGGAAGACCAGGTAATTTGTCCTCCCATCCACTCTCGTGAATATCAACCGATCGCGTTTTCTAGCGAACTGCCGCGATCGCAAACCTTCACGCCCGTCTGCTTGAATCCCAGCCAGACAAGTACCTCGCCCCTTCCTCCCCCCCGCCAACGTACTCCATCCCTCGTCACCCCATCCCGTCACCTTCCACATCTCCGGGACCTTTCTCACCCTACTCCCCCTCTGAGGTCTCCTCTTCCTCGTATGAGCCACTGAGGCCACACAGAATGAGCCCTCGGCCCACCAAGAAACACCGCCGGTCACCGTATCAACGTCACGTCCAAATTGCCGACGATGACGCTCGTTCCCGGGGTTCCAGGTACAACTACGACTCGCACCGTTCTCCCTATTCTTCCAACGGCAGCGATGTCTCTTCCCCACGTTCCAGGGAGGCCATGTCCATCGGTACACTTCTGAGCACCCAATGTGCTCCCATAGATGACGAAGAGCGGGGCGTTAGCAGCGAGAGGAGCACTTCTCGCAGGATCTCGTAGTCGTCCTACAAACGTTTACTTTATTTCGGTTTTGGGTTGTTGTTTTCCCTTTAATTTGTTGGGCCTCCACTTCCAGTTCTCCCTCTTGCGTTCGACCTTGCTTTGTGTAATTGGTTACCGATAGCCTGTGTACTGTACCTCATCCAAGCCTATCCTCCCTCTGATTTCTGGAGAGTGATCGACAAGACAAGCGCGCGCATCAAAATCTTCACCTCAAGCTCAAACTCATGTCGAGAGCTCACAAGATTGGTACGTCTCGGTCGGAGAAACAGGAAAAATTATTCGACGAACACGCGTACGATTAGGTTCACTCTTGTTCTGCCCCGATTGCGGAACGCTCCTCAATCTTCCAGTCGGTGACGAGCAGACGGTGGTTTGTGAACAATGTGCCCACGAGGAACCAGCGAGTTGTGCGTTCAGGGATATGCGGAAATCCAGCCGTAATAAACCTCTCGACAGCTTACGAAAACATCGAAATCACCACTCGTTCACATCCGGACGCCTTCCCTTCCGCGCTTCAGCAGAAGCGCAAGACTCAAACGAAGACTCATAACGCCGACGATGTCAGGTTGAAGGTGAGTAAAGAGGGAGGTAGAAACTTCAGCCGCTAATCCCTACGTAGGTGACCGAGTTGTGTCCAAAGTGTGGGCACCTCGAGGCGTATTCAGAAGAGAAACAACTTCGGAGCGCTGATGAGGGATCGACCATCTTGTACACGGTGAGTCCAGCAGGCTTTCGCGGCGTCAAAGAAGCAAACGTTGGCTTCGTAGTGCGTCAAGTGCAAATACGGATGGAGAGTCAACAACTAGTCCGGTCTCTCGGACATACAACTGGAACACGCGTTTGCGTGCCCGTAGAGTGCGAGATCAGAACGGCCAGGGTCTTCAAGTCACGGGAGGTAATTTCGGTGGTATGGAATCATATTATGCCGATGAGTGTCGAAGGCCCAGATGCGATATAAGTGGTCTGAAACAGGGGGAGATGTTCTATACGTATACCCCGGCAGTACAGAACATGGCTACCGTTCCGAAACCGCCTAGTACGCTTGCAAGGATGGCTACCGTCAATTCCTTGAACATCCCTTTCGGCAGACTAGATATCATGAGTCAGAAAGGCGTCAAGTTTCAGAGATTGATGAGGACTGACGTTGAGAAGTAGAAGGCGAGACCAAACGTGAGTGTGAGGAGGATGAAGGCGATGTATGGTAAGAGCGAGGTGGGGATGATCGGTTGGTACAGAGGTAAGGTTTTGTGGAGTTGCTGGAGATTCCCATAGACCGTTAGAACCGAGACTTGGAGCTCCTGGAGAGAGAAATACCTTTATGGCGGCATAGTCAGCTTCGAGCGATGATGACATGTCTGGGCTGGGATCTCGTCCAACTGCCGTGTCGTGGCTGATTGGAGAGAGAGTGGTGGCGTGGCAGGACGAAGTGTCACGTGAATTCCACGTGTGCGCAATGCGTCGTCATAGCTCCCCTCTTCAACGCCCCTCTCCCTTTATAAACACCGACGACTGTACAATTCTTTTCTTCACCAAACCATCACCCTCCCCCCCTCCACCCCTACCCCACCAGCCTCACGTTTTTATACGGTATGTTCTTTCCCTCTGGTTCTTCGCTGGTTAGGGAATCTGACGATATCTGCCTTATTTACCGTTTGTCGTGCAGTTAATCATGTCCGCAGCCGAACGTGTTCAGAACCACCCTGTGTACGTTCAGGCTCAGGGGAAGGCCAACTACTACGTTAGCCAGCTCGATAAGGAGGTAATTTGCGATAACGGAATCTCTCGGTCGGGTTTTTCAACCTCGTGCTCACACGATCCTTGCCAGCTCAACAACTACCCTGCCTTGAAAGCTCTCGAGCAACGCACTCAAATTCCCAAGGCTTATGCCGTCATCGGCTCCGTCTCTCTCCTCCTCGTTCTCCATGCCTTCAACTCGCTCGCTGCCCCAGTTTCAAACCTCCTCGGTTGGGCTCTTCCCGCCTATCTGTCCCTCAAGGCCCTCGAGACACCGGGACCTCAGGATGATATTCAGTGGTTGACTTACTGGGTCGTCTTTGGCTTCTTCAACTTTGTCGAGTCGTTCGCCCTCCGTATCGTCCTCTATTACCTCCCATGGTACTTCGCCTTCAAGACTCTCTTCATCCTCTGGCTCCAGCTCCCTGCCTTCCGAGTATGTGGTTTCCTTTTCTGGCCATTTCCCAATCAAGATTGACCTTTCTCCTTTAGGGTGCTCAAGTCGCTTATGGTACCGTCGTCAAGCCTCTCTTCCAGACTCTTGATCAGAAGCGGGTTGTTGCCTCCACCCCCCAGACCACCTCCACCCAGCCAACCAGCTACACCGAGTGAAGGAGAGCGGATGTGGTTCGTTGAGTGAGGCACGGTAGAGTGTTTGTGCCTCGCCATGGCCTGTCCTTTTCTTTGTGCCATCTATTTTTTGTTTGTTTTCGTTCTTACCGTGTGCCCTTGTGAATGACCATGATGCACTCTTGGAGGTTGCGATGAGCTGTACGAGTCTGCTAGTACCCTTAAAATTCACTGTCTTATCATCGGCACCCCCATCTGCACGGCTGTACCTGAGCAATGAGCCGGGAATACATGCGATCAGCGAGGAGCGTAGCGGGAGAGATCACGATTCTCCCTTCCCGGACGCCAGCCTGTTTCAAGTTCCTTTGTCCCTCTCTACTATCCTCCATGCAAATCCGATGCCCGGCCCCAACACCACTTCCGTGAAGCCAGCAGGAATCCACCAGGAAGTAGGGGACGTCATCCAACTCTACGATCGTTCCAATGCCTCGTCCGTCATACCCTTCCCCCGAACAACGTCACCGGAAACTATTAGGTCCCTACCTCGGACCGCCTTCGGCACGTTTTACTACAATCCCGTCACCCAAGTATGCCTCCTCGGCCTAGTCTGCTTCATGTGCCCTGGTTCGTTCAACGCCCTCAACGGTCTTGGAGCTGCCGGACGAGTCGACTCTACCGTGAATTCGAATTCAAACTCGGCTCTGTACGCGACTTTTGCTGTCGCCGCTTTTTTCGCTGGGTGAGTTTCCTCCCTCTTGCCCTTTCTCGTTCCTTGTTTTGCTTTGCTTTCATCCGTGGTTCGGGTCCTTTGGACTAGCGTCGATCGTGTTCGGTCGGAGGATTTTGTTTCCTTCATCTTTGAAAGAGATTCCGTAACCCGGCTTTCTCCTCCTCCCTCTCACTCTTTCCTTCAGCTCTCGTCACTGTGACCGTGCTGGCGTCTGGTTTCGGCTAACCTTATCTTCCCCCATTTTTACGTTTTGTGTAGGTCCGTCAATAACAAGTTGGGACCACGGTTCTTGCTTTGCGCTGGGAGTCTCACCTATTCCCTATACATCTCGTCATATCTGTAAGTTCTTCCGGCTCTCTTTCTCAAGCTTCTTCAACTTCTTTGTTCCTTTGTTCCTTCTTTTCTTCCAACGATCACCGCCAAATCCATATCCACATTCATACACCACCCATCACTTTCGATCTCCCTCACACGTTTCACGATGACCAACCGCAACAACCCACCATTCATCCATCCATTCATTCGTTCCCTTCATATCCAAGATTTTACTGACTCGCTGTGTGGCATGGCCGTTTGACTCTATTCTCACTGCCTCATTTTTCCGTTGTTTCCTCGCGCGTGCACAGGGCACTAACGATCCATGAAAACGCCGGACCTTTCAATATCGCTTCCGGAGCGATACTCGGGATCGGAGCGGGCTTTCTTTGGACCGCTCAAGGGTCGTTGATGCTCGCGTATCCGACGGAGAATAATAAGGGGAAGTTCATCGCCATCTTTTGGTCGATATTCAATTTGGGTGGTGTCGTGGGAGCTGCTGTGTCGTTGGGACAGAACTACGATTCGAGTGTGAGTCTGATGAAGCGCACCGTTGGAATGTGTGGTTATTCTAAGCGTTGAATGTGTTGGGTTCTTTAGGGAAATTCGGGTACGTGTACGCTTATCTTGGCGATCTTTATTATCACCTGGAAGTAGGACGGATTGCTGACCATTTTGCGTTTATGAACCGGTCGGTCGTC
>Ga0307511_10006383_pt1 | contig 11883 bp, 6 predicted proteins | sample 13_EM_MG_FD_200266 | JGI IMG/M metagenome (GOLD analysis project Ga0307511, IMG submission 200266) | Populus trichocarpa ectomycorrhiza microbial communities from riparian zone in the Pacific Northwest, United States - 13_EM | ecosystem: Host-associated > Plants > Roots > Unclassified | place...
TTTTAAATTCTTTTTAGTCAAATTATATTTTTACGAGTTGTAATGACTATTTGTGGACTCGTATATTCAACCGGGTTATATCGAGTCAAGCCTCACACGATATAAATTTTTTTCTATTAGAAAAAAAACTGGCAACATTTGAACATTTCTTTTATATTCAAGAAAAATTTGACCTAACTCACAAGATAGCGTGGGTCAATAATCTGAAAACATAATTAATAACATCATAAAATAAACTAAAAGGGAAAGGGATAGGAATAGTATATTTTCAGTAGCAATAAACTTAAATCCATTATGGATTGTCACAGTGGATTTATGATTTTTCCCTTAAAAAAAAAACAATTAGATTTATTTTTTATTTTGATTTTTATCATTAATTTTTTAATTGATCTTTTTTGTTTTTGATCTTCTTGTATTATTGATTTTTTTTTTCAATTTCATCCTTCAATGTTTGACTTGTTAGGGATTGAGTTTTGAGGTTTTTTTGTATGTACTTTTAGTCTAATAACTCGGGTCACAGATTTAAAAAGTTAATATAGATTGATATTCTTCTTTTTGTTTATTTTCTCTTTTGATTTTATTGTTCGACATTGTTTTTTTTTAAATCGACTTTGTGATTTACTTCAGTTTCTTCTCTATCAAGTTATCCCAATATCATGACCTGAGTCGCAGATTAACCTGGATTGACTTGATCTTTATTACTTGAATTACATGTTTATCATGTTATCTAGGGTTGACTCAAATTATTTTTTTATCTGATATTGTTCTTCCAAAGTTTTTTCTTACCAAGATGTCATGATTACTTTTTTTTTTCTTTTTACATTTTATCTGCTTACTATTATTTTTTATCATTTAATTAAAATAAAATAAACTTATTACACTTGTTCTAGTCTATAACCTGAATTATTGATTTTTCTTCTTTCATTAAAACGTGATTATGATGTCCATATATCTTTTTTAATGGTAAGGACCCATGACGTAGAACGGTATAATTTAAAGGTTTAGTAGCTTGATAGAAATTGATCTAAGAATTCTCTCTTTTGGTTTCCTTTCTTTAAACCTCCGCCTAGCTAGCTACCTCACTCCTTTGCAACCAGAATTTTAGATTGGGTATATACTTCAGGTCAAAAAAAAATTTAAAAAAATTTAAAATTAATATTTTTTATGTTTTTTAGAGCGTTCAAAAATAAATTTTAAAAAATATATATATTATTTTAATATATTTTCAAATAAAAAATACTTTAAAAAATAATCAACATTATCAAATACCAGCATAAAACCGAAATACACGTAAAAAAAAACTTGATACAATGTCAATGAAATGGTGGGCACTGCACTATTTCGAGCTTGTTTGAAATTGTGGTATCAATTACAGTTCAAAGTGATTTTATTTAGAAATATATCAAAATAATATTTTTTTATTTTTTTTAAATTATTTTTAATATCAACACATCAAAACAATCTAAATATATATAAAAAAACTTTTAAAAATACGATTTACGCTCCTTAATGTCATGTTACCTCAACAATTATACTTTCGAGTATATAAAGGAAGAGCTAAGGGTACCTGCCCTACATACAATCATGATTCATGACCCAAAAAAAAGAGGTAGGCGACCACTCACCATATCTCATTGTCTAATTTATCAAAGGGAACAGATTGGGTTGTTTAGGTGCTTAATTGCCTTATAATTAGACTATTTAAGATGAACTTTGTAATATAAAATATTTATTTTCTAGATTTCCACTCAATTTTATTCAACTTTCTTAATCATGAATAGAACCTGCTCGGCTGCACAGTCTCCATTCTGCATGGCTTTCCAGCAGGATCAATGTCAATTCTGCATTTTAAAAAGCTTATACAATTGTTTGTTTGAGTTCTAAATTCATTACAGTTAAGATTAATTTTCATAAAAGTTTGATTTTCAAGAAGCGTACTTGTTGGGAAAAACAGCTGCAAACCCTGAATGTAACTAGTCTTATTCTTTAAAAGGATATGAGAATATCTAGATAAAAAAAAAAAAAACACAAGTTTTGAATCATAGCAAGCTATTAAAATTTAAAAATAATATTAAATTTAATGTTCTTGACGAAGATCCCACCAAATATTTTATTATCATGATAATCACTGATTAGCAGAATGAATTAAATCTAAATTATTTTGAATATATATTCTTGTGTTATTTTTATTTTTAAATGTATTTATAATAAAGTGAATGGGAAAATAGAAGGGCGCATACATACATATATACATATTGTTAAAATAAATATTAAACAATGTACTTCAACCTACAATATTTTAAATATTTAGATTAACTGATTAAACTAGATTTACCTCTTCCATCCAATGAAATCAAGTTATCCCACAAAGGGAAAATAAAAGCTATCATAGCGTGACACAAGGTATGAAGTTTGAACCCGGTGGACAAGAATCAAAAGCAAGATTTTAATTATTGGAGACTAATATGAAATCAAGTGAACATTGGAGGAGTGATTTGTAATTCGTCCAAAAAAGCCGTAAATCCATTTGAAGCTTATGGGGTATGTAGACTATGTACCTTCCAACTACAATCATCTCATCTCCCTCTCTCTATTTTTTACTTTTTTGTTTTTTTCTTCTTCTGATATCTAAACCATAAATGGCAGTGTCCACCGCCTTATCCATAGCCGGTGCAGGTGCCGGAACTCGCTTCTCCGGTGATTTTCAGCAGCTGGGGCGTGTTGAAACTAGGCTTTCTCAAAAACCCAGAAAGCATTCTGGCTGGTTATGCCTGTATAGGCACCAATTACCTCATTATTACAAGTGCTTTTGGCAAGAATCCAGAACCGAGAAATTGAGTTTCAAGCAAAGTTTAGCTCTTCGTAAAGATTCTGATGACGGCTTTCTCTCGGTATGGGGTTTCATTTCTTTTTGGTTTTTGTTTGATGTACTGTTACTGTTGGAAACTGTAGAATGTGAAAACTGAAGTTTATGATCTTTTGTTGTTTTGTACTTTGGTTGTTTTGTTTTGGTTAACTTGATCATGATATTTTTTATTTGGGTGCTTGTAAAATTGAAGAAAGTTTTAGAAAGTTTGAGACTTTGTATTTGAATCACATGTTCTATTGTAGTTTTGTTGTCATATATACTGCTTGACTTGTGTTTTGTGTCATTCCTGAAATTCCCAATTCTTGTCGCGAGAGTCTATTAGATACCATCAAACAAATTGTTCAAGTTGGGAAAGTATTGAAATTCTACACTTTCTTGCCGATTCTATTGACTTGCTTGATGTGAGAATGTATGAAGAAGCTTGGCAATGAGATTTAATGAGTAAAAGAATTGTGCTTTTGAACTTCTTTATGAAGTAGATTTTATTTTTGTGTTGACTTTTGTGAAGAGACCACGCTGAGTTTGAGTGGTTGTCTCCTCCTTCATTTTGGAAGAAATGGTTGCTCTTTTTGTCTCATGTCTTACCTCTGGTTGTAAGCCTAAGAATCTCATTATTTCCTTTCAATGATTCTTTTGAATTTTGGGAGAAGCTATCGGAAATCTAATTTGCACTTTTATAGTCAAAATAGTTGATATGTGCTCATTCAAGACTTTAGTCCAAGCATGATCCAGCATCTCATCTAATGTTTTGCTACTTGAGAGCACATGACTCTTTAATTTGTAATCAATCCCTCACAACTCACATTTGATTTTGTTCTTCCTCTACAAATATGCTATACCATACTTGTGCATATAGAAGAGTCCACAAAGTGGATGAATTTGTCAGTTACCAATTTAAACATACAAAATCTGTATCTCCACATTGTGCTGCCGGTGAGATTCACATTTGCTTGGTGATTCGCAGTTTGTCTGAGAGATTCCAGTTCTGCTGTTTCCTTTAAATGTGATGAACCCTGGTTAGATTCTAGAAATGGTTGCTCTCTTATTCTTAGTTATCTGCCCTTGTTAATGTCATAAACCTGTGGGGCTGGTTTTATGTGGTTACTGTATTTTCATGTCACTATATTATTTTCAGTTTTTATGCATGGTATTTGGCTTTTTAATGGCCAAACTCTAGGGTAATGATGTATTGCTTACCAGTAATTTGAGGATGATTGTTCTATGTAAAACACATTCCAGCCTTAATAAAACTAGAGAGGTGAAAAATAAATCTACTGTTATTTTCTTCATTGAATCTAGTGCATGGGGTTTCTTTTCTTTCTTTCTTTCAATTTTTTTTCCCTGTTGAATGCCAGAGCTCTTCCTCAAGTTTTGTAATTTTGATTAGTCAGAATGAGATCTAGCACCATGTTTTTGCTTCTGTTGTTTCCATTCTTCTTGTGTTTATAGTTAAGGCATTATACATTACAAGCATAAGATGCCAGACAAAGTGAGAGATTTCAGCTTCTTATTGGAGTCCAAAGGAATTGATATTCATTAGGTTAGGGAATTCTTACTATCACTAGAAATTGAATTGTTTACATGGTCATGGATACTGAAAGAAATTCTTTCTCATTTTGTTTTGATTACATGCTACTGTAGTGATGGCTGGAATTGGAAGATTGCTATGATTAATGCATAATTATCTATCTGCTTATTGGATGTTAGGGTGAGTGCTTCCAATACCTTTGAGGCAGTGTTCCTGACATGATTGGTATCTTTGCAGAATGTAGAAGATACAGATGAGATGTTTGATGACTTGTTCAATAAATATGGAAAAGTGGTCTTTAGGAGCAATGACAATAAACCTCCTACCGCAGAGGTTGATGATGATGCTGAAAGCTTGTCATGTAAGTTCATAACACTCATATTTAAAATCATGGTTATTGCCTATGTTTTACGTAAATATAGTAATTATCTGTCTGCACCTAGTTTTCCAGCTACGCATGTGCATTTTGGCTGATATCAGGTATCTTATTCTTGGATATCTAATTTTGTACTATTGTGCTGTATTGTCCTAGTTCTGATTACAATTATTGTAATGATGTTAGTTTGTTCAGCGCTGTTAAAGGACCCTTGTTGTTGCTTTTACTTTGCTATCATATCATTTAATTACATCATTGTTCCATTAAAATATTAAAATATTTCTTGCCATCTTTGACATGGTACATTGCTCCAAACCAACGCTGTTCTGTTTTTTTCACAAGTGCTGCTAACAGGCATTCTTTATGTGCTTGAAGGTACTTTAATGCGGGCAATCATGTTTTTAAGAAATTTGAAAATGAAAAGTTGTTTTTATGCTTAGAAAACGATTTCATTATAACAAGACATGCATGTCTTTCAACTTCTGCCAAGTTTTGGCTGAGTTGGTGTCATTCAGCTAGTTGTGATGTCTTTCAGTTCTCTTTGGACTTTCATGTTTTTTGTTCTTTTATCCTTTTTGTAAATGATTTGTGTGCTTCTGAAGTTCACTGGGTTCTTTTCTGAACAAGACACATATTGCAGTTATGCACACAGGCCTAGGTAATCTACATATAATCCTTCCATTTTTATGTAGTACACCTCTGATTGACAATGTCCTGCTTCTTTTCTTCTGTTCTAGTTGCTGTTGAAATGGCCAAGGTTGCAAGTGATGTTAAGGCTTCAGATATAAGGGTCCTCTTCGTAAAGCCTCTTGTGTACTGGACTAGATTTTTTATCATTGCAACAGCATTTTCACGTCCTCAGATTGACGCTATCAAGTATTAACTTCTATTCATGTCTTTTATCTTTTTACATCTGGTTGATATAAGATTAAAGATGTCAATATTTGGAGCAATTCCTCAGATGATGTTATCTCCCCTTGTAGTTCCAGAATGAGGGATCTTGCTGAAAAGAAGTATGGAAAAGTTCCATCTGGGGACACAAAACCCAACTCATGGACCCTGTTGGACTTCGGTGAGTTCTTGAATGACAATCCCAGTGGCTTCTTTTTATATGAAATTAACTCAACAAAGGAACAAACTAAAAAAAAAATGAGTTTCACGGTTAACATAGCCATATCCTCAATTTGCGTACAAAATTGAAAAATTGAAGAGGTTGTCGTGTGCTGGTCAACTGATTCCAGTGGCTCTTTATTTTTTCCTGAAATTTTAGTATTTAGGGTACTTCTGGTATTGGTAATCCAGAGTCTTTTCTTCTCTTGATAGATTTTTGGCTGGTGGTTGGGCTTGTGTATTTTCACAATGAGAAATTTCTTGTTGTTCATTGATGTAATTTAACTTGTATGTTGTTCCAGGTGATGTAGTAATCCACATATTTCTTCCTCCGCAGAGAGCGTTCTACAACTTGGAAGAATTCTATGGTAATGCAACACCAATTGAGCTTCCTTTTGAGAACCAACCTCCATTTGGCAGATGAAATAAGTTTTGCTCAAGGATCTGATTGCTTTTAACCATCCCCACATGGCTGTGGTGTTTGGTTGGCAAACGAGGCAAATTTCACCTCTGCCTGTTTGTGCTTTGCTTGATAGACATGCAGAGGCTGATGGGTGGAATAGAAACTTCTGCGAGCAGTCCTTGTTGAAGACATTCTTTCACAAATTTGTAATGGAGTAGGAGGGGGGCGGTGTCGACATCCTTCAAGTATCTCTTTTGGTTTCCGTTGCTGCAGAGTGTACTCAAAGCAGTATATGTGAAAGCCATGTGGTATGGATAACATGAAAAAATGAACGTATTGCCAACCATAATAGCAGTTTTTATTCTTCAAGGAAGCTTCTTTCCTCCTCATTCCCAATGAGTTTTAATGTTTATCGAGGACAAATAAAATGAAGGATACCAAACAAAGGTTTCCTTGGAATTTAAACATTCACAGGATTCCTGAACAAATGCAGAAACAGAAAGTTTAGCTTTCAGCTGATTAAAAGAACGACATTGAATTGTATGACAGTGATTGTTTAGTTATATTCGTATAGAAACATTACAAGGACCAGTAAGTATACATCTGATTTCAACTCTCTACTGGTAATGTGTACGGATCCGAACCAACTACTAACGTGGCTAAGTAGATCTCAACACAACACTACCACGATCTTATCAATTTAGACACAGAACGATCCAAGCCAAAGTAACCTGTGTTTCACATATCCTCAGTGATTGTAGCTCAAATGCTCTCTTCTCATACAGTTTTGGAGAACCACTGTAGCGTCAAAACCTGAATGAAGACTGGTTAAATGGTCCATACAAGACAACTATAGAGATCATCCAAGTCAGTCTCAGTCATGAGCTGATCAATGGTTGCCACCTATTTAAAACAGTTGAAACTGATTCCTGCAAACACAGAATGAAGACATGTCTTTAAGAGACAGCATAAACACGTGTGTTGTATAAGAACATTCCTCCCTCTCTACAATGTTCGCAAGTATATAACATACAAAATTTATGTGCATGCATGTGGATTCGTGCATGCACATGCAGCCTTGCTTATGTTTAAGCCTAGAACGACATCTACTATGAACCATAGAGGGTTAATTAGATATAAGAGGAGAATTACAATTACAGCTGGACGTATGCTGACTGCCTTGTCCAGGGTCTGTGAAACTCAACTCCATATCGTGAGTAGCACCAGGCTCGTAAGCTTCAAGAAAACTAATCTTTGCCTTATTTGGTAAATCATGGGGATGAACAAATGGCACTCCAGGAGGCCATCCAATCTCCATTCTTATGTTTGCACATGGGCTATCTAGGGCATGAATGTGATTCTCACACTCTTTCAGGTTGCAGAATCTTAACTTGATACCCTTTTTATCAGCAATGTCCTGAACTCTTTCTTTCAGAACCCTCTGGGCCTCAAGCCTTAGCCTCTTTGAAGGTGGTAGAGGTTTGCATCTTGAATTATTCTTCCTCCTCCTCATCAAGGGCTTCGCAGATCCTGTACCAGCATGTCATCGATCCAAGGACCTGCTGTTAAAAACTACTCACTAAGGACTATTTGAACAAAAAAACGGAAGGTGAACATCCAAAATGAAGATGAGCCAACAAACAGAAATGGACAGAACATATTATCAGGACCAGCCACAAAAAACCTTTATTGACCAAACAGTGGGATGCTGATTTCAAAAACTCTACATTTGTCAAATGGCATTTACTTTCTTCTTATCCCAAAGAAAACAAAAAATTGATGCAGGACTGAGCTCACAACAGAAAACGAATAACTATGCAACACAACAGAAGAAAGCAATTAAAAATCACAACTATTGCTCCACCAATCGATGCTATTCTAAGAAACTACACAATTCCTAAGCAGAAAGTTTTGTCCACACCATAAGAAGAGCCTAACTAAATCAGAAAGACAAGGGTAGCATGCCATCCACAGCATAAGGTTTGTGCAATAAATTTCTAGTGCATTTTAACAAATATACTAATTTGCTAGTTGAAAACCCAAAACAGGAACATTATGGGAGTGCTGCATACCATCTTGCGCTGTAGGGAAACTGAAACTCTGGAAATTATGTCTGTTAAAGAGCTGGTCGGTAGGATGAGATCTCTGCATGAAATCATCCACTGGTATTGGTAGCTGAAATTGAGCTTCAACACCATGACCAGCTGCTCTCATCTCTGAACAATTGAGACTGGTCATGGATTTTGGCATAAGTTTAAAAGCCAAAGAACAGCGTCCATACATGCTACCCTGCATGCTATTAAACTCTGTTCTGAGCAGTGCTGGGTTGACATAGCCTGCAGTTGCCTGGTAGAGGGCAAGACCAGGGTATACAATGGCTTCTTGAGGACCAAGATCAACATCCACAGGAACCCACCGACCATGAAGGTCTCTTATGTGTAAACCTGGCTTATCTGACTTGACAAGAGATATTAGGCTTTTATCCACTTGGTTCTCATGGTCTGGATACATAACCAGCTGCCCGTCCTCATGGGCTGTTAAATTATGATGTTGTGTGCCCTGAAAAGATGGCCTTGCATGACAACAAACAGATAACACAGAAGATGATATTTCCCTGTTTCTCAAGGGAACATTATCAAGTATTTCAGTGAATGGAGAGCTACGCAAATTCAAATAGAAGCTGATGGCATCCAGTATATCCCTAGCTGCCTTTCCAAGCAGGCAAAAGATGTCAGGCAAACCTCCTGGAGGAATTTCCATTGTATTGTTGGGCTCTATAGGAGTGAGTCCAGGTCTATAATCATATGTTTCCTGCCATAGCTGAGGATCCATGTAGTAACCTGATGTCTTGCACCATTCGCGAGAATCATTAGTGTGAATCATATCTGGAGCTGGAAATGATGATCGTTGATGGAAATACAAGCGAGCAGAATCCAAACCAGATCTTAAGAGAGCCCCGTCACTTGATGAAAACTGAATGATGGCGGCAGAATATTGAACAAGCGATTGTGACAAAGTTGTTACTGATAGTTTGTAAGATTCAGAAGGAAGGCCTTCAGAGGGAACTAGATCGCTAAGCTTCACACGACCCAAAGGTGGCAGGCCATTGCCTGCCATGAAACTGTCACTGTGATGGTTGCCTGCGCTTAAACAGAACCAAAGCACCCTATGAACAGCAGAAGTGAACTACAGCATCAGTCACAATCCAAAAACTGTTAGCCATCATGTAAATAATCAAAACTTGTTTCAGTTTCCTTGAACTTAGAAACTTATTCATTTAAAATGGTCATCTAATCTCAAATGAAAAGACATGTTACAGGGAATTTTGCAGATAATAACAAGAATGCAGACATCTACAGGTCTTATGAAGGGCACTTTGGTTTTTCCACATGAATCAACTGTGGCATGCCATTCATACTTGTATTTCCAGTTTTTTCAGCAGAAAATAACACTAATTTGTCAAATGATTCATTTATCTTCCTAAATGAAACAATATAACAAAAATAAACTACAGAAAATGAAATAGTAATGACGATAAAATATGCTTTTACAGAACAGTAAGCTTTTCAAAGCCCACATCATTCAAACAACATCCTCTAAGGTTTTGTATCAACAATTTCAGCTCATACCCACTTCCTAAAATCACATTTTCTCTTGCAAAAACCACCTCTTGAGTTCCCAATTATCAAGACCCAGTTCCTACTCCTAGCTCTAAAACCTAAAAAACTCATCTTTCGTAGTGAAATCAAAAATTAACTTCCCATAAATAAACTGCCCTTTGAACATCAGCTATGAAATAGCCCTTTAATGCATATCCTGACCCAAAAAAAATAACAATCTTCTCTGTTTTTCTATCAAAATGACCATCCTTATTTCCATTTATCAATAAAAAGCAACAATCCAGACTAAAACTAACTTCAAAATCAGAACTTTTTAGCATAAACTTTGTCCACAACTTCACAAAGTGGAGAGAAAGAAGCCACCTTTTTCCAAAGAAACTAAAGACGTTGGCTTGAACAATCAAATGCCAAATTGGGTTAATTCTGGATTAGGGTTTTGCAGAGGAGACAGAAAGGACTTGGTGGGTCAGGAGTTAAAGACAGGAAATGAAAGAGCCCTTTCGCTTTGTTCAGTTGAGGAACTGAAGGGTAAGAAATTAAGACATTAGGATGACAACTTGGTAAATATTGCTGGATTTGTTTTGGTTGATCTGGCTGTGACTGTAAGATAAAGCTGTTAAAAAATGTTTGCTGATGTTTATGTATTAGCCAGAAAGAGAAAATAATATAAAATAAAATAAAAAATATGATTTCATTTATTAAAAATGTGGATGGAAATTTAATTTTTGAGGTATTTTAAAATGTTTTCTTATAAATTTAGTGATATCAAAAGGTGCAAAAAACAATAAATTTTAAAGTGTTTTAAGAATAATTATTAATATTTACTTTATTAAGAAGATAGATATAAAGAGAAGAAAAACAACATGTAGAAAATAAAAAAAATATATATTTATTGTGCCACCCATCTAGGAAGATTATTCTTAGATATTTATTCATAAGCAAAAGAGAAGGATATAAAGATAAATTTAGCTATAACTCATTAATGTTGACTAGAGAATGCTAAGAGAAAAACAAATATTAAATAAATCTAAGATTGCACTTCTTGAGTATTATTTTTGTCCGTCTCCTTTTTTCTTTTTTTTTTACGAGGACAGTCATTTTTAGTTCGATTTAATTTTTATTAAAAAAAATAATCAAACTGAAATTTAAAAAAAAAACCGAAACTTGTTCAAACCGACCGGTTTCGGTTCAGTTCAGTTCAGTTTTTTAGAACAAAAACCGGTTCAAACCGGTTTGGCTCGGTTTTTTCGGTTTGGCTCGGTTTTTTTCAGGTTTTTTTGTTTGGGTTTGGTTCGATTAGGTTTTTTCGGTTTCAAGCTTATAAAACCGAAACCGAACCAAACCGATTAGTTTTTTCAAAGTTTTAATCGGTTTAATCGTTTTTTTTCACGGTTCGGTTTTTTCGGTTATTTGTTTTTCGGTTTTCTCGGTTTAATCAATTTTTTTATTTTTTTGCTCACCCCTACCCTTTTATATATATATTTTATAATTATATTTAATTTAAAAATTATTTTTATTTTTATTTTTATTGATATCCACTATTATCCATAATTTTTCTATCTCCTATCAAACGTACATAACACTTCATCCTTCAACTTTTTTTTATATATCTTTAACACTCCAAACTTTTCACTACAAATCAAACACAACTTTACATAAGAGAAGAAAATACAGTTCAAAATATATTTAGAATACTTACTCCTCTTAAGGAGGCAGGCGCCTGATCTGATTTGAGCTCTGTCATGGTGAAGATGGGAGACATGGAACCACCAACTGGTTCTCAAGGGAAGACATGAAGGTTTTGCAATGTTGTTACAAATTAATTAGTCTTTTATCTTTCTCTTTATCGAGTTTTTTTTTTTTGTAATTGAACTTGTGTGTGTTCTTATAGTTCTTGATTGCAAAGCTCTTGCTTATTATCTTTTGTATTATTAAGGAGGAAAATTAACGCGGGACAATAAATAATAAAATTAAAGC
>Ga0307511_10006385_pt1 | contig 11881 bp, 12 predicted proteins | sample 13_EM_MG_FD_200266 | JGI IMG/M metagenome (GOLD analysis project Ga0307511, IMG submission 200266) | Populus trichocarpa ectomycorrhiza microbial communities from riparian zone in the Pacific Northwest, United States - 13_EM | ecosystem: Host-associated > Plants > Roots > Unclassified | place...
GATCCGCTCGGGCGGCATCGAGAACAGGTAGGCGGCCTCGATCACCTCCAGGCCCTTGTTCATCATCGTCGCGGAATCGATCGAGATCTTGGCGCCCATCGAGAAGTTGGGGTGCGCCAGGGCCTGTTCGCGGGTGGCCGCGGCCATCTCGGCGCGGGTGGCGTCGCGGAACGGTCCGCCCGAGGAGGTCAGGATCAGCCGCGACACCTGGGCCGCGATCGACGGGTCCAGCACCTGGAAGATCGCCGAGTGTTCCGAATCGACCGGGATCACCGCCCCGCCCGCCAGCTTGGCTGTCCGAAGCAGGGACGGCCCGGCGCAGACCAGGCTCTCCTTGTTGGCCAGCGCGATCACCGCCCCGGCCTTGGCCGCCGCTAGGGTGGGCGCGAGGCCCGCGAACCCGACGATGGCCGACATCACCCACTGGGCGTCGGCCGCGGCCACGTCGCGCACCGCGTCCGCCCCGGCCGCGGTCCCGATTCCCGACCCGGCCAGCCGCTCGCGCAGCTCCGGCAACAGGCTCTCGTCCTCGATCACCGCCACCTGCGGCCGCCAGCGCAGGGCCTGCTCGGCCAGCCGCACGACGTTCTTGCCGGCGGTGAGGCCAACGACCTCCAGCTCCACCCCGGCCTGGTCGAACAGGTCGAGCGTCGACACCCCGATCGAGCCGGTGGAGCCCAGGACGCTGACCTTGCGCGGCAGGTTCAATGTCCCCATCCCAAATGATTGGCGAGCCGCAGCGCGGCCATCACCACCACAGCAAACATCAGGCCATCCACGCGATCCAGCAGACCCCCGTGGCCCGGGATCAGATCACCGGAGTCTTTTACGCCGAATCTGCGCTTGAGGGCGGATTCCCACAGATCGCCCGCCATGGTCGCCAAACCGACCGCCAGGCCGATGGACGCCGCGGCCCAGACGTTCAGCTGGAACGGGCGCAGGCCGGCCAGCACGTTGGGGAAATACATCTGCAGCAGGTCCGGCAGGGTCTCGACGCCGACCGCCGCCAGCGTCGCCGCTGCGAGGCCGCCGAAGAACCCCGACCAGGTCTTGTTGGGCGAGAACCGCGGCCACAGCTTCGGCCCCTTCAGCATCGAGCCCACCGCAAAGGCGCCGATGTCCGCCGCCCAGGTGGCCGCGAACAGCATCATCAGCCACCAGTTGCCTTGATGGGTGTCGCGCAGCCAGACCAGGCACAGCGCGGCGGGCGCGATGTAGAGCACCCCGTAAGCCGCGTCCGCCGGCCGCTCCGCCACCCCGCGGGCGATCACCGCCGCGGCGGCCGAGCTCAGCACGATCGCGCCCCACGCCCACTCGAAGTCGCCGCGGTAACCTACGAAAACAGCTATGAGAACCGCCGCCGCCACCGCCGCGGCCACCCGGGTCGGCGAGACCGGCGCGCTCATGCCGCCCCACTCGATGGCCAGCATCGCCACGCCGATCGCGATCAGCACGAGGTAAGGCCAGCCGCCGAACCAGGCCGCGGCCAGCGCGGCCGGCCCAATCACCACGGCCGACGCAACGCGCAGGCCGAGATTGGACCAGTCGAACCGCTTAACCGGCGGCGAGGACGTCATCGGCAACGACTGCGCCATAGCGTCTGTCCCGCTTGGCGAAGACAGCCAGGGCCGCCTTCAGGTGCTCCTCGCCGTAATCCGGCCAGAGCACGTCCTGGAATACCAGTTCCGCATAGGCGGCTTCCCAGAGGAGGAAGTTGGAGAGCCGCTGCTCGCCCGACGGCCGCACAATCACGTCCGGCGGCGGCGACCCGGCGGTCACCAGCAGGCTGCCGAACAGGGTCTCGTCCAGGTCCTCCGGCTTGCGCCGCCCGGCCGCCACGTCCTCAGCGAACGCGCGCGCCGCGTCGGTGATGTCGGCCTGGCCGCCGTAGTTGAAGGCGATGTTCAGATTGAAGGCCCGGTTGTGGTCGGTCCGCGCCTGGGCGCCCTCCACCAGCCGCACCAGTTCGCTCGACAGGCCCTCGCGGCGTCCAATGACCCTCACGCGAACCCCTTCGCGTTCGAGTCTCGCGATATCGCTCTCGAAATAGCGCTTCGGCAGCGCCATCAGCTCGGCCACCTCGGCGGCCGGCCGGCTCCAGTTCTCGGTGGAGAATCCGAACACCGTCAGCCAGCCGATCCCCAGTTTCGGGGCCGCCGACACCGTGCGCTTCAGGGCCTCGACCCCGGCCCGGTGGCCCAGCGACCGGGGCAGCCCGCGCTGCTTCGCCCAGCGGCCATTGCCGTCCATGACGATCGCCACGTGCAACGGGCGGGCGCCCTCTGACGTGGACGCGCCCGGCAACGGTGGCTGATCGGCGGCGGCCATAGGTAAGCTTGATCCTGCGAGCGGTCAGACGTGCATGATCTCTTGTTCTTTTGTTTTCAAGGCTTCGTCCACGCGCTTGATGGCTTCGTCGGTGATCTTCTGCACTTCCGCTTCCATGCGCTTCTCTTCGTCCTCACCGATCACGCCGTCCTTCTTGGCCTTGCGGCAGTCCTCGTTGGCGTCGCGGCGCACGTTGCGCACGGCCACCTTCTGTTGTTCGGCGTATTTCCCGGCCAGCTTGGCCAGGTCCTTGCGGCGCTCTTCCGTCAGCGGCGGGATCGGCAGGCGCAGGGTCGAGCCGTCGACGACCGGGTTGAGCCCCAGGTCGGAGGCCCGGATCGCCTTCTCCACCGAAACCACCAGGCCGCGATCCCAGACGCTGATCGTGAGCATCCGCGGCTCCGGGACGCTGACCGCGCCCACCTGGTTGATCGGCACCTGCGAGCCGTAGGCGTCCACCCGGATCTGGTCGAGCAGGTGGGCGTTGGCCCGGCCCGTCCGCAGCGAGGCGAACTCGTCGCCCAGGGCCGACACGGCCTTGTCCATCCGGTCCTTGTACTTCGAAAGCACGGGCTTCTCGGTCGTGGCCATTTGCGGCGTCTCCGTCCTTGAGGTCGCCGGAGCGTGTTCGCGCTCCAATTGTCTGATTCAAAGCCAAAGGCTTTGAGGGCGAGTGTAAGCGTCAGGCGATGGTCGTGAAGACCCCTTCGCCCTTCAGCACCTTCAGGAGATTGCCCCGTTCGCGGATGTTGAACACCACGATCGGGATGTGGTTGTCGCGCATCAGCGACACGGCCGACGCGTCCATGACCTTCAGGTTCTTCGCCAGCACGTCCTGATAGCTCAGGGTGTCGTAGCGGGTGGCCGTCGAGTCCTTCTTCGGATCCGCCGAATAGACGCCGTCGACGCTGGTGCCCTTGAACAGCGCGTCGCAGCCCATCTCGGCCGAGCGCAGGGCGGCGGGGGTGTCGGTGGTGAAGAATGGCGCGCCCAGGCCGGCAGCGAAGATCACCACCCGGCCCTTTTCCAGGTGCCGCAGCGCCCGGCGGCGGATGTAGGGCTCGCAGACCGCCTCCATCGGGATGGCCGACTGCACGCGGGTGTAGACCCCGGCCTTCTCCAGCGACGCCTGCAGCGCGAGCGCGTTCATCACCGTCGCCAGCATGCCCATGTAGTCGGCGCTGGCCCGCTCCATCCCGGCCTCGGCCAGGGCCGCGCCACGGAAGATGTTGCCGCCGCCGACCACCACGCAGACCTGCACGCCCGCCTGCACGACCTGGGCGATCTCCTCGGAGACGGCGGCCAGGGTCTTGGGATCGATCCCGAAACTGTCACCCCCGACACCCGCCTCCCCCGAGAGCTTCAGGAGGATGCGTTTGAAGCGTGGCCCCTCTTGTTCTTCGGAACGGACGTCTGCGGCCATGAGGGAATCCCGGAAAGCGGTAGGAACATACAGGAAGGGCGCGGCGCGTCTAACGCGCCGCGCCCTCTATTGGGTCAGGCTAGGAGGCCTAGGCCTTGCCGGTCATCGAGGCCACTTCGGCCGCGAAGTCGTCCGTCTTCTTCTCGACACCCTCGCCCAGGTTGAAGCGCACGAAGCCCTTCGCCGTGACCGGGGAGCCCAGCGCCTTGGCGGTCTCGGCAATAAGCTGCTCGACCGTCTGGTCCGGGTTCATGACGAACGGCTGCTTCAGGAGGACGACCTCCTCCATCCACTTGCGGATCCGGCCCTCGACCATCCGTTCGGCGATCTCCGGGGGCTTGCCCGATTCGATCGCCATCTGGATCTGGATCTCGCGCTCCTTGGCCACGACCGCCGGGTCGAGTTCGGAGATGTCCAGCGCCAGCGGCGGGGTCGGCGTGCCGGCCACGTGCAGGGCGATCTTGCGCGCCACGTCCTTCAGCACGGCCTGATCGCCGGCGCCTTCCAGGCCGACGAGCACGCCGAGACGGGCCACCCCCTCGCCCTGCACGTTGTGCAGGTAGAGCGCGACGGCGCCTTCGCTGACTTCCAGCTTGGCGGTGCGGCGCAGGCGCATGTTCTCGCCGATGGTGGCGATCATGCCGGTGATCATGTCGCCCACGGCCTCGCCGGCCGGCGTCTTGGCCTCATGGATCGTGTCCAGAAGTTGCAGTTCCAGCGCCGTCGCGGCGATGTGCCGGGCGGCTTCCTGGAAGCGGTCGTTCTTGGCCACGAAGTCGGTCTCGGCGTTCAGCTCGATGAGCACGCCCTTCTTGCCGTGGTTGCTCACCAGGCCGGCGACCAGCCCTTCGGCAGCCGCGCGGTCGGCCTTCTTGGCGGCCTTGGCCAGGCCCTTGGTGCGCAGCCAGTCCATGGCCGCGTCGATGTCGCCGCCGGTTTCGGTCAGCGCCTTCTTGCAGTCCATCATGCCAACGCCGGATTTTTCGCGCAGGTCCTTGACCAGCGCAGCGGTGATTTCCGCCATGGTCAGCTCCTCATAAATCTTGAATCACGACGGACCCCCGTATGAGGGCCCGTCGTCAGGGTTTTGTGTCAGCCGAGGCGTAAGCCTCAGCCGGCCTGTTCTTCTTCGCTCGCCGCGGCAGCGCCATCGGTGGCCGTCTCGGCCTCCGCGGCGGTGGTATCGGGCTCGGCAGCCGCCTCGGCAGCCGGAGCTTCCGCGACCGCTTCGGCCGCGGGGGCCTCGGCAACGGCCGTCATCTCGGCTTCCAGGGCCGCGGCTTCCGGTTCCGACACGGCCGGCTCTTCAGCCGCGGCCGGGGCCGGGGTAGCCGACGCACGCGCCAGCACCGGCTCCATCGGAGCTTCCGAAGCGCCCAGGTCCACGCCCGCCGCCGACTGGCCGGCCGCGAGGCCGTCGAGCACGGAATCAGCCATCAGGTCGCAGTACAGTTGGATGGCGCGCGCGGCGTCGTCGTTGCCGGGGATCGGATAGGTGATGCCGTCCGGGTTCGAATTGGTGTCCAGGATGGCGATCACCGGGATGTTCAGCTTGCGCGCTTCCTGGATCGCGATCGCTTCCTTGTTGGTGTCGATCACGAACATCAGGTCGGGGATGCCGCCCATGTCCTTGATGCCGCCCAGGGACAGTTCCAGCTTGTCGCGCTCGCGCGTCAGCTGCAGCAGCTCCTTCTTGGTGCGGCCGCTCGAGCCTTCGCCGCCGACCAGCAGGGCGTCGGTTTCGCGCAGGCGCTGGATCGAGGCCGAGACGGTGCGCCAGTTGGTGAGCGTGCCGCCCAGCCAACGGTGGTTCACGTAATACTGGGCGCAGCGCTTGGCGGCCGTGGCGATCGGCTCCGACGCCTGGCGCTTGGTACCGACGAACAGGATGCGGCCGCCGCCGGCGGCGACTTCGCGCACCTTCACCAGGGCCTGGTGCAGCAGCGGAATCGACTGCGACAGGTCGATGATGTGGATGTTGGAGCGCGAGCCGAAGATGTAGCGGTCCATCTTCGGGTTCCAGCGGTGCGTCTGGTGGCCGAAGTGGGCGCCGCTCTCGAGCAGCTGGCGCATAGAGAATTCAGGCAGAGCCATAGTCTGTGTCTCGTCTTTCTTCCGGTTGGACCTCCGCGGGCAAACCCTCCCGAGGGAGGACCGGAACGGACAGGACGGGATGTCTCCCCGCCAAGCCGCACACCCGCGTGTGGATTGGAGCGGCGCATGTAGTTGGAACATGGCGAAAATGCAAGTCCGCTGACGGCCCGGCGCCAGCCGGAGGTGGCAGACAGGGCCCTCGTCGTCGGAGGTCCTGCATGCGTCCCGTCCTTCCGGTCCTCGCCCTGGCGGCGCTGATCGCCCTGCCCGCGGCGGCGGCCGGCCACCACCACGCCGCGAAATCGCACACCGCCCAGGGTGCGGCCTCCACGGGCGTGGCCGGCATCAATGTCCCCTCGGCGCTGGCGGTCCCCTACGACTACGGGACGGATGCGACGTCGGCCAAAGCCGACGTGACCACGACCACCACAGCCGCGACCGGCGGCGGAAAGGCGGCCGAGGCCGGCCAGGACGATCTCGCGACCTTCGCCGCCGTGCCCGCCCTTGGCGCGGCGAAGAAGCACGGCAAGGCCCAGGCCCTGCCGGCGTACTAGGGCCCTACGCCCCTCAGTACGGGACGTGCGTGGTCGCGCCGCCGGGGCCGTAGACGCTCTTCGGCTTCGGCGCCTGGTAGGGTTTATAGGGTTCGAAGGTCTTCGGCTTTGCCGGCTCCGGCGCACCGTAGGTCTTCGGCTTTGGCGGCGTGTAGCTGGGCGCGCTCGGCGCCTTCGGGGTCGCCCATGGCGACTTCGGCTGGCTGGGCGAGAACGTGCCCTGGGCCAGGGCTCCGCCGGCCGCGAGCGCCGCGGCGGCCAGGACAGCCACTCCGACTTGCAATTTCATCACGCAATCTCCCCCGGTTGTGTCCAAGCACACGGCAAAGCGCCGCCACGGTCAAGCTTCCGTCTACATGTCCTCGATGAACACCACGCCCGGAGCGGTCTTGATCGCCCCGCGCACCGCCCCGTCCAGGGTGAACCGGCCGGGCAGCTTCATCTCCACCTCGCGTCCGCCCTCCAGGCCGGCGACCAGCACGATCTCCCCGCCCCGGCCGCTGGTCACGCCCAGACGCTTCTTGAGCGCCTCGATCTCCGCGCTGGCGCTGACGTGCACCCGCAGGCCCGCGACCACGTTCTCGACCGCCTTCTCCACCGGCTCCACGTCGTCGCCGAAGAAGCGCACCTCGCCGTCGCTGGCCTTGGCGCGCACCTTGATCGCCACCGCCTTGCCGGGCTCCAGCAGGTCGCGGCATTTGCGCAGCGCCTCGGGCGGGAACATCACCTCGTACTCGCCGGTCGGGTCGGAGAAGGTGACGAAGGCGAACTTCTCGCCGGTGCGGCTGGGCCGCTCCTGCTTGCGCCGGATCACGCCGGCCATCCGCAGCGCCTCGGCCCCGGCGTTGGCCTTGGCGATGGCGTCGGTCAGCAGGTCCGTGCGGCGCCGGCGCAGGGCCTCGATCATGTCGTCCAGCGGATGACCCGACAGGTAGAAGCCCACCGCCGCCAGTTCCTCGTCCAGCCGCTCGGTGGGTGTCCAGGGGTCGCGGCGCGGCATCTTGCGCTCGATCGCCGCTCGGGCCGTCGACTTGTCCGATGAGAAGAAGTCGGCCTGATCCGACGTCTCGCGGGCGTTCACGCCCTGGCCGTGTGCGACGAGGACCTCCGCGGCCTGGATCAGCTGGGCCCTGTTCTCGTGGATCGCGTCGAAGGCGCCGGCCCTGGCCAGGGTCTCGAACGTGCGCCGGTTGATCTGCCGCGGATCCACCCGCTCGACGAAATCGAAGATGTCGACAAAGCGCCCGCCGTCGCGCCGCACCTGGACCACGTGCTCCATGGCCTGCATGCCGACGTTGCGGATACCGCCCAGGGCGTAGAGCACTTCCCCCTCGCCGGCGTCGTTCGCCACCACGTCGAAATCGGCCATCGAGCGGTTCACGCACGGCGGGCGGATGGTCACGCCGAACCGCTTGGCGTCCTGGTAGAAGACACTCAGCTTGTCGGTGTTGGCGATGTCCAGGCTCATCGAGGCGGCGAAGAACTCCACCGGCGCGTTCGCCTTCAGCCAGGCGGTCTGGTAGCTGACCACGGCGTAGGCCGCGGCGTGGGACTTGTTGAAGCCGTAGCCGGCGAACTTGTCGACCAGGTCGAAGATCGCCCCGGCCTGCTGCGCCGACACCCCCTTCTCGGCCGCCCCGGAGATGAAGCGCGCCCGCTGCTGCTCCATCTCCTCCTTCTTCTTCTTGCCCATCGCGCGGCGCAGCAGGTCGGCTTCGCCCAGGCTGTAGCCGGCCAGGATCTGGGCGATCTGCATCACCTGTTCCTGGTAGACGATGATGCCGTAGGTCTCCTTCAGCACCCCCTCCAGGGTCGGGTGCAGGAAGTCGATAGGCTTGCGGCCGAACTTGCAGTCGATGAAGGCCGGGATGTTGTCCATCGGGCCGGGGCGGTACAGCGCGCCCACGGCGGTGACGTCCTCGATCGAGCCCGGCCGCAGCTGGCGCAGGGTGTCGCGCATCCCCTGGCCTTCCAGCTGGAAGACCCCGATGGTCAGCGCGTTGCTCATCAGGTCGTAGGTGGCCTGGTCGTCCAGCGGCAGGGTCGCCATGTCGACCGAGGCGCCGCGCTTCTCCAGGTACTTCAGCGCCCGGTCGATCACCGTCAGCGTCTTCAGCCCCAGGAAGTCGAACTTCACCAGCCCGGCGCTCTCCACCCACTTCATGTTGAACTGGGTGGCCGGCAGCTCGGAGCGCGGATCGCGGTACAGCGGCGTCAGCTGCGTCAACGGCCGGTCGCCGATCACCACCCCGGCGGCGTGGGTCGAGGCGTTGCGGTAGAGGCCCTCCAGCTGCAGGGCGATCTCCAGCAACCGCGCCACCGCCTCGTCGCGCTTGCGCTCCTCCTGCAGCCGCGGCTCCACCTCGATGGCCTGCGCCAGGGTCACCGGGTTGGCGGGATTGGCCGGCACCATCTTGGCCAGCCGGTCCACCTGGCCCAGCGGGAGTTGCAGCACGCGCCCCACGTCGCGCAGCACGGCGCGCGCCTGCAGGGTGCCGAAGGTGATGATCTGGGCCACCCGGTCGCGGCCGTAGCGGCCCTGCACGTAGGAGATCACCTCCTCGCGCCGCTCCTGGCAGAAGTCGATGTCGAAGTCGGGCATCGACACCCGCTCCGGGTTCAGGAACCGCTCGAACAGCAGCCCGTACTGGAGCGGGTCCAGGTCGGTGATGGTCAGCGAATAGGCCACCAGCGAGCCGGCGCCTGAGCCCCGCCCGGGACCTACGGGAATGCCGCGCGCCTTCGCCCACTTGATGAAGTCGGCCACGATCAGGAAGTAGCCGGGGAACCCCATCTGGGTGATCACCTGGATCTCGCGTTCCAGCCGCGCCTCGTAGTCGGCCACCGGGAAGATGTTGGCCCGCCCCGCCGCCATCCGCGCCTTCAGCCCCTCGCGGGCCTGATGCGCCAGTTCCTCGTCCTCGGAGCGGTGGCCCTCGCCGGTGAACCGCGGCAGCAGCGGGTCGCGCTTCTTGACCATGAAGGCGCAGCGCCGGGCGATATCCAGGGTGTTGTCGCAGGCCTCCGGCAGGTCGGCGAACAGCGCCCGCATCTCGCCGGCCGACTTGAAGCCGTGCTCGGCGGTCACCCGCCGGCGCTCGTCCTGGCCCACGAACGCCCCGTCGGCGATGCACAGCAGCACGTCGTGCGCGGCATAGGTCTGGGCGTTCTTGAAGTAGACGTCGTTGGTGGCGACCAGGGGAACATCGGCCTCATAGGCGAAGGCCACAAGCCCGGCCTCGGCCGCCGCCTCGGCGCTGGTCCCGTGCCGCTGCAGCTCCACATAGAAGCGCCCGGCGAACGCGCGGGCCATCTCCTCGAGCGCCGCGCCGCCCTCCTTGACCTTGCCGGCCGCGAACAGCGGATCAACCGGCCCGTCCGGCCCGCCGGACAGCAGGATCAGCCCCTCGCTCAGCGCGGCGATCTTCGCCCACGGCACGTGCGGGTCCTCGGTGGCGTCCACGTCCAGATAAGCCGCCGACGACAGCTCACAGAGGTTGAGATAGCCCCGCTCGTTCTGGGCCAGCAGGACAATCGTCGGCGTTTTCGCCCAGCGCTCGCCCAGGCCCTCGCCAATGCCGCTTACCGGGAGCGCGCAGCCCACGATCGGCTGCACGCCCTCGCCCTTGGTGGCGACGGAGAATTCCAGGGCGCCGAACAGGTTGGCCCGGTCGGTCAGCCCGACCGCGGGCATGGCGTCCGCCCTGGCCAGCGCCCCGATCTTGTCGGCCTTGATGGCCCCTTCCAGCAGCGAATAGGCGGAGCGGACCCTCAGATGGACGAAGCCCTTTTCGTCGTCCGCCACGTAAGCCGCCTCTCCCATGCGCATGGCGCTCAGCTCACATGCATGGCCACCGTGCAGACCATCCAGACAAAGCTCGCCACCGACACGAATGCCAGCGATTCCCGGGCCAGACGAACCATCTTCCGCATCCTTCTGTGAGCCGCTTGTGGACAGGCCACGCGCGTTCCGCCTTCGTTCTTATTTCGCCTTTTGTTCTCCTCGTCAAGCTGCTATGGCGAAGGTCAATGCGCCTCCTCCGCTGGCTCCTCGTGATCGCCGTGCTCTACGGCATGGCCTTGCACGGCGAGCCGCAACGGTGGCGGGTTCAGCATGCGCGAATTGCGATGACCCGCATCGGCCTTATGCTGATCTATGCGGACTACGGCGCATGAGGGCGGGATGACCATTGACGCGCCGGTCCAGAACACTGGGCTCGAGTTCGACGACGCGGACGTCGCGCGGGCGTATCTGAAGCGGCCGCCCTACCCCAACGCCCTTCTGGACCGCCTGGCCGAGTTGCCGCCGCAGCGCGGACACGCCCTCGACCTGGGCTGCGGTCCGGGCAAGCTGGCGCGCCCGCTCGCGGACCGCTTCGCCGCCGTCACCGCCATCGACCCCTCGGCTCCGATGATCGCGGTGGGTCAGGCCGTCGACGCCGGCCGTCATCGCAACATCCGCTGGGCCTGCGCGCCCGCCGAAACCGCCGACTTCGGGCCGACGGCCGACCTCGCCGTGGCAGGCGCCAGCCTGCACTGGATGACCCACGGCGTGCTCTTTCCGCGCCTGGCGGAGACGCTGGGCCCGGCTGGCGTCATCGCCGCCGTCGATGGAGATGGCCCCACCTCGGCGCCCTGGCTGGCGACCCATCGCGCCTTCACCGCCGCCTGGGTGGAACGCCTCGGCTTCGTGTTCGACAACCCGGACTTCCGCGCCCGCATGATCGCCCATGAGGCGTGGATGGACATCGAAGGGCGCGAGACGTTCACCGCCGTCCACCGCATGCCGATCGCCGACGTCGTCGAGATGGAGCATTCCCGCGCCACGTGGTCGCGCGCCGGGATGGGAGCCGCCAACGTGGCCGCGTTCGACGCCGAACTGACGGACCTGTTGCGGCCCTATGCGGAGGACGGCGCCGTCACGTTCGAGGTCGCAACCCGGCTAGTCTGGGGCCGGCCGCGGCAGACACCGCGCGGCTAACTCCCTGTCCAAGGCTCCAGCCGCCCGTCCTTCAACGCCAGGACCCGGTCCATGTGCTTGGCCAGTTCCAGGTTGTGGGTGGCGACCAGGGCCGCCACGCCCGTGTTGCGCGCCAGGTCGTACAGATTGTCGAACACCGCCGTCGAGGTGGCCGGGTCCAGGTTGCCGGTGGGCTCGTCGGCCAGCAGCAGGCGGGGCGAATTGGCCAGGGCGCGCGCCACCGCCACCCGCTGCTGCTCGCCGCCGGAGAGCTGCGCCGGCTGGTGGTCGGTGCGGTCGCCCAGGCCCAGCTGGGCCAGCAGCGCGCGGGCCCGCTCGCCCGCCGCCTTGCGCGTCTGCCCGGCGATCAGCAGCGGCAGGGCCACGTTGTCGAGGGCCGAGAACTCCGGCAGCAGGTGGTGGAACTGGTAGACGAAGCCGATCGTCGCCAGCCGCACCCGCGTGCGCTCCCGCTCCGGCAACTGCGAACACTCCACGCCGCGGATCGCGATCTTCCCCGCG
>Ga0307511_10006386_pt1 | contig 11880 bp, 18 predicted proteins | sample 13_EM_MG_FD_200266 | JGI IMG/M metagenome (GOLD analysis project Ga0307511, IMG submission 200266) | Populus trichocarpa ectomycorrhiza microbial communities from riparian zone in the Pacific Northwest, United States - 13_EM | ecosystem: Host-associated > Plants > Roots > Unclassified | place...
TCTACTGGGTCACCAGAGAATATCTGGGGTACATGGGTTGGCGAAGACAATATCTTGTCGTATCTGGACCCGTCCGGTCCGGTAGCTTCCATCCGGTCAGACCCGGTTTGGACAAGTTTGCTGATGACGCTGCTCTCTCCCGATGCTTCAACAGCTACCTGCGGAGGACTTGGACAAACGTTTCTGGGCTAGGATGTTTGACGCTCTCTTACGTACGACCTGGGGTGAACCTTTTCTCTGTCTGGGCTAAAGTGACGTCTAGAACGGGATGTATTGTTCGCTCCGATCTCGATGCTTGCTGCTTCCATTTTGGTTTCTATTGCTCCTGCTGAAAGGGCTGCTGCGCTTCGAGAAGAGGTCTGCGGTGAGTTGAAGATAACAAAGGTGAACTTCTACCAATTTTACCGGTTTTCCTCGCCTTCTATCTTATCATGATTAGCACGAGTTTAAGCAGGTCTCCATTTGGTTCGAAGGTGTAGAAAAGGCGTTTGGGTGAATCGGTGTCCTCGAATTCTCGTTTTTGTCGCTTTGCTCTGTTTTCTTGTTGCTCCGTAGTTTTTATAGACTGTCCAATCCAACCGAATCCACAATTTTTGAGAGGGTGAATTACCACCAGAGAAACAGTTGCGTTCCCACGGTTATGATTATGTACCTGAGATAAGGTCGAGACAATCCGGCATCTAATTGCAGTACGACGGCATCATTTGCTCCAACCATAACGGCAAAAATGAACGTCCTCGTCTACTCTGGACCTGAGGTCATCCAGTCTTCTCTTCCAACTCTTACAAGTACCCTCCGGAGCCTGCTCCTGCCGAACTACACCGTGCAGAGCATCACCCAACACGCGCTGATCAACCACCCCTGGACCCATAGCTGTGCGCTGCTCGTCATCCCATCTTTCTCGTCAACACTCAGCGGATCGAACTTTGCGGATAGGGTTTCCAAGTTCGTGAATGATGGAGGCTCGCTTCTGGCCTTTTCCGTGGGCGCGAGGGGTCCAACAAAGGACGTCCTGGCGCTCCCGGCTTCCTATGAAATGGGGTCCAGAAGATCTTCAGGGAGTTTGAACCTCCCCGGTTCGGTGACCGTCGATTTCGCACCTTCGCCCGGGCTGGGCCTGTCGAATGGGGATGTGGAGATAGTGCCGGTGGAAGGTTCGACCGGGGGTATCGTAACTTCGGTCCAGTCCCCAGTCTCGCGACCGGTTTTCACGAATCTCGGGGATCGTCCTGGTGCCATGGTATTGGGGAGGTTTGGGGGTGGAGAGATTGCGGGGGTTAGCCTTTTGTTCGGGGGTTTGGGATCGGGGCGAGCTACCCTGTGGGCCCCAAGGTTAGACCAGCCACTGGCCGCGGGACATTCATCGGATCCAGACGAGGAGAAGCGAAGGTTGGGATTCTTGAGAGAGAGTTTGCGGGAGTGTGGGTTAGAGCTTCCCAGCGTGGAAACCGTGTCTTCTCGGGTCCCCACTCCGATGTATTTCGTTGGGGCGGCTCCGATCATCGACACGATCCTCTCCAAGCTCTCCGTCGATTTCACACAAGAGCCGACAATGGAGCTGAAGGACCAGAACGACACTTTTATTGTTCACCCCTCATCGGACGTATCGGTAGATCTTCCGGAACCGGACGGGACAACGTTACAGCCGAAGCGCGTCATTGCCTTGACAGGCGATGCACTCCCGCCAAGAGAGAGGACCCCCACGTTCGACATTGCGTTATACCTGGGCGAATTGGCAAAGGGTGAACAGAGGAACAGGGATCCCAGTGATGATTGGGACCCTTGGCCGATTGGAGCGGCCCTCATGTACGGCGAAGTGGTCACAAGCACGCAGACCATGCTCGATAGGCACGTTGTTATGAACCCACTGGTCTTCTTCAGGGTCTAACCACACAACCTTATAGAAACCCCAAGTTTCTGGCGAATTTGCCAAACCCTCTCCTCTGCCTCGGGTCCTACCAGCTCCAAGGGCGGGGGAGAGGAGGAAACATGTGGTTATCTCCTTATGGGTGTCTTCAGTTCTCGCTCGCTCTGAGGATCTCATCCGCGAGGGTCCCTATGAACAAACTCGTGTTCTTACAATACCTCTTTTCGTTGGCGATCGTGGAGGCATGTAGGGACGAAGCTGTGTTGGGAAGCTACGGAGAGGCTGTTAAAATCAAGTGGCCGAACGATATCTATGTCGACCTCGGTGAAGGAGAGCGGAAGAAGTTTGAGAAAATTGGCGGGGTATTGGTGAACACTGGAATAATCAACAAGGATTCTCAGATAGTGATCGGTAAGTCTGGGGGCATTACCTGCCCGCAGTGAGATATCTGGCTGACTACTACATAGTAGGATGTGGTCTAAATGTCCTCTGTCCCCCACCAATGTGTTCTCTCCTCCAACTTATTCCACCGGAGGCGTCCTTGGAGCTCAGGACGGAGAAGGTGGCGGCTACGATCATGAAGAAGCTCGAACCTCTGCTTGACCAGTGGATCAAGGATGGAGGGTTGTTCGACTCCTTCACAGATCTATATCTGAGAAGGTGGATGCATTCGTACGTTTTCCCTTGTCCTCGACCGTCCGATGAATCGTGCTCATTCGCGATTAAGTAACGAGATCGTCGAAGTGACGACTGTGACCCCACCTCAACGAGTAAAGATAGTGGGGATAACACCCGATTATGGCTTATTGCGTACGCTTCCGGTCGGCCGGAGTGATCCTGACAGTTATGGTGGCTGGGGGCACGGTGGGCACGACGGGTTCCACCAATCGAGCACGTTTATCGATCTACAGCCCGATGGGAACAGCTTCGATATCATGGCTGGATTGATTAAATCCAAGTCAACATAGTCTAGGTGGTCCCGTTCGCACGCTCGTGCGCTTGTGTAGGGAGGGCACCTTGTGCAATGTATGTATTTTGATTCTGGCAGTAACAAAAGCAGGTGTACAGAGGGCCGGATTCGGAGACGCTGCTGATGGCCAGGACGAAACCATTGATAGGCTATCCGTTGGTACCCAGAGATCCCAAATTCAGACCCCATCCGAGACCTTGAACCTCAATTTCGTGCCAAGGAAGGGGAACCACGCATGAGCAGGGAGTTGCGAGCTGAGAGATCGGCAGTGAGTCCAGTAACGGTCCCAGACGTCCGATGTGCCAAAGTGGGGAGGAGACCGGCGCGGTTGGATCGTACGCTGAAGTGTTCTTGTCCAGAAAACCAGAGGTCACGGAAGGTGCGAGGGTAACGGAAGGCGAAGAGTCCCTGGTCACGGGGTCCTGTTGGGCGGAGTGGTCGACAGCCAAAGGGTCCCGTTCCTGGGAAAACAAAGAGGTGGTCGGACCAGGCATTCGGTCGAGTCACAAGAGATTCGAAGCACAGAATGCGACCTCTCCCCTATGGTGGCACTCTAGAATGACTGCCTTTCCGTTTGTGGCAACTGCTTCCCTCGATCACACCCGCAGGTGGTCGCACATACGCCACACAGAGGTATGGTAAATTCGGTGGCAAGTCCGTTATTACGGACCTCCAGCGAGTTCTACAGAAGGATCGATCGAGGAGGGCAAGTGGGTGATGAGATAAGTACATGATGATAAACGGAGCAGCGACGACTTTTGTAAACCTAAACTTGGAAATAGTACTTCACAAAGTACAGGGCACCAAGCATTATGCACGAAACGCTAAAACCAACTGGTGTACGTAGGAAGGCAAACCGTGTACGCAGCCCTGCCAGTATCTTCTTGAAGTCTGCGTTCATGTTCCTCGAGCTCCCGGAAAGTTTCTCGATCGTCGCTCGCAGTTCGGCAATCTCGGCCTCTAGCTCCAACCTTGTTTCCTTCTGCCCGTTCTCCACAGTCTTCAGTGCGCCTTCTAAATCCTCAATCGCTCCCTTGAGTTTCTTCGTGTGTTCATCGAGCTCCCGGTTGACCCCTTCTCCCACTGTCGTCTGGTCGAACTCCCTCTTCTCGTCAACGATCTCTCGTTGAACCTGGAGCGGGTTTCGAGTTTGGCGGTTGTTCAGAATCACCCGTATGATCTGGTGGGCTGACTCGGTGGTATTGTAGTGGCGGTGAAGTTGTGCGCCTCTGTCGAGAGCGGACTTGACAAATTCTGTGGCGAGCTGCTGTTCTCTGATGGCACCAATTTCTGGAATTACGTTGCCCCACATGTTCGTCGCGAGGATGACGCTCTTCAATGTCGTCTCGCCACAGATGCGCTTCAACCACCCAAAGTTACGGGTATCAGACCTCCTCCAGCGGTCGTCCGAGATCCGATGGAAGTAGATAACCCCAGCGAGCTTTACCTCGTCCTCATACCTGAGATCCAGGTCAGGTACATCCGGTGCGGGTAGAAATAGCTTACACCATCGCTAGGAATGCTGAAACACTCTTCAGGATGTCCGCATCATCTACCACTGAATCGTTGAACCCAGGCGTGTCGATTAAAACCACCGGTTTGTTATCGACGAGAAATTGCGGCGAAACTTGTATTTCGGAAGTACAAGAATGGAGCCCGTTCCCCACTTGGAATGCTTCGCTATTCGTCGCGCGGTTTACGAACTAGTTGATGCGCCACCCTCGTCAGAGTCCAAGATCGTTGGGTTCATCGGATAGCACATACTGTAGTTTTTCCGGACCCCGTTTCCCCCATCAGCCTGCCAAACGTAGTGAGCGAGGCGCACAAATCGTTTGTTTACACCCCACATACGCGATAAGTGCCTGGTCAGGCATGTTTACAGCTGGAGATACTGTATTCTGGGGATCCAAGTGGGAGAGGACTAGTTGCAATACGGCGACCTATCTGACAGCCTGGTGTGTTATACGGCAGTACGCGCGACAGGCATCTCGCCTCCGCACCACCGGCCGAGGCTGGGCCGTTATTGGTCCATGCGGAAGGGGCATGACTTGAGATCTGAGTGACTGAATCGCAGGTGAAGTATTGACAATCGGTAATTTCCGACCCGCCACACTTTCAAGGCGCCCGTTCTGGTTAAAGGGTTTGGGTAAAGAGTGGTTACCAATACAGTGTGGATCAGTCAAATGAGAGACCGCTGAACCTATTAACTCCAGAAGCAAGAATCCGCTGAAAGACTCCAGTTTGGTGCAACCCTGGAGGAGTTGGAATTTGGGACACATTTTCCAAACAACGACAAGTCGAGCTTGGCTGTCTCGTTCGCGGCACGAAAAGTGGCGTTGGGAGTGGGTTGCATGGAACGGTTCCAGCCCGATCACATCACTCGTCGACGGGATTTCAACGATTCCAATTGCAGAGAAAGAATCCAAACGCACAAGACACTTCCGTAGTAAGAATAACACACCGGTTTCATGATTGCCGCGAAGGGGGAGTACAAGGGTGGGAATGGGCCGGATACCCTGACCATCGCGATCAAAGATCACTCGGCCGCGACCGTCGGGGAGCTCAACCACTCCCCAAAATACACACAATCCTTCGCGTTGACAGGCCCTTTGTCGTCACAGAACTCGAAACTCGGACAGGCCGTGCACGGCGCCTGGGTCCACCCGGAGACTGCACGTTCTGGTCGTATCGCCCGGTATACGTGGCTAGTCCCCGCGCTCTCGTAATCGTATTCCTCGAATTGCGCAGGGGATGGCGACCGCTTAGCGGATTTCGAGGCTTTCGATTTCGATCTTGACTTGGGGGATTTACTCCTGGACCGGCCACGTCTGGTGGGTTCGTCGGATTCGGTACCAGAGTCAGACGGGGCGGTGGCGGACTCGTCCTCAGATTGCTCCCTGCTTTTCGATTTTTTCGATCCAGACTTGGAGCGTTTCTTTCGCTTCTTCTTCCGGTCTTCCTCATCGTCTTCGTGACTGTCATCGTCGCGAGCCTTGGATTTCTGCCGTTTTCGCTTTGGCTCACCGTCAGAATCACTGTCTTCGCGTTTTGACTTCCGGCTCTTCTTTTTTCGTGGCGGGGAAGAGGCGTCGTCTAATTCTGTATCGCTATCCTGCCGTTTCGAGCTCTTGCCTTTCTTGCGACCGTCGCCGTCCTCACCAGATCGATGTTTTCGTTTGCCTTTGGAACGACGCTCGGATTCAGATTCGGCATCGTCGGCGATAGCCTTGGCACTCCAAAGAGAGGCACCATACGCAGGGATCTGATAAAGAACTTCAACAAAGGTAGGCCGCGATGGAGGAACGATCAAATTACCCGTTCAATCTCCCCGTCGAGAACGAGAACATTGAGAAGGCTTTCGACGTGCTCGACGGAGAGGGGGGTTTCTGTTATTCTCGTCTGTTTCAGGAACTGGAGTACATTCTGAGCGGTTGGGTATTCTGGAAGGCCGGAGATGGGGTATAGGGCGGGTTGCGTTTGGTTTGAACGACGCTTGGGGAAACTCTGGGAAATATTCGGCGTGTTTTACTAGTCAAAGAGTGATGGTTCGTACCTTTTCCTGAATCAGTCGGAGGCAGGTACCGCACAGAAGTTTGATAAACTCGGTATCGAGTTCGTTGTCTGTGTACCATGGACCTCCGGTGAGTTCCACGGAAGGATCGAGGTGGGCGAGCATGTAGATTTTCCGGGTTGGGTGCTAGTAGGAACGGTTGAGTCAGCCCGAGGGTCATGAAATGACGAGAACTCTACGGGTACCTTGACAGACTTTACCGCCTTGATTAGCTGCTTCTGGGTTAAGGTCTTGATGCACCTGTCGATAACCGTTTGGTGTAGGTCAGTCTTTCCCTTGAGGTGTTTGGTCCAGATCCCTATCGTTACTGAGCACGGTGTGTGGGGTAAGAGGGCGCAAAGAGCATACCCTCGCTCCCAGTCGCCTTGATATGACTCAACACCAGGCTCTCCTCCCCACCAAGATCCTTGGTTCTGAAATACCAACCGTGAGCGTCCGGAAGTACGGAATCCCAACAACATACGCGTTTATCTCGTTCTTTGCAACAGCGCGGAACGACACGGTACCCTGATTGTCCTTGAGCATCTTGAACAGGCCCACCCCGAGGAGAAAGTTTATCGCATTTTCGCGCGTCCTGGTATCCGGGACGATCGCCTCGGACTGTTTGACGGTGATCACCTGGAGAATCGAGATAAACGTCGCGGAATCATCCATGCGACAGACAGGTAGACCTTTTTTGGGTCAGACAAGGCAGCCTGGTGAAGTTTTTTCTCCAATTCGTTTGGAGGTCGCGCGGTCATTGTGGCGCTCAGGAAAGAAAGATTGGCTTATGTAAATCGAGTTGATCCGCTACATGATGGTACACTTCCGGGCCTCGTTCGCCTTTTTACGAAGTTCTGTCATCGTCTGCTTTAGAGTCTTAATCTGCGACGCGTTCTCGTGCCCGTCTCGTTCCAGTTCCTTCACCTTCTCCTCGTACTTCCGTATCTCCTCCTCGTACCCCTCCTGCAGCCGCCTCAACCGCTCCTCGAACCTCGCGCTGATCCTCTCCTCCATCTCGCGTCGAGCCTCGTCAAACTGGGACGCCATCTGCTCCGATTCCTTCCGGACCTTCTCCATCTCCTGTTGTAACCTCACCTTCTCCATCTCCATCTCCTCCCGAGACTCTTCATCCTTCTCCTCCAGCGCCCTCCGCATGCTCTCCTCCAGATCCCTGATATCGTTCTGGTACCTCTCCACAACCTCACGGATCTCCCTATTCAACTCTGCCCCCGCCCCTGTCTGTCCGATGTCCATGTGTTCATCAATCAGCTCGCGCTGAATCTTCAGAACCGACGGTTTGTTCTTGAGTATCGTCCGCAATATCGCCCGTGCAGACTTGGGGGTATTGTTATGACGGCACATTTGTGCACCCTTGTCGATCGCAGCTTTGAAGTAGTCGGCCTTGAGTTGTTCTTCTCGGTCTCCCCCCTGTTGGGGAGTGACCCGTCCCCACATGTTCGTCATGAGGATGACGTTCTTTAACGTCTTCTCCCCACATAGTTCCCTGAACATTCGGAAGTTCTTGACAGCTAAACCTCCAAATCGGTCATCCGAAATCCTGTGGACGTAGATAACCCCCGCAAGCTTCACGCCAGCCGAATACCTGAGGATCTTTTAGGCGCACCCAAGGGCATGGAAACACTTTGACTCACGATTCTCCCAAGAACGCCGCGATCGATTTCAACACGTCCGTATCACTTTGGTGGGTATCATCAAATCCTGGAGTGTCGATGAGCACGACCCGCCGGCCGTCCAGAATGAACTCCTCAGACTCTTGGATCTCGGATGTACAAGACTTGAGCGCATCCCCGACTTTAAAATAGGACTTGCTTGCTTGATTCACGAACTAGAGGCGTATTCGTCAGGGGTTGTAACAATAAATCGGACGATTAGCCCTCTTTACCGTCGTTTTCCCACTCCCAGTAACCCCCATTACACTGAACCAACGGTTAGCCATCGCTCAACTACTGTGGGGAAGTAGACTGCGCACGCTATGAGCGCCGGAGGGTCTTCGGAGTATTTCAGGAATCGGTCCTCGGCTTGTGGGTACCCCTCAAGGTCATCGGGCGTGGAGAACGTATCACCGCTAGCGTAATCGTCAGGTGTGAGGTGTTCGAAATCGTCGTGGTTCACTAGCCACATATCCATGAGGGTGTGGTGGTGAAGGATGTGTGGCGGAGTACGGCATGCCATCAAGCGCTCTTATACCCATGCCATAGGCTATGCGCACGTGGAGGGGGCCGAAGCGCACCGCCGATCGGTACCACACACCAGACGGATGTGCGATTGCAGGCCAGCTAACTTGAGAAATGGTACAGGGCGCCGAGTATTGAGAATGCTAGGGCCAACCGATGCAAGGAGAAAGGTAAACCGTTTGCCCACCTCCGCTTTCACCCTCTTGTGATGTTTTGGGCGAATGGTGAAAATCTCGGCTGGAAGTACACACTGTACTCTGTGTGCGGGTGGGACCCGTCACTGACTAACCCGCATCTTCCTGACGCTATCTCACGACGGGTCCTACCCGCCTCCAGGGCTTCCGGCCGTTGCCCCAAGCTTCAAGTTCAGCTGCAGTGGCTGGTCCGGTTGGAATTCGGCGGCACGAGCGCTCAGCGCCCAGCTCTCATCATTCCGTCCACGACTTTCTCCCCGAATGGGCTCGAAAACCTCGAAGATAACGCGTCCCGCTTCCACGAAATCCAAGGCAATTATCATTCCCAGAATCCCACAAGATATCATCGACGAGATCTTGGATCACCTCGCCACCGACGGGCCAGGCATTCTCCGAACATGTGCTCTCGTATCCAAATCATGGGTCCGATCGTGCCGGCGCCACCTCTTCCATACCGTCGACTTCACTTCGAAGGATATGTACAGGTGGTTCAGGACCTTCCCCGTGCCGGAAGAAAGTCCCGCTCAGTATGTCAGGGAGTTACGCCTCTGGATCGGAGGGGATAGCCGTGTCCCCGAGATGTTCTTCGAATATGCCCCATGGTTTACAGGTGTGGATAGGATGCGTTTGTTGCATGCAGGGCCTCCGTCGTCGCCGAGACCTCTGTTTCGGAGGTTACCTTTGTTTCGGACACTGCCACAGTCCATAACCTCTTTGACACTCGACTCCGCCGGTGTGGTCACTCTCGTGCAGGTCCGGGACATTTTGGCGCAGCTCCCGAACCTGGACGATTTGTCACTGTCAGGGCCCCTTGTTGCGATGGACAGGAGGGAGTTGCCGGGGATTGGAGCGGCCCTGAGGGGGAGATTTGGTGGGAAATTGCTGCTGCACGGGGAAGACGTTGACGACGATATCAGCAACATGTTATTGGAGATCCCATCTGGGTTGCGCTTTTCCGAAGTGCGGATCTGCTGTCCGCACGAGCATTTCTTCCCCGCTGTTAGACTCGCAGAAGCATGTGGCGAGAGTCTCGTGAAGCTATCGTACATGGACCCCTCCCTTGGTAGGTCCAACTCCTTCCCCTTGTCCGGCTGGTTCCGATGTGTGAACCATCAACGCTAATGCAATTTCCTGGTGTAGACGGTCGCGACTCCTTCGAGCGGTCCTTCGACCTCTCTAAATTCCCAAATCTTCAAGAAGTGACCTTTGGCTCTATGATCGGTAGGATGAACCAAGGAGTACCCTGGATCCCTACGGCTCTCTCAACACTCAGACCCACCACCTCTCCACGCTTGTCCGCTATTCGCTACGTACTCATCGATCCACCCACCAATCAACCCGCCGAAACTTCGATTAGAAACATGCGTATTGACCTTCGACGGATCGCAGATGAAGTCGTCCGGATCAGGCGTGAATTCGAGGGATCGGTGGATCTGACCCTGGTTCCGGGTTTGGGGTTTGATGGTGTGTTGGGTGAACTGAATGTGAGGTTTAATTTTTGTAGAGCGGAGTTTTCATTCATCCTGCATAGATCCTCGAGCACCACCGTCGCTGGAGTGGGGCAGGATCTCAGGCGTAGTCAATTTGCAATCATGGTGCCTTTTGTGTCGACCGCAGCCCACGCGGTTACGAAATAGCAACAGGATTCACGGACAAGACGACCCACTACGACGTGGGTCGCGACCTGCGGAGAGACAACCATCGAGCCAGTAAACACATTCAACACAATCCCTGCTTTAGGACTTATGGGTATCTTACCTGGCTAATCCAAATCAGTAATTGGACACTCCGACGCCACCTCGGTCCAGTAAGTCATGACCAGCGGTCAACTCAACGGCGCGACGCTCGAACTCGAACTTTCCACCCCTTCGATCCACCCGCGACGTGTACATTTCCCTGCACCAAGGATAGGCGTGGCAGCAACAGCACAAGAGGAAGAGGAGACGCGCGTTTCGTCGTTTGGCGTTCCGGATTACAGCGTCGAGAACACCGAGATGTACAAATAGCATTCAGCATCCTTAATGTCCTGTTAAAACTGTACGGCAGTAATCGATCACAACTACATCTTGGGCCAAATCGATATCTACTCATGTATGAGGCCTGATATTTACCAAGCCAGGGCAGATAAACCCTGGTTACAAAGGGGTATAGCGTACGGGCCTAGACTCTTGGGGAATACGCGGCCACTTCCTCCCCAAAACTTCTCAGCTTCATAACACCAAATCTTCGGAACCCTCGCATGAAGCTCATTCCGGTATCGTCCCTCCTGGGAGTCCATCCCCGCTGCGTCAGGAAATCAAAGGAGGCTGTGATTCCTCCTGTCGATTGTTGTACAAGACGACACAACTGGTCATCAACGAGCCCCCAACCGCCCAGGTTCACGGCAAGGTCTAAATCTTGATCAAGTGTCGCCCGGGTGAAGACGAACGAGACTTCCGAGAGCCTTGGGGCAGATGTGATGGACGACAACACCAAAGCCACGCAATCTCGTGGTGTCACCAATGCGGCGAGGGTGAAGCGAACGATTTGGAGCTCGGGGTAACGCCGGGCGGCCAGGGGAGGGCCGCGTTCGCATAGGCGGGGCACATCATCTGTTTCTCTCTGTTTAGAGCCGGCAGTGATTGCGAGAGAGGAAAACCAAACGTTACCTCTGATTTCCAGAGTTGTGAGTGTCGATGAATAAGCCCGCATAAGCGGGTGTACCTTCCGAACGTCCGCGGTACCGCAGAAATGAAGCGTGCGAAATTGAATCGGCAGCTTCAGGAGGAAGGGGACACACGTGTTGTGAGCTTCAACGCCGGCCAGGGTCAACTTGCCCAGGGTCCGAGGACATGCAGGGATGTCGCCAGGGGGAGGGGGGGGCAGGTTCAAACGTGTGATCGAAAGATTGTCGAGGTTTGGGAAGGATGAAAGGATAGGATAAAACTCCTCGGAGTCAATAGCCACCATGTTCAAAGAGAGGGACAGGAGGGTATTCCCGAAGTTCCGCTTTAGCACCGCGACATCCCTGTGAAGGCGCAACCAAGCGTCGGTGATAATGAGGGAGTGGAGGCGAGGGAGGACCGCGTCGACATCGCGGAAGTGCTCTGCCCATGCTTGGA
>Ga0307511_10006388_pt1 | contig 11879 bp, 6 predicted proteins | sample 13_EM_MG_FD_200266 | JGI IMG/M metagenome (GOLD analysis project Ga0307511, IMG submission 200266) | Populus trichocarpa ectomycorrhiza microbial communities from riparian zone in the Pacific Northwest, United States - 13_EM | ecosystem: Host-associated > Plants > Roots > Unclassified | place...
TTATTTATGTAATTAATTAAATATACATGGATAAACTTTGGAGTTTATTATTATAATCTTTTTTTATATAAAAGAAATAGTTAAAAGAGTGCATATTTATTTTTCTTTATGTTGAAAAAAAAAAAACCGACGCTAGCAAGTTGATGGCCTACACACGTCGAAATATCTTGTTTTGCAAAGGAAGTCGTAGATGGCCAACTCCTCATCTGTCTTGTTCCCAGCAGAGTTTCGTGGAGTTTTTGTTTTCTCAGCCACAAAACAAGAGAAGTTCACATTAGTTGTCCAGGAAAAAATCAAACAAACAAAATCCATCGTTTCAATGACACTTGACATACATACAGTGATATAGATCGAGCACTGAATATTACTCGCACGTATGTATGTCCAGGTCTCTCTTTTCTCTCCTTAATTTATTCTCCTGTAACAGCTGCACATCCTTTCGTTTCCCTGGCAACATGGGTTTTTCTCAGAACTTGTTTCTGATCATCACAGCTTCAGTGATCCTTGTTGATGTTGCTACAGCTTGCTCTAATGGACAATGCAAGGTTTGTGTCTTCTCTTTTACTTGCACGTCATCAAGAATCATTTTAAGCTCTGATTGTTTTTTTTTTTTGCTAATCCATCTTTGTAAATTTCAATATTTAGATACTCGATGAATGTTCATCGAACCAAGATTGTGGAGCTGGACTCTATTGTTTCTCTTGTCCAGCAGGATTTTCAGGCTCTAGATGTGTAAGATCAACCATCACAAACCAATTCAAGCTTCTGGTACTTCCCTATTTCTCTTTTTGCTCAATAATTATGAGGGTCATGAGTTTGCTAGGGCAACATTTAGTTCGCACACGCTGATTGATTCATCTTGACTGGTTTGTTTTGCATTTTGTCTTTACACGATGAACACAACTACACAAGACAGACTTTTGGTTTAGGTCTGTTGCATGATGATACCATGAAGATGGGGAGGGTGAGTGTTACAAATCAAAAGAGGAAAAGTAATAGATATAGGCCATACATTTTCTTCATCAAGTGAGAATTGGAATGGATATTGATGGGAATGTTCTATATCAACCAAGGATTTCTTTCCGGACAATTTCCAGGAAGGTCATCAGCCACAACCACCAGGAATTCACTCTGCACCACGCAAATTGGACGAATATTAGGGTGGCTAGTGTACTGTTGTTTTTGAAATGGAGGGCCTGCCTTGGCCACGGCCCATTTAATAATAGACTGAGACCTGCCTTAATAAAAAGGGGCCCTCCTTAAGATGGAGGAGTACCGACTGAATTTCAGTGACTGTTGATACCGAGTTGCAGAGTAGTGGAACTCTTGTTGTGGCTCAGGAAACTGGTAGATTCAGACTTATAAAGAAGCTGGGAATTCCGAGTGGAAAGCTGCAGAATTGGATATTGCATCATAAATTGAATCTTCTGTTCGTAATATCATTTTCAACTTGAATCATTGTTATGTTTATAGGGTGCACCTCGTAAATAAATGTAGTCTGAGGAAGTGTGCAAGCTTTTATGGTTACAGTTTAAAAATGAAAATCAAGATTTCAAGAAAGAATTTGGAGTAAAACTGAGCTGACGTAAACGATTTCCTATCTCACAACCATTACACAAATTAAGTAACTTTTCTTCTTTCTCTTCTTAATAGAACAATTCCCTGCCGTTCAACAAATATGCATTTCTGACGACCCACAATGCATTTGCTATTGATGGATACCCATCCCACACCGGAATCCCTCGAATCACAGTCACCAATCAAGAAGACAGCATCACAGAGCAACTAAATGTAAATGTTCTTTCCTTCTTACACATTTCCCTTTTTTCTTCACCATGTTAGAACTTTTTTTTGTCAATTAACAAGTTCCATTAATAATTTGACTGCAGAATGGAGCTCGAGCCTTGATGCTTGATACCTATGATTTTCGTGGAGATGTATGGTTATGCCATTCATTTAAAGGACAATGCTATGACTTTACTGCATTTGTATGTACATTGATTCCCTACTGAGTCATATGATTTTATTTTTCCTTCTATTTTTTATGATGTGTGAAATGTAAATGTTTGCCCCAGTAGGGTCCAGCTATTGACACTCTGAAGGAAATTGAAGCTTTCTTATCAGCAAATCCAACAGAGATTGTTACATTAATCTTAGAAGATTATGTTCAAGCCCCAAATGGACTGACCAAGGTCTTCGCTGATGCTGGTCTAAAGAAATATTGGTTTCCTGTGTCAAAAATGCCCAAAAATGGTCAAGATTGGCCACTAGTTAGTGACATGGTTCAGAACAACCAAAGACTACTTGTTTTCACTTCAATTCAATCCAAGGAAGCAAGTGAAGGCATTGCTTACCAATGGAATTACATGGTTGAAAATCAATGTAAGAAATTTTCTTTCAATTTTTTACTTGTAGAATTTGTGATACCATATGCATATGATATTGGTTTAAACACTTTTTTTTGTGGCAGATGGGGATGATGGCATGAAAGCAGGAAGCTGCCCTAATAGAAAAGAATCACCACCTCTTGACGACAAGAGTAGATCATTGGTGTTGGTAAATTACTTTAGGTCTATTTCCATGAAGAAACTCTCTTGTGAAGATAACTCAGAAAATCTCATAAACATGCTTCGTACTTGTGATGGTGCTGCTGCCAGCAGATGGGCAAATTTTGTTGCTGTAAATTATTACAAGGTATACTTATCACATGCAAATTATCTAATAATTTCAAGTTCAATTAACATTCGAAACAGAATACAAGAGCTCAGAAGAAACATTATATTTTATTTTCTGGGTGCATGGGGCTGCAGAGGAGTGAAGGAGGAGGATCATTTCAAGCTGTGGACTTGCTAAATGGGAAGCTATTGTGCGGGTGTGATGATATCCATGCATGTGTGGTAAGTTCTAACGAGGATTGAGGTTACTAATTGCCATATCAAATTGATTTTAATGCTTGCATTACTATTCCAAACCACATTTTTGTGTTTATTTTACAGTCTTGTGATTGCATGAACTTATTCTTCTGGTTTGGACTCATGTGGACACTAGGGCATGGTCAAATTAGTTCATCAAATCTCCTTCCCAAATCAAGTTTTGTCCATGATAATGTGATCCCAATTCTGGAAAATTTTATCTAACCATATAATGTATCTTCTTCTGCTTGCAGCCTGGATCCACTTCAGGAGCCTGCTCTCTCTAAATATTACGAGTAGACTAGGAATTCGGGAGGTTTGTATTTTGTAATAAAATTGATCCAATATTACTTGAGAAAATGTTATACATTGTGTAGCTACAGTGCTGGAGCCAAAGAATATTACGTCAACCAAAGTGAAGAAGCTTCCTCCAGGTCCGAGAAATTTACCCCCCCGGCCCCAAACTCAAGTGATATGAGACGGGCTCACGAAGATGACAATTTAATCTAAAAGTCAATGATACTAATCCAACTTTATCTAAATGGATAGATTTTTTTAAGATAGTACTCGAGCGATGATGGATGTGATATAACTATTATCAAACTGGATATAAAACTTGATTTAAATTTAATTCAAAATATATATTTATATTATACAAATATATAAATAGAATATTTATATATATTTTTAATATATATGTGTTACTATTTTATTTCTTGTTGTTTAATAAATAATAGTTGAATAATCAATTTCTACCTGTAAAACGAATAAGAAATGAATATATATATATATAAACACGGATAGTATTAACATTACTACTCGCAAAAAGTCCATCCAACTTCATAAGAAATGAATATTTAATATATATATATAAAAAACACGAATAGCAATAACATTATTACTCGCAAAGAGTCGATCCAACTTCATATCATATGAACCTCGATTCACAAATCTAGCAAGGATTTAAAGTAATTATTTAAATGTTAGTTGCATGATGGAAATCAATTAACTAACTATAACTAAAAGGACTTCATGTTTTCCTGTAGATTGAATTACTGTGGATTATAAGTGATTTTACTGTAAATTGCACTCTTTGAGTTTATTCTCTGCTGGGCTCTTTCAAAATGTGGGAGTGGACACAAACACATTGCACTGTGGGCAACACTATAAACATAAACTGTTTTTACTGTGGACAGCACTGTAACACCTTGAGAATCGTTCCTCTGTTGTGTTTTTGGTCAAGAATTGCACCTGGGGGCGTTGCTTTCTCCCCCAAAAGTTATTGGGTCTAACTGCCAAGTCAGGCCTAAAATACTTACAAAAAGTGTCAATAGTGTTGTCAAACCCAAAATATTTCAAAAAAGGGTTGAGTCTGGTTGACCAAGTTGAGGCTGGAAATGGACATCAGACCCAAGTTGCTTGGGAGTGGCAGGGGATCAGACCCAAGTCCATTAGATTTTATAGCCCTGCTTGGCCCAAAACATTTGGGTCAGGCGTCCTCGCCCAACTTTAATAAATTTTAAAAAAAAATATTATTACTATCAAAGAAAAATAATAAGTTTTATTAATTTGAAGGGATTAAAAACTATAAAAATTTAGGTCAAACAAGTTTAATAATATTATTAATATCATAAATATTATTAAATTTGAAATAAATTTTATTACTATAAAAAAAACATAGATTTGATTTAAATGTTAAAATCTATTATTATTATTAATTTGGGTTTGGCATACCCTTTTAGACCTAAAAAACTTGGGGCCGGAAAGGTGCGCCTAACCCAAATTGCTTGGGAGTGGCAAGGGCGCAGATCCAAGTTCTTCAAGTCTTATAGCCCCGCTTGACCTAAGACACTTATAAAAAATACATCAAAATTTTATATGATTATAGAAAAATTTAAAAAATATACATGCCGATTTTATGAAAAAAAATAACTTATGGTTAAACTGGTGAGCGAATATCATAGGCAGTTCACTTTTTAGTTCGATTTTTATAACTTTTTTCATTCCCATTATCTTTTTATTTTTATTTTATTTTATCATTTTTAATGCTAATATGGCAATGGATAAGTCAGACCCACGCAAATACACATGTAGGTCCTATAATAGTTATATAATTGAATTTATCATTCTATAAAATGATTATTTAAATATATTCTTTAAATTTAGAGTGTTTGAAAGGGTAATTTCTAAAATTCTTGAGGTGAGGGATGATCGTAGAATCCTGCCACATTTTATGAAGGATCGTATAAAATCCTCAACATTAACCTAAGAAAAAAGAGAAAAATTCTAGTATTTCCCATTATAACTAAATAGGTGATATATCCTTCCACAATTTATCATCTTATTAGCAATCTCCCTTACATGTATTAATATATTCATGTATCTTGAATTATATTTTTTAAAAAAATATATTTTATTAAATACACCGAGTCAATATAAGGTTAGATTTTTTTTTATCATAATTTTTAAATCTCTTCTCGAGTTTAATTTAGAACAAAAATTTAGATTTTTTATTGAATTATATCAGATCAATTCTTCTTTATTTGTTTTTAGTTGAAACTCAACTTGGTCAATACTCAAGGAGCACGTTTGAAAACACGGGTCAACCCGCTTTCCTAAAAAAATTAATTTTTTTTTATATTTTAAATCGTTTTGATTCGCTGATCTTAAAAATAATTTTTTTAAAATGAAAAAATATATTTTAATATAAAAAATACTTTAAAAAATAACCGTAACCATACTTTCAAAACACGACTTTTCATGTCATGGATAATCCTATACAGTCGGTTTTTAAATCAATGCTTTCAATATTATTAGAAAACAATTAATTTAATGTGAAAATTAACTCGAAAACACAATTGACCTAGAACAAGGAAAAAACAAATTATGGGCTACAACTACAAGACGTGATAGTTACCAAGTTGATATTCTAATTTTTAAAAACAGCATGATACAAAAACATGCCTTGCATGTGAGCTGCGATACAGCGCGCGCCCACCTCCAAAACCGTCCTATCTCTCCGCTCCGCCTCTCCTCCTCTCTGTCTCTCTCTCTCTCTAACATTTCTAATATATGTTTTTTTATCACTATCTTCGCCCTTTGAATCGGACTTTCAACGCACGAGGTTCGCCGGCTTCAACCCAAATCCGACGTCCACATGGACAAAGCTGCCGGCGAAACCCTGAAACAATACCATCGTCAGCGTCACCATCACAATGATCATCATAATTTACCAACTCCGACGTCTTTAAAGGCGTCGGATGCTCTGCCATTACCACTTTACCTTACGAACGGTTTGTTCTTCGGGCTGTTTTTCTCCGTAGCCTACTTCCTCCTTCACCGTTGGCGTGAAAAGATCCGCAACTCCACTCCCCTTCATATCCTTACTTTCCCTGAAATCGCTGGGATAGTTTGTTTGTCTGCTTCGGTTGTTTATCTTCTTGGTTTCTTTGGGATTGGCATCGCTCAATCTCTTATCTCTCGAGGGTCACAGGATTCTTGGGACGTAGAGGAAGATCATATGATGGAGAAAAAAGGTGGGCTTTGTGCTGCAGAAATATGTTCAGGTCCTGCAAAAATTCCTGCTGCATCACTTGCTTGCACTCTTGCTCCGGTTCCGAGTGCGAGAGCCGTTAGCACAATGTTTCAAACACCATTGTTAGGCAGTGATGACGAGGAGGTTATCAAAGGAGTAGTATCTGGGGACATTCCTTCGTATTCTCTCGAATCAAAGCTTGCAGATTGCAAAAGGGCAGCTGTTATTCGTCGTGAAGCGCTTCAGAGAATGACAGGGAGGTCTTTGGAAGGACTGCCACTGGAGGGGTTTGATTATGAGTCAATATTGGGGCAGTGTTGTGAGATGCCTGTTGGGTATGTGCAGATTCCTGTGGGGGTTGCAGGGCCTTTGTTGCTTGACGGGAAGGAGTATACGGTCCCAATGGCTACTACTGAGGGGTGCTTGGTGGCCTCTACAAATAGAGGGTGCAAGGCTATTTATGCATCAGGTGGGGCTAGTTCTGTTTTGCTTAGAGATGGCATGACTAGAGCTCCTGTTGTCAGGTTTGGGACTGCTAAAAGGGCTGCTGAGTTGAAGTTCTTTACCGAGGATCCTGCAAATTTCGACACCCTTTGTGTTGTTTTCAACAGGTTCTTGTTTTTCTCCTAATTCTTGATTTTTTCCCCAATTTTTTGAAGAAAATAAATATTTTTTTGGTTAGATATATATTTAATCTTCCTTTTACAAATTTAATCCTTGTCTTTTTAGTCTTCTTTGCCTTGAAATGATTGATTTCTTGATTTCTTGAAATTGAAAATTGTCCATCCCCTAGGTTAAAAAGATTAATTTCATCCAATGAGCTAGAAAGTTGGTACCATATGATTTTGGATACTTCCTTAATTTTTCTATTTTATTTGGTTTGGTTTGGTTTTGTTTTTTTTTTTTAAAAGTATGTCTCTGTATTTTTCCTCCTGGTAGAAATTTTCTTGTTCTTTTGGAAATATTTTGTTGTTGGTGGATGAAATCTTATTGGTGTTGATGGGTTCTAATTTTCTCCATTATTATTTTGCATTAGTTAATCATGATCTGCCTATTCTATATTTATCTACTACAAGAAGTTCTGTTGTCTAAAACTCTTGTTACTATTAGGAATACGTTTACATTCCAAAATGAAAATTAGTGTTGGATTATTTACTTCACACGAGCATAGTTGTTTAATGTGGTAGATGATATGCAGGTCAAGCAGATTTGGAAGGCTACAAAACATTAAATGTACAATAGCAGGAAAGAATTTGTACATGAGGTTTAGTTGCAGCACAGGTGATGCTATGGGAATGAACATGGTCTCCAAAGGAGTCCAAAATGTCCTTGATTATCTCCAAACTGATTTTCCTGACATGGAGATCATTGGCATCTCTGGTAAAATTCCCTGCTGCTTAGTTGCCATTTTTGGATTCACTCTCAGGTGATAGTCAATGATTCATTATTTTCAATCTGTGTTTTGAATTTTTCAGGCAACTTCTGTTCTGATAAGAAACCAGCAGCTGTAAATTGGATTGAAGGGCGTGGAAAGTCAGTTGTATGTGAGGCAATCATGAAGGAAGAGGTGGTTCGGAAGGTATTGAAGACCAACGTAGCCACCCTGGTGGAGCTTAACATGCTCAAAAACCTTACCGGTTCAGCTATGGCTGGTGCTCTTGGTGGGTTTAATGCCCATGCCAGCAATATTGTTACTGCAGTCTACATAGCCACAGGGCAGGATCCTGCTCAGAATGTTGAGAGCTCTCACTGCATTACCATGATGGAAGCTGTTAATGGTGGCAAGGACCTTCACATATCAGTCACCATGCCTTCAATTGAGGTAAAGATTTGTACTATAGAAGCCTAAAATATTTATTTCCAATTTATTGGTTTAGCACTTTGTTTAACAGGTCTGTTGAAAAGTACTAAAATGGTTATGCATTAAAAAAATCTATTTAATTTGAGCTCTGGCATCAAGAACAAAGTTCCAACTCCTTTTTTCTAATAAGGTATCGACTATTTGGTTCAGGTGGGCACAGTTGGAGGTGGCACCCAACTAGCATCTCAGTCAGCTTGCTTGAACCTACTTGGAGTGAAGGGTGCTCGCAAGGACTCCCCAGGATCAAACTCAAGACTCTTGTCCACCATCATTGCTGGTTCTGTTTTGGCAGGGGAGCTGTCCCTGATGTCTGCTATTGCAGCCGGGCAGCTTATCAAGAGCCACATGAAATACAATAGATCTAGCAAAGACGTGTCAGAGATAGCACCCTCAAATTGAATACTATCATCCCATATTTGATTAATTGATATGACAAGACTTTATCTTATAATGAAAATCAGAAGTAAATCTCCAGCAAAAGACATGTGGGAAGTACAAAAATCAAGGGTAGTTGTTGGCTAGTGTTAAGGACTTGAGGGGACAAACAAGGGGAAGTCCATGTGGACGAACTAGTACCTAGAAAATAAACAAAGCCTGTTCATGTTGCCGGATCCATGTGACTCTGGTGGGTATCTCTTTCAATTGTGAATTTTTTTTTATTTTTTGGAGGGGGTGGTGGATAGTGGATGGGACACCAAGACTTGTTTAAATCTCTGTCTGTTGCGTGGTATGCCAATTGCTTGCATCACACCAAGACTTGGTTTCTCTGTTCCAGCCTGTGATCTTCACCAGCATTGTTCAAATAATTTAATCCATGTTGTTAACTGTATTTCAGAAAAAGAGCATATCTTAATCAGATTTAGATCCGTTTCAAGTGTCTGTTGTTTGTATTGTAACTTCACTCATTGACTGCTATCAGGCTAATCACATGGTGTTAGTCAGGAGATTAGTCAAGGCTTTGTCCAAATACTCTGTACTTGTGTATCAATGCTTCTATGGGTGTTTGGTTAGATTTGTTAGCACTGTGGTCACTAATTATGGAAAGCTGGTCCATGGATCACCTTGCAAAGAGGTCAGTTACACTAAAATATACAGAATCACTTAGCTAGGTCACAAGGAGAATAGCAGAAAAGCTAGACCATACCTGGCCTTTCGCACAAAGGAAAATGAAGGCTGTGCTAGTTAATTGGTCAATATTTACTGCCCCAGTTGCTTGATTGAAAAAAAGTCGGATACAAGAGTATTCGATAAAAATATGTTTGGACAAAACATAACATAATGTTTTTTTCCCATATTTGGGAGATGTGTTTGGTTTGCTTCTGCTTTTACATTTACTGTAGACAGATTTAATTATTTTATATACAAGGAAAGGACTGGGAAAAAATTCCTTGCAGCCCCCCCCTTGAAAAAATCAAGTGGGGCCAAATTAAAAGATAGTAGGTCCCCCTTAAAAAAAAATCAATATTGGCTTTGGATGACGCAGGGAGGGGTTGGGAAAAAGAAAAAAATTAGGCCCTCTCGAAAAAAAAGAAAAGAAGTAAAGAAATAATTATTTTATACAAGGAAAGGGCTGGGAAGTCCCCCCCGGCGGACTGTAGAGGGCAACTCTCGAACGTACACTAAGAGCATCTGAATACATTTAAAAAGAAAAAAAAAAACAGAATGGGGTAATTCTGCAGAGGCGTATAATCGAAAGATATTGCCTCGCCGTCTGTGGGAATCGAACCCACGACCACATGGTTAAAAGCCATGCGCTCTACCAGCTGAGCTAAGACGGCTTGTCTGAAACCATCTTTCAGACAATAATATATAACGCTAGATACAAATGAAGTAAATTCGTTAATTGATTCATGTTTTAGCCCTGTAAAATAATATCCTTTGGTTTAAATGGTTAATCATGTATTTTTCAAAGATTTTTCAATAATACTCCTATCCGCTAGCAACAAACCAACCATATATTATAATAATTTTTTGAGTTTTAATTTTTAGTGTGATGTTGATTATACAGGTACAACTGTACAAGAACTTGGAATGAGAAAGGTGAGACAAAAAAGGCTATCTCAATTAAGTAGGTTTTGAATATTATCTTGGTATATAAAAGATAAAAATAACATGATAAAAAGGACGTGTACTTGTATTTACTAGTTAAAAATATAAAATTTTATTTAAAAAATAGCTCAAAAATATATTTATTTTATAGCATTTATACTTTTTCTATATTTGTATTTTTTTATCTTGAAAAACTAACCAAATATAACATTGGATTCTGTACATATATGTTAGCTAGGATTAAAATGATGTTTGAAAGTGTGATAAGAATTATTTTTTTAAAAAAAATATTTATTATATCAGCATATCAAAATAATTTAAAAATATTAAAAAAATTAATTTAAAATAAAAATAATTAAATTTTAATAAAAAACAGGATGAAACAAACACTCAATCGGTGCCTAAATTAGAACTTTCAAATCTAAAAAGTTAGCAACACTAGGAAGTTTAAACTACAGGGGTTGAAATGGAGCACTGTTGAATCTACAGGGACTAAACATAGCTTTGGCCCCATCTCATAGCAAATAAATACTCAATCCAATCCAAGATTTTTGAAGACCTAAATGTGTAAATAATATAGCGAATCTAAACAAGAATATGCTCATCCATTGTTTGGTATGCCGACTTGCGTGCTTTCCAAAATAAATAAATAAAAGTAACAATTTAATGATTTTTTAATGATGATTGCTGTCGACATGGCAAAAGGACATCAAACACATTACCAGACAAGAACTTTCTTGATGCTTCACGCATTTACCGCATCTTTTGCCACCTGCTTAACTCCCATCGGCATGGAGTGGAGTATGATTTCTTAGCTCGTCCTTCCTTCGATTCATAATGGGAAAACAAAAGGCCTCAAACCAGAGCGTCTATTTAGAAGCTTTGATCAGCTTCGTTTCAATTATCCAAACTAATTAGCAGTAAAGTTTCTGATTTACTCTTCCAATTAAGAAGAATTAATCACAGAAGATGGAAGAAAAGATGGGAACATAGAATATGTCCAGCAAATCTTATTTTGAAACGCAGTGATGATGGGAGTGATATATAGTATAGTACTAATGCCGTGTGTTGACTATATGATGCAACCAAAGTCTGCACCACATCAGTGCAGAATGTTATTTCGAGAACCCTTTTCATATCTTAGATAGTCAATCAGTTTTGCCATCTTCAGCTCCAATCTCTTGCAGGTAATGCTCTGCATCCAGCGCCGCCATGCAGCCTGCATCATCATCAAGTGATCGCTCAGTCTCGGCCTCGATGTTAGCTCAAAAATAATTTATCGATGAACCAGGTAAGCAGGTAGGAGTAAATTTTTTTCTTCAACTTGGTTCAGGTCAAGAGGGGATTATAAGAGAAGTTTTGGCACCCAACATCAAAAAAAGACCAATCCATTCAGCATCAATCATATCACAATCATCCTTTATACACCTCTGTCATGGGTTCAGGTTTGGAGTTATTACAGAGAAACCATGAGATACGACTCTTAAAAACCAAACAATAAAATTGATCATGGGACATAAAA
>Ga0307511_10006389_pt1 | contig 11879 bp, 7 predicted proteins | sample 13_EM_MG_FD_200266 | JGI IMG/M metagenome (GOLD analysis project Ga0307511, IMG submission 200266) | Populus trichocarpa ectomycorrhiza microbial communities from riparian zone in the Pacific Northwest, United States - 13_EM | ecosystem: Host-associated > Plants > Roots > Unclassified | place...
GGCGCTGCCAGGCGGGAGACTGCATCAGGGGATTGGTCATGCTTTCTACTCTAGCCTATTTTGGAAACACGAAATAAGGGGCGAGCCCCTCAACAACCCCGATTTCAGAGAGGAGCCGATGTCGCTTCCCTCTTGTTTCGGAACCAATTTGGCGTTTCCCCTTTGCCTCTCTCCCTGATGAATCGCCTACAGCCAGGTCATCAGCCCCATCTCGAAGGGATGGGTCAGCAGCTTGTGCTCCGGGTAGGCGCGGATGCGGTAATCGAGCTTGCCGCAGTTCTCCGGGGTCAGCTCGCGGCCGTAGAGATACTCGCCGTTCTCCAGTTCGCGCACCGGGCGCAGGGCCTGGCGCTTCGATTTTCCCAGGCTGTCCTCCCACTGCCGGTTGAACACCAGTTCCACCGTCACGTCCTTGGGATCGAGTCCGTTGAGGAATACCGCGATCTCGAAATGCAGCGGCTGGCCGTAGCGGATGCGCGTCTGCGGCTGGTCGATGCGGCGCAGGCGCACCCCGCGCCAGGCCGCGCGCACGCGGTTCTTCCACTCCGCCACGTGCTGGGCGCCAGCGAAGTTTTCCCCGGCGTAGCGCCGCCACTGCGCTGCCGCGTTCGCATAGAACTTGCCGACGTACTCGGTGACCATGCGGTGCATGTTGAAGCGCGGCATGATCGAGGCGATCGAGTGCTTGGACATCGTCACCCAGTCCGGCGAATAGCCCAGCGTGCCGGTGCGGTAGTACATCGGGATCACGCGATCCTGCAGGATCTCGTACAGGGTGCGCGCCTCTTCGGCGTCGCGCTGGCCGGCGTCCATGCCGTCGCTCTCGGCGGTCGGCTTGATGGCCCAGCCGTTCTTGCCGTCGTAGCCCTCGTCCCACCAGCCGTCCAGCACCGAGAGGTTGACCGCGCCGTTGATCGCCGCCTTCATGCCCGAGGTGCCGGAGGCTTCGAGCGGATACACCGGGTTGTTCAGCCACACATCGACACCGGCCACCAGGCGCCGTGCCAGGTGCAGGTCGTAGCCTTCGAGCAGCAGGATCTTGCCTTCGAAGTCCGGGTCGCGCGAGAGCTCGTGGATCTGGCGGATCAGGTCCTGCCCCGGCTGGTCCGCCGGGTGCGCCTTGCCGGCGAACACGAACAGCACCGGCCGCTCCGGGTCGCCGAGAATCTCTTTCAGCCACTGGCGGTTGTTGAACAGCAAGGTGCCGCGCTTGTAGGTGGCGAAGCGCCGCGCGAAGCCGATGGTGAGAATCGACGGATTGGTCGGGTCGATGTAGCGCAGCACCCGGTCCACATGCGCTTCAGAGCTCTGGTTGCGCAGGTATTGCTGCTTGACGCGATGGCGGATCAGGTGCAGCAGCTGCGCCTTGAGCGACTGGCGGATCGCCCAGTACACCTGGTCGGGAATTCGGTTCACGCCCTGCCAGCAGCCGTGGTCGGTCATGCGGTGCAGCCAGCCCAGGCCCAGGTGGCGATCGAAGGTCTCGTACCAGTCGGTGGCGAGAAAAGTCGGCACGTGGATCGAGTTGGTGACGTAGTCCATCGGGTTTTCTTCCGGATCGATGTCCGGCCAGAAATGCGCGCAGATGTTCGAGGACACATGGCCGTGGATGCGCGAGACGCCGTTGTGAAAGCGCGAGCCGCGGATCGCCAGGCCGGTCATGTTGAACTCGGGGGAGTCCGGCGTCTGCCCCAGGCTTTGCAGGCGGGCCATGTCGATCTTCAGACTCGCGCAATATTCGGACAGGTACTGCGCGATCATCTCGTTGGAGAAATGATCGTGGCCCGCCGGCACCGGCGTATGGGTGGTGAACAGGGTGTTGGAAGCCACCGCCTCGATCGCGGTTTCAAACGGCAGGCCCTGCGACACCAGGCCGCGTATCCGTTCCAGGATCATGAAGGCCGCGTGGCCTTCGTTGATGTGCCAGACGGTCGGCTTGAGGTCAAGCTCGCGCAGGGCTCGCGCGCCGCCGATGCCGAGCAGGATCTCCTGCTCGATGCGCATGCTGCGGTCCCCGCCGTAGAGCTGGTGGGTGATGCCGCGATCCTTCTCCGAATTCTCGGGAATGTCGGCATCGAGCAGATAGAGCGTGGTGTTGCCGGCGCGGGCCTTCCACACCTTGGCCCACACCGTGCGCCCGGCCATCTCGACGCCGATCTTCACGTCTTCGTCAGGCCCGTTCGGGCGGCGCGCGGCGGTGATCGGCAGGTCGTCGAAGTCGGTATCGTTGTACTGCGCGTGCTGGCGGCCGTTGCGGTCGATGGTCTGCTGGAAGTAGCCCTGGCGGTACAAGAGGCCCATGGCGATGAAGGGCAGGCGCAAATCGGAGGCGCCCTTGCAGTGGTCGGCGGCGAGAATGCCCAGGCCGCCGGAATAGATCGGCAGGCTTTCGTGAAAGCCGAACTCGGCGCAGAAATAGGCGATCAGGTCGGTGTGCTGCAGCGGCGGGCGGCCCGGCAGTTCGACTTTGGTGAGCGACTGGTGATAGGTGTCGTAGGTCGACAGCACGCGGTTCATGGTGCCGAGGAAAATCGGATCGTCCGCGGCCTGGCGCAGGTAGTGCTGGTCGATGCGTTTGAGGAAGGCCTTGGGGCTGTGGCCGACAATGTCCCACAGCGCGGGGTTCAGGCGCGCGAACAGCCCGCGCCCCTGCCGGTCCCAGGTGTACCAGAGGTTGTCGGCGACTTCGGTCAGGCGCGCCAGGCGCTGCGGAATCTCCGGGTTGATCTCGATCTGGAAACGCGTTCCCGACATGGTGGGCTCCGTTTATTGGTGAGTGTTTGGGGAGGAGGCGATGGAATGGATGAGCGTATGCATGGGCATGGCGCGGCTCTATGCTTCCTGGGCGCGGCGCATGGTGCCGTCGTGGGTGGCGTGGCTGCTGCCGGCGGAAATCGGGCGCTCGAGCTCGGCGGGCGGGGCGCGTTTGAGCAGGGTATAGAGATTGGACAGGTTGCGGCGGTACAGGCGGTCGAAGCTGGCGACCGCTGCCGCCGGATTGTAGTCGCCGAACCACCAGAACCAGTCCGAGCTTTCGCATACCGCCAATTGCGTGGTGGCGGCTGCCTGTTCGTTGCTGCTCAGATGCGACAGCGCCTCGTCGTAGACGCTCTTGGCCGCGCAGAGCAAATCCCAGGCCCGGTTCTTGTCGGCATCGCCGATCCAGGTCGACATGGTCCCGTAGACCCAGCTGCCGGCGGAAAGCTTGGGCAATACCGTGGCAGTGCGGCCCTCCCGCAGGAGATCGCGGAAGGTGGTGCAGCGGATGCTCTCGTGCGCCTGCAGGCGCGAGTACAGCTCCTCGAAAAAATAGTAGCCGTTGTATGGATAGTGTTCCCAGGCGTTCTCGCCGTCGAGGATGATGCACACCACCGGCGTCTCGCCTTCCGGCGCATGGGCGAGGATGCTTTCGAGTTCGCCGACCAGGTGGCGCGCGGCATTCTCGCCGTGCCACTTGGAGTATTCGAAGCCGATCAGGTCGGAGAGCCGGTCATCGCGAAAGAACAGCGTGAGGCCCGGCGCGCCTTCCAGATGCCAGGGGCGGTAGGCGGGCGAGGGGGCTTCGAGCTGCGACTTGGCCAGGCTGGCGCGCAGCACCGCTTCGCCGCTGGCGGCCCAGCGTACGCCCTGGGTGGCCAGGCGATGCGCAAAGGCGCTGGAGACCGCGCCCTCGGCGGGCCACATGCCCACCGGCGTGGCACCAAAACGCTCGGTGTGGCTCGCTTTCGCGGCGGCGATGTGGGCGTCAACGCGCGCCGCGCCGCCGGGGTAGGCGGGCGAAGCGGGCAGGGGTGCGTCGGGCACGCTCTCGCGCGCGCTGCCGAAGTCGAGCAGCAGGGGCGAGAGCGGGTGGGTCTGCGGGGTGCAGCACAACTCGATGTTGCCGCCATCGGCGAGCGCCCGGTAGCGCGGCAGCAGCTTGCGCAGGATGTTGCCGAGCAGGCTGAGCAGGGCCTGGCGGTCCTGCAGGGTGAAGCCGGTGCCCTTCTTGATCAGTTCGAGCAGCAGCGGCCAGGCGCGGCGTTCGGTCTCTCCGGTCCAGGCCAGGTGGTACCAGGTGACGAGGTCGGCGAAGTAGTTGCCCGAGAGATACATGAGGTCGGGAGCCGACTGGCCGGGAGAGGTGCCTGGCGGCGCATTTTCGTCGCCCAGGCTGCGATAGATGTCGTGCAGGCGCTGGTAGGGCGCGAACGGCGCCAGCATGGTCTGGTGGTTGCTGCGAAAGCAGGCTTCGGCGAGCAAGGTGCGGTCTGTCGCCGAAAGGGAGTCGAGATCGGTGCAGGACAGCATGCGCAGCAGCGGGTCGCGGTACTGGCCGCTGTCGCACTGGGCAACATAGTCCTCGATCTGCTCGGCCAGCACCGGCACGAAGTTGACCACCGCGCGCATCTTCGGGTGCCGCTCCAGGTGGGCGGCCATGTCGGTGTAGTCCTTGAGCGCGTGCAGGTACACCCAGGGCAGGATGAATTCGCCGCTGGTGTGGTCGCGGTAGTCCGGCTGGTGCATGTGCCAGAGAAAGACCAGGTCCAGGTGTTTGCTCATTCTTCTTTATGTGGGCGCTTGCGTGAGTGCGGACTGGAGGGGCTGAACAGGGTAGGTCAGGCTTTTGGCGGGATAGTTCAAAAAATATGGTGTACGCGCTGGTCCAGCATCTCGGGCGTGACCAGGGTTACGCCCTTGTCGCTGACGTGAAAACGCTTGCGGTCGGTCTTTACGTCGAAGCCGATCTTCATCCCTTCCGGAACGCGGCAGTGCTTGTCGATCACCACCTTGCGCAGTTTGACATTGCGGCCGATGTCCACATTGGGCAGGATCACCGAGTCCTCGATCTCGGCATAGCTGTGCACCTGCACGCGCGAGAACAGCATCGAGCGCTTGACCTTGGCGCCGCTGATGATGATGCCGCCGGAGACCAGCGAATCGATCGCCATGCCGCGCCGGTTCTCGTCGTCGAACACGAACTTGGCGGGCGGCAGTTGTTCCTGGTGGGTCCAGATCGGCCAGTCCTCGTCGTAGAGATTCAACTCCGGCGTGACCTTGGTGAGCTCGATATTTGCTTCCCAGTACGCATCGATGGTGCCGACGTCGCGCCAATAGGGCGGACGCCGTATTTGACCGGCGACGTCGGCTGCATCGACGCAACTCTCGGAGAAACTATGCGCGTAGACGCGGTAGCGCGGCACCAGGTGGGGGATGAGGTCCTTGCCGAAATCGTGGCTGGAGTTCGGCTCGGAAGCGTCGCGCACCAGTTGCTCGTAGAGGAACTCGGCGTTGAACACGTAGATGCCCATGCTGGCCAGCGACCGGTCCGGGTGGCCGGGGAGGGCGGGCGGGTCCTCGGGCTTCTCGACGAAATCGCGAATCCGGCCTTCATCGTCCACGTCGACCACGCCGAAGCCGCTGGCGTCCGCGCGCGGCACGTCGATGCACGCAACCGTCAGGTCGGCGCGCCGGGCCACGTGCTCGTCGAGCAGCTTGCCATAGTCCATCTTGTAGATGTGGTCGCCGGAAAGGATCAGCACGAAGCGCGGCCGGTTTCGTCTCAGGGTGTCGAGGTTCTGGAACACCGCGTCGGCGGTGCCGCGATACCAGTTCTCGGTGACCTGCTGCTGCGCCGGCAGGATATCGACGAACTCCTGGAAGCGGCCGTCGAGAAAGCTCCAGCCGCGCTGGATGTGGCGGATCAGGCTCTGCGCCTTGTACTGGGTGGCGACGCCGATGCGGCGGATGCCGGAGTTGACGCAGTTCGACAGGGTAAAGTCAATGATGCGGAACTTGCCGCCGAAGGGCACCGCCGGTTTGCAGCGCCAATCGGTCAGCTGCATCAGGCGGGTGCCGCGCCCGCCGGCCAGCACGAAAGCACAAGTCGAGCGCGCCAGCGAGCCGGCGCTGCTGCCGGGAATCGGGCTTTGGGTTGGCGAAAGCGAGGGGGAATTCATGATGTCTCCTGCGATGGCTACAATGGGTGCATTGTTGGCCATGCCCGTGTCATTGTGATTTTCGATGCTTTTTCCAGCATTTCACCTATACGCACACTGTCTCCGCCCTGCTAATGGATAGCCTGTCCGCCTTGATCGAAGCCCGCATGCATGATCCATTCCAGGTGCTGGGCTGGCACCCCGCGCCCGGTACCCGGGGCGGCCGGGGCAGCCTGCTGCGGGTATTCCGCCCGCATGCGCGCGAGGTGGCGGTCGAGGTCGAGGGCCGCTCCCACCCACTGGTGCGCACCCACGAAGCCGGCATGTTCGAACTGCGCCTGCCGGCCGCGAAAATCGCCCACGACATACCTTACACCCTGCGCATTGATGGCGTAAACAGCGCCGACCCCTACGCGTTTGTCCCCGAACCGCGTGAGCAGGACCTGTACATTTTCAACGAGGGCCGCAACCAGCAGGCCTACCGCTTGCTGGGCGCGCGGGTGGAAACCCGGCGCGAGACCGCCGGGGTGTGCTTCCGGGTCTGGGCCCCGAACGCGGCGCGGGTCTCGGTGGTCGGCGAATTCAACCAGTGGGATGGGCGCGTCCATCCGATGGCGAGCCTGGGCGCCTCCGGGGTGTGGGAGCTGTTCATCCCGGGCCTGGCGGCCGGCGCCTTGTACAAGTTCGAGCTGCGCCAGCGCCACAGCGGCGCCATCCTGACCAAGACCGACCCTTACGGCCGCGCCTTCGAGTTCCGCCCCGCCACCGCGGCGCGGGTGGAGGGCGAGAGCGCATACGCCTGGGGTGACGGCGACTGGATGGCGCGACGTAGTACCTGGGACTGGCTGCACGCGCCGCTCTCGATCTACGAAGTGCACGCCGGCTCGTGGATGCGCCATGCCGGCGGCGGCTTCTACAGCTACCGCGACCTGGCCGAGCGCCTGGTGCCCTATGTGCGCGATCTCGGGCATACCCACATCGAGTTCATGCCGCTGATGGAGCACCCGCTGGACGAATCCTGGGGCTACCAGTGCACCGGTTTTTTCGCGCCCAGCAGCCGTTTCGGCACCCCGGACGACTTGCGCTACCTGGTCGATTGCTGCCACCAGACGGGCCTGGGGGTGATCCTGGACTGGGTGCCCGGTCATTTCCCGGCCGACGATTTCGCCCTGGCGCATTTCGACGGCACGCCGCTCTATGAGCATGAAGACGCGCGCATGCGCATGCACCCTGACTGGGGCACCCATGTGTTCAACTTCGGCCGCAAGGAGGTGCAAAGTTTCCTGCTCTCCTCCGCGCATTACTGGCTCAACGAATTCCACGCCGACGGCCTGCGGGTCGACGCGGTGGCCTCGATGCTCTACCTGGACTACTCGCGCAAGCCGGGCGAGTGGCTGCCGAATGCTTACGGCGGCCGCGAGAACCTGGACGCGATGGCATTCCTTCGCGAGCTCAACACCATGGTGCACGGCCAGTTTCCCGGCGCGCTGACCATTGCCGAAGAGTCCACTGCCTGGCCGATGGTCTCGCGCCCGGTCTACCTGGGCGGTCTGGGATTTTCGATGAAGTGGAACATGGGGTGGATGAACGACACCCTGGGTTACATGAAGGAAGACCCGGTGCATCGCCGCTATCACCACAACCAGCTGACTTTCGGGCAGATGTACGCCTACAGCGAAAACTTCGTGCTGCCGCTCTCGCACGACGAGGTGGTGCACGGCAAGCATTCGCTGCTTAACAAGATGCCGGGCGACGCCTGGCAGCGCTACGCCAACCTGCGCCTGCTGCTCGCCTACCAGGCGCTGATGCCGGGCAAGAAGCTCTCCTTCATGGGTGGCGAGCTGGCGCCGCCGCACGAATGGCGCAGTGGCGAGGAGCTGCCTTGGGGCCTGCAGGGCGAGGCGGCGCATTTGGGCGTGCAGCGCCTGTCGGGAGACCTGAACCGCATGGTGCGCGACCTGGCGCCCCTGCACCAGCTCGACTTCGAGCCGGCCGGCTTCGCCTGGATCGACTGCAACGATGCGCTGCATTCGCTGCTCAGCTTCCGGCGTATCGCCCGCGATGGCAGCGAGCTGATCGCGGTATTCAATTTCACCCCGGTACCGCGCCCCGGCTACCGGCTCGGCGTGCCGCGTGTCGGCACCTACAATCTGCTGCTCAACAGCGATGCGCCGTTCTACGGCGGCAGCGGCATGGGCACGGGGGACAGGCTGGTGGCGCGCGCGGGGCAGCCCTGGATGGAGCAGCCGGCCTCGCTGGTGCTGGATCTGCCGCCGCTGTCGGCCTTGTTGTTGCGTCCGGAGTAGAGAGCCACTACGGAGTCACTGCGAGGCGAGGCCGCGCAAGAGGCCGCGGAGGAAATTGCGACCGGTTGCTGAAACCCATGCGCGGAAGCCGCGGGCGAACGGTGCACGAAGCGTTGACGAAGCGTTGACGAAGCGTGGACCATGAGGACACGCCGCCCGCAAGGCGGCGGACTAAACCTGCACCCTGCCGCAGGCGATGCGCGCGGCGCCTTTCAGGCCCAGTTCCAGGTCGGTGACCACGCGCACCGGGAAGCGGCGCGTCAGCGCGCTGTGCGGCGCCTTGTCGTTGAAGGCTTCGATGAAGGGGCTGGCCTGCATCTGCGGCAACAGGCGCGCGGCGATGCCCCCGGCGATGTACACCCCGCCGCGCGGCATGGTGGCCAGGGCCAGGTCGCCCGTCGCCGCGCCGTAGACGCGGAAGAACATGTCGAGGGCGCGGGCGGCGATGCCTTGCGGCTCGTTGTACGCTTGCGCGGCGATGGTCTCCGGCCTGGCGGCCGCGTCGATCGCCAGGCCGGCGCGCTGCTGGAAAAAATGGAATACCGAGACCAGGCCGGGGCCGGAGGCGATGTGCTCGTTGCTGACGCGGCGGCCGTCGCGGGCCAGGTAACGCCACAGGTCGGCCTGCAACTCATTGGTCGGGGCGAAGCCGATGTGCCCGCCTTCGCCGCCCACTACCTTGTAGCTGCCGTCCGCGCCACCCTGCCAGAACATGGTGGCGACGCCCAGGCCGGTGCCGGCGCCGATCACCAGGCGCGGCCCGCGCTTTTCCATTTCGCCCGCCTGCAGGTCGACCAGCGCGCCGGGCTCGACCGCGTCCACCCCGGCGGCGGCGGCGGCGAAGTCGTTGACCAGGCGGATCGGCCCGGTGCCGTGGCTGGAGGCGAGCGCTTGCGCGTCGATCTCCCAGGGCAGGTTGGTGAGCTTGGCCCTGCGGCCGTGTTCGCTGACCGGCCCGGCGACCGCCAGGCAGCCGCCGGTGATATCGGTGGGGTAGAGCGCGGCGTCGCTGGCGATGCGCATGAAGTCGGCGAACATCGCCGAGAGGTCGGGATAATCGCGGCTCATGTAGCGCCGCTCGAGGCGCCAGCGCAGGCTGTCGCCGTTCTGCTCGGCGAGGGCGAGCAGCACCTTGGTGCCGCCGACGTCGCCGCAGATCAGCATGCGGTTGATTCCCGGGGTGACGCCGGGCTGGATCGAATTGGGACCCTGGCTGTAGCCTGGCGCGCCGGCGCTGAAGGTCTGGCGCTGCTGCGTGCCCGCCGTGCTGGTGGGGGCGGTCGCATGGCGCGCGTCGGAGCCGTGGGGAGGGGCCATGGCTGCTTACCGTTCCGCGTGCGCGCGTGGCCGGGTCATTGCCGCCCCGGGATCCACTGCGTGCCGGCCAGGGGCACGCCGGCCATGGCGGCCGCCTCGACCGTGAGGGCCACCAGGTCCTCGCGTTCCAGGTGGTGCACGTTCTGCTTGCCGCAGGCGCGCGCGATGGTGGTCAGTTCCATGTTCATGGTCTTGAGGTAATTGCGGACTCGTTTTGCTCCGACCGCCGGTTCCAGCCTTTGTTCCAGCACCGCATCCTGGGTGGTCACGCCGACCGGGCACTGGCCCGTATGGCAATGGTGGCAGAAACCGGCCGCCGTGCCCAGCTTGGCGTAGTCGGCGGTGGCATCCAGGTGCCTGCCGCCTTGCACGTATGACGTCGAGTTGCAGCCCAGGGCCATCAGGATGCCCTGGCCGATCGATACCGCGTCCGCGCCCATCGCCAGTGCTTTGGCCACATCGGCGCCGCTGCGGATGCCACCGGAGATGATCAGTTGCACCTTGCCCTTCATGTTCAGGTCTTCGAGCGCCTCGACCGCCTGGCGCAGCGCGGCGAGCGTCGGGATGCCGACGTTCTCGATGAAGGTGGTCTGGGTGGCGGCGGTGCCGCCCTGCATGCCGTCGACCACCACCACGTCGGCGCCGGAGTGCACGGCGAGCTTGACGTCGTTGAAGGTCCGCGTGGCGCCGACTTTGACATAAATGGGAATCTGCCAGTCGGTGATCTCGCGCAGCTCGTTGATCTTGATGGTCAGGTCGTCGGGGCCGGTCCAGTCCGGGTGGCGGGCGGCGGAGCGCTGGTCCACGCCCTCGGGCAGCACACGCATTTTCGCCACGCGCGGGTTGATCTTCTGGCCCAGCAGCATGCCGCCGCCGCCCGGCTTGGCGCCCTGGCCGATCACCACTTCGATGGCGTTGGCGCGGCGCACGTCGTCCGGGTTGAAGCCGTAGCGCGAGGGCAGGCACTGGTACACCAGGGTCTTGGAGGACCGGCGCTCTTCCTGGGTCATGCCGCCGTCGCCGGTGGTGGTGGAGGTGCCCACTTCGCTGGCGGCGCGGCCCAGGGCTTCCTTCACGTTGGCCGAGAGCGCCCCAAAACTCATGCCGGCGATGGTGATCGGCATTTCCAGCTCCACCGGCTTTTTCGCGAAGCGCGTGCCGAGCACCACCTTGCTGCTGCACTTTTCGCGGTAGCCTTCCAGCGGGTAGCGGGACAGGGAGGCGCCCAGGAACAGCAAATCGTCGAAATGCGGCACGCGGCGCTTGGCGCCCAGGCCGCGAATTTCGTACAGGCCGCTGGCGGCGGCGCGCTGGATGTAGTCCAGGGTCTTGCGGTCGTAGCCCCAGCTTTCTTCCTGCGAGAGACCGGTTTGGGGGGCGTGATTGTCCATATCAAATATCCCTGCTCAGTATTCCTGATTGGCGTCGGCGTTCCAGTGGTACAGGGTGCGCGCCGAGGCGATGCGCTTGAACTCTTTCGGGTCGTGGCCCAGCCCGGCCTGCCCGAGCAGCTTGGTGAGGGTGGCGTAGTCCGCATCGGTCATGGTTTCGAACCGGGCATCGGCGCCCAGCGACTTCACCTTGCCGCGCACGTAGATCACCGCTTCGTAGAGCGAGTCACCAAGGTTCTCGGCGGCGTCACCGCAGACGACGAGATGCCCGGCCTGCGCCATGAAGGCGGAGAAGGCGCCGACGTCGCCGCCGACCACGATGTCGCCGCCCTTGAGCGAGATGCCGCAGCGCAGGCCCGCGTCGCCGTCCACCACCAGCAGCCCGCCCTGAGCGGAGGCGCCGGCCGAGACGCTGGCGAAGCCGTGCACATGCACCCGGCCCGACATCATGTTCTCCGCCACACCAGGCCCGGCGTTGCCGGTGATCTCCACGTCAGCCAACTGGTTCATTCCCGCCGCGTAGTAGCCGGCGTGCCCGTCGATAGCGATCGCCACCGGCGCGTTGACGCCGACGGCGATCGAATGCGCGCCGTCCGGGTTGACGATGCGTACCTGCGCGACCCCATTGAGGTCGCCGTGCAGGAACTGGTTGAGTTCGCGCAGCTTTTGCTTCGCCAGGTCGAACTCGACGGTCTCCACCACTGCATTCATTTCAGATGCTCCACGAGTAAATATGCTCGGGCTTGGGCTCGAACAGGGTCGCGTGCTTCACATCCGGCAGGTGCGCGAGCGAGCGGAACTCGGAGGCGATCGCCACGTAGTCGTCGGTCTCGGCGACCAGTGCCGGCTTGCAGGCGAAGGGGTCGCGCACCAGGGCGAGCTTGTCGCGCGTGCCCATCAGGAAGGTATAGAAGCCGTCGAACGCGGTGAAGCCGTGCTCGATGGCG
>Ga0307511_10006390_pt1 | contig 11878 bp, 14 predicted proteins | sample 13_EM_MG_FD_200266 | JGI IMG/M metagenome (GOLD analysis project Ga0307511, IMG submission 200266) | Populus trichocarpa ectomycorrhiza microbial communities from riparian zone in the Pacific Northwest, United States - 13_EM | ecosystem: Host-associated > Plants > Roots > Unclassified | place...
CCCTAACCCTAACCCTAACCCTAACCCTAACCCTAACCCTAACCCTAACCGTAATGGTATCATTGAGGTTAGTTAGGAGTGGGCTTAAAGTAGTTGATTGTGAAGTTCTGTTGGTGTGTATCCTTCTATAAAGAGTGCTGGTTGTATGCTAGAAAAATGAACAAGTAAGTGAGACACAGGTGGGTATTCTGCATAGACGCCATTTTCCAGAAGCGTTCACACAGCCTCACATGGTCCAATATATCATCCTTGTATGTGTTGTTGTACCTCGTCGGCATTTGTAGTTTCCTGTAGGCGAAGTGTAGTATGGTCTTATCCTTTATAAATATATTTATGAATATATTTTATACCTTGAGTTGAAGCACAGACTTCAACATTAATATATGCTTGATATCACCAAGTAAGGTATGGATTATAGGGAACAACCCAGGGATTGTCGTAGGTAAATCCATTTTGTCCCACATAGGTATGTCCATTATTTCGTCTTCGATACATTGGATAGCCATCCTCTTGTACTAAAGTTTTCTCTTGAGATGCTTTTGGAAAATGTTTGCTACATTTACTAAGAGACTGTGGTATAGCATACAGGTAAGGTGCTTGAGAATATCCTGTAAAATATGGACCATGAACCATTGACTTTCCAATAATATGTTATAGCTAGCCATTAGGATCTTGTTCTTGTGAGGGAAGTTTAGCACAAACAATCTCATCGATCCGCTCCGGTGTAAGAAATCTATCCTCACTACGTAAAAACAACAAAAAATGCATATGTGGTTGACCTCGTTTCTGATATTCAATTGTCCATACCATTCCTAAAAACTTTCCAAATATCTGATCCTTTCGTAGCTGACACAACATATTCTGCTGCTTGAGATGAAAAATGCCAGCAATTAAATCTGGCCGATCTATTGCTGATTGATGAAGGAGGAGCTTGTCTTGGATCTCTTTCCATTTCCGATTGGCAGTGAAGGTAATGAATAGAGTAGGGCGACCGAGGTGGCGTACAATTGCCATTGAATCTTGAAATAACTGTTGCATGAACCGATCTCCCCCAAGGAAGCTACTTGGTAGTACTATCCTTCTTCCAAGTGCTGCCACATCAACTTCATCTCGAATAGTACCATCTACAAGCCCATTATATAGAACTGATCGTAGTCGGAATTGATTCAATTTAATCCATTCCAGCTTAGTTTGATCAACAGTAGCAAATGCAGCTAGTAAGTATTGTTGCAAGAATCGACCACCTTGAAATAGTGTTGCAGGTTCAAATAGTAAGGGATGGAGGCGAAATTGATAATATTGCCATTTTGATAATCGTTTTGGTGTACCATTAGGATTTGTTCTATGTTGGAGACGAAAAGACCAATTCCAACATTGATCCCCAAAAGGAAAGAAAAGTACATAGTGTAATGGAGTATATGCACCATGACTTAAACTGATAATTTTAAATTGACTTTCATTAGGTACATTTTTTTGTGCAAGTACTATATCTCGATGGCTGGCGATAGTATAGTCATTGGGAATAATAACAGCCACCTCATTGAATCTTGACATATTATGCTTGCGAGAAAAGATTAATAACTGCCACCTCATTGTATGTTAGTAAATTATACCTGCAAGAATCTTTTCCCTGATCCAAAACTAATTCCATTCGAGGGTTGAGAAGTAAAAGTACTACATGAGTCGGAAGTCTCTGTATGGCTTATTGAAGTCAATCATGTACAGTTCGATATAGATGGAGATATGGGTTGTGTTCATATAACAGTTCTAATAACTGTTGTAATAAAACAATATCAAGAATAGAGGGGAGAACAAAAGCACCAGGACGTTGTTGTATTTGAATAATTGCATCTTTCGGATAATAAAGAAAGATTTGAGCAAAGTGTGGACGAACATTAGTGGCATGATCACGTGGACCTCCACGATGATATAGCGCACCATGAATTTGAAAACATTGTAAACCACCCGGAGTGCACGCTTCAGGTTTATATTGTAAAGAAACAAATGCTAAACTTGAGTTATATTTCCTAACATGAGTACGAAAGTGTCTTGCTAAAGTACTATTATCATAAATAAGGAATGTAGAAATGGTGGAAGAGCTCACATATAAGGAATAGAAACATCTCTTTTACTACAGCAAGAACTAAATACAGGACGTTCTCATATACTTCCAACTGTTGAAATGTTTTCATCAAACCAATGTAAACCTGTACAATTTATACAAACAATAGACATAATACCATGATATAATTGTATTTTTGCCTTTGTTGAACTTTTAAAGGCTAGTGGAATATCTGGTTGAGCTCGCTGTCGTGGGGCCTGTCATTTAGCGTAGAATAATTAGCTATTAATAGTTATATTAAATTATTCTTTCTTTGGAAGCAGCCAATACAGGATGTACGTCGCTGTTCAACATTATTGTGTAGGAATGTGGCAAAGTAGGTGATATTTTTCTTCCATTGGTATAATTGACATAATGCTGTATCCATACTGTCCAAAGGATTGTGGAGACTGGTAAGAGAGAGTATGAGGGAGTAGGAAGGGCAGATGTAAATGGGAGAATGGAGAATGGTAGTATAGAGGATGGAGATAGGAGTATGGATCATGTAGATAGCGTATGGTATGGAGTATGGAGAACGTATAGCGTATCATCTAGAGTATGGAGAACATAGATTGGACTATGAAGGGCGTATAAAGTATATAGATGTAAGTGTGGAGGATGTAAATAGGAGTAAATAAGAGTATGGAGAATATAGATTGGAGTGTGAAAGAGGTAGATTGGAGTGTGAAAGGGGTAGATTGGAGTGTGGAGGCCATAGATGTAACCGTGAAAGAGAAGGAAGGAAGTATGGAAGTGAACGGAGGAAGGGGACATAGCAGAGGAAGGGGACATCATTTAGGAAGGGGATATAGTGGAGGAAGGGGATATAGCGGCGGAAGGGATATAGCGGAGGAAAGGGATATGGCGGAGGAACGAGATATAGTGGAGGAAGGAGATATAGCGAAGGCAGGAGATATAGCTGAGGAAGAGGATATGGGACTGGAAAGCAAAGGACTTTGAGATAGTTAACACTAACTAATTAGCCAATAATTAAGAAGAACAAATTAAGAAGTACAGAAGAGCATAAAAAGAGTATGAGGATAACTAATAAAAAGAAAAGAAAATTATACAAAGAGCAAAGTATTATCAACATACATACATATGATTACTTTCTACAAATCATTTTATGAGGTGTATTCTTTCCCTGTTCCTCCTCCTGTTCTTGTTCTGGATACTTTCTCCATGCATAACTTTTTCCAACTGCCACTCCCCCATTCCTTTTCCTGCGAGTAACTAGATATCTACGTATCCAATCTATGTTACTTTTGTTCGTAAATAAATTTACACTGTTTCTAATACCACTTATAATCTTGGTATTACCATGACAAATTAATGAACCCATAAATATTAGTGCATCACCTGGTCGGAGCTCGATTATACACTTAGCTTGTGAAAGGACCAAGTCGCCACCCTGATAATCTCCATATGGTACCACTGCATTTGGAGCAGACTTATAATCATTCCAATCCTGATGATGCTGTAATGTTCTATAAGGAGTCATAGCTTGATTAATTGCGGCACCGGCCCATGGGTACCATAGAAGTTGAAGTGATTGAAGAAGGACAATGTTAGGGAGTTTATTGTAAGCCTCTGGAAATATTAACTTTAGTCGGTCTCCCAAGTATTTCCATAACAATTGATTGCGTTCAATCCAAGTTTGAGAAATTGGTCGTTGATCAGGATACTCTTTGGAGTAAAACATATCCAGACTACCATCTGCACAAGTTGCATAGTGGCGGATAGGTAAAACTCCTTGGGGATCAGCTTGGCGAGCATGATGTATATTGGTTGATAGTAGTAAGTTATCACTTTCAACCAGACTTCGAACCAATGGTAGAGGGATAGGAAAGCGATATGCTTATAAGCAACCATCTTTATCTCAAATCTCTAAGAGGTGTTGAGTAGATGGGAAATATTGAAATGTTGATAATAGTTGATTCCGAATAACTGGTAAAGAGTATTGACCTGACTATTTAGTAAAAGTATACCTTAGAATGTTAGAAATATACCTCATGAATTCTTTAAGGATATCTTCAATGTATGAATACTTGTCAGACCCTTAAATAATACTCCCTGATTTCTTTCTTGTTCCCAAGATTCCAGAAGCCTTTTAACATGAGCACGTAAACCTTTGGCTCTAAGTGGACTACCATTATTGAATATACTAGTAGCAACTAAATAATTTAATTGCTTGTCAAACTCTTTTGGGTATTGCTGTTTAGATAATTCAATAATGCTTTGTGGTTTGGACTTTGGTTTCGTCTTCTCCTTCGTCTTCTCCTTCGTCTTGTTCATCTTCTTCTTCTTTGGTGCTTTACGTATTGTAGCAGGAGATATGATGAAGCCGCTATTTGTATAGGGATACTATAGCAACTTAGTGTAGAGCTGGAGAGTCGAGAACTGGCGGAATAACCGAATCAGGGCAGGAAACTGGGATAAACAGAGGAAAAATCGAGTAATAGTTCTAGAATTCGTATGACTCGCGTAGCTTGTACTGACGTATATTACGTAAGTAATAGAGATCTGGCAGTCTCTACCTATTGTCTAGCATTCTGTAGAAGTAGGGAAGAAACGTTTATTGCTACAAAACGTAAAGTACATGAAAAAGAAGCTTGCTAGAGAGTGCGAAATTGGCAGAGTTGCCAGCGTTGCCTAAAGATTCTCGGCGAGGTCTGATAGTTGTTGGATGATGGGTTAGAATCTCCTGAACGATCCTTCCTAACAAAAACAATCCTAACAAAGAAACTAAAATTCACTCGACTTTTGCTGGTTTTGGATATTTGGTGTGCATATACCAAGTTACCCTGATTGCCATATTATACTCAGCCTCACCACAGTGAGTCAGCAGGATAGGTAGCCAAATGAAAATCGGAATCAGAGTTGGAATCGAGGTTGGAATCGGAGTTGATTCTATTGGTTGTAAGAGACGGAGAAGGCATGGAAGACGAAATAGCCATCCATGCCGGAGAAATCATTGTCATGCAAGCTGGAGAAGTAATTGTCGTGAAGGGAGAGCTGGGAGTGCTAGGAGAGCTGGGAGCACCAGGACAGTAGGAGAGTAGTAGAGTAGGAGAGCAGGAGAGCGGGAGAGCAGGAGAGCAGGAGAGCGGCAGAGTAGAAGAGCGGGAGAGCTGGAAGTACCAGGAGAGCGAGGAGGAGAGCAGTAGAGCAAGAGAGTGGGATAGCGAGGAGGAGAGCAGGAAAGCAGCAGAGCAAGGCACAGAGTGAGGAGCAGAAATGGCAGCGGTACGAGAAAGCACGATAGGTTAGCTTAGGGAAAGAGGAAAGAGGAAACGATGCGGGGGAAACAAAAAGTAGCAAAAGTAGCAACAGTAGGAAAATACCCATGGTTTCTTACCAGTGTATAAGCTATTTAAAATAAATGATTAGTATTCATTAGTATATAATTAGTCAGACATTGTATTCTTGGTTTAGTTTTGGTTTTAGTTTTAGTTTGGTATAGTTTAGTGTTTAGTTTGGTTTAGTTTTTGAACTACCCATATCCAGCTCAGCTAGAGGATAAGTCCGTTTTTTTGGCCTATACGGAGCTACTGGGAATCGAACAAGGGCTCCTTTGTTGTGGTAAGGACGGGCCAAAGACCTACCAACAACGCCACAAACACAAAAGGTTACAATTTAAAATTGCACTTTGCTTATCACTGCTGATTTTACCGGTTTCATTACTTGTTTTATATGGTTTCGCATGCAGGATATTATAGATTTAGAGGTTCATTGCTTGGTTTGTATGGTTACACTACATTATGCTTTGATCGTACTCTACTCCAGTATATTATAGATTTCATGGGTTTAATAGTCCAATGGTAGAAGCTCAATTTATGGGTTTTATAGGCCAGTGGTATAAGCTCACTTTAGGGGTTTTGTTGTATTATACTAGAATCTCAAAGTATGGGTTTTATAGCGCAAGGGTAGAAGCTCAATTAATAGTTTTCATAGGGCAGTTGGAGAAGTTCAATTTATGCATTTCATATATCAGAGGTACAACCTCCATTTATGTGATTTATAAGCTAGCAGAAGAATCTCAATTTATAGATTTTATGAGCTAGTACAAAAAGCTCGATTTATTGGTTTTATAGGCCAGCAGTAGAAGCTCTATTTAGGTAATTTATAGCCCAGCAGGAGAAGCTCGATTCATGGGATTTGGACGCCAGGGGTAGAAGCTAGATTTATAGGATATATAGGCTAGCGGTAGAAGCTCGATTTATGTGATTTATAGGCCAGCAGGAGAAGTTTGATTCATTAGATTTGAGGCTCAGAACTATAACCATGATTCAATAGATTTTGAACCCAGCAGTGTAAGTTCGATATAGGGGATTTATAGCCCATATGATCCCGATTGAGAGGATTTATAGGCCAGTGGTATAAGCTCTATTTATGGGATTTATAGCCAAATGGTAGAGGCTCAATTTATGGGATTTATGGTATAGCAGTATAAGCTCAATTCATGGATTTTGTAGCCCAGCAGTATAAGCTGGATTTATGGTATATATAGTCCAGAGGTAGAAGCTCTATTTAGGTCATTTATAGCCCAGTAGGAGAAGCTCCATTCATGGATTTGTGGGTCAGGGGTAGAAGCTCAATTTATGGAATATATAGCCCAGCGGTAGAAGCTTGATTTATGCTGTGTTATTCCGTGGAGTGCATGGGATGGTGCTGACCTGTTGTTCTGGCAGATTCGGAAGCGGGTACAGGTGTCTGAGGGTGAGGTTAACTTCTTCCGCTCACGAGCACTAACTCATAATGTTTCCCCGCTCAAGGATGGCAGTGTGCGAAATGCACTGGATCTTTATTCACACCAGGGGGTTCTGGACATTGATTGCAAGAGGAGGAAGCTACAAGGTCAAGAGGAAAAGCAGCAAAAGGCCCGGCGCTCATAGTTTCTGTTTTCTGTTTGTTTTGCGGCATGTTGTCATGCCTTGTGTTTGTATATACCCATCAATGAATTGGTTTCTTCTTCCTGCATCCCTTATCCATGAAGGTTCTGTGTGACCAATGGCCATATTGATGGCATTTAGCATGACCGTTTCAAGGGGGCGATCCTACCTACTATAGTCAGATAATTGTTTGCCAGTTCTGGACCGGAAGAGTACAAACGAATGCCGTGAGTTCAAGTGTCGGACAGCAAGATAATTTTCTTCCGCTTTCAAATACTGACAAGCAATAGTGTTCTAATTCCTATAGGAGATAATCCAATATTTGAAATAAATTAGGTGCAGAACCGTCTAAAGAGGAAGTCCAAGTATAGTCTTGCAATAGATTATGGGGTTTCATTTCACATATACAGTTGTTTGTGAATTTCTGATTTGTTTCACTGCTGAACGTGCACGAGAGTGTAAAAGTTGCATGCTAACGGAACTATGCTTGGCCCACTAAGAATGATTGGCTCTTAATCCCTGTTGGGTATTGCTCGATATTTGCAGCTCTGGGAGGCTCTCTACGACGGTTACTGTGTTTGGTTTCATCCCTACATATGTAAGTAACACGGCTATGGTAGACCCTGTGGTTATCTCACAGTACTGATTAAGCATAAGAGCTACTTTGCGCAATGCACAATGCCGATTTATGATTCCCTGGCATAATATTGAACCGAATTTGACCATCACCAATATAGAACCTACACCGGCTGGTAAGCATAATGACCAGTATGGGTGCCCGAACAAGGCCCTATGCCGGAGTATTGACTTTTAGCTATAAATCGTGGACCTGGCTCTATAGCGGTTTAAAGAGTACACAGCCTCCCTATCTACAACCCTCATACAAACATCCAAGCTCAACTAGCACCAAACTCAACCTTACTCAGAAAAACATAACATAGACTATATTCCTCATTATTGAATACTCTCATTTGCAATTTAAAAGCATCTGCTAATACTTTTTTTGTAGGACATGCCACGGCACGCAAACTTTCAGAACGTTCAAGGTCTTGACCTTCCTATAGTGGCAGACTTCGGGAATCCCGCATACGATGCAAGTACGTCACACTTGCAGGCTTATGAGGCATGGAATCTGGGCCGTTTCCTATATTTTCGGTTCCATGAGCGGAATTGGATTCCCAAAAAGGCTTTAGGCAAATATAATCGGGAGTGATCAAATCACCAACTTGGGATATACCAGGCCGCGGACGGGAAATCCATCTTCTTCCGCATGCGCGATACTACGCAGCAGAATTTCTTCCTTGGCCTACAGGATGTAGTATCCTGTTGGCTCAGTGGAACAAATTCTGGCAGACACTACCGGCAACAATATGCCTACCACTGCGGCATTCAGCGGGAGGCTATTAGAGATGCCCGGCGTGATCGAACCATGGTGGCAGAATATGAAGATATTGACATTGTGGTAACAAGGTTTCAGCGTGGCCGTGGTTTTATGCCCAATGAAGCTTCACAACAAGCAGGGATTGCTGATCCGGCAGCTCCGGGCCCTCCTCATGCCTCTCTGTCTCCACCGCCCCGCGCTGGAAATGAGTCGCCTCCTCCCCATCGCCGTGCTCGAGCTACCCTGTACCTGAACCGATACTTGCCATTCTTCTATGCATTTGTTACTCGGCCAGCATGTGTCAAACACGTCTGGAAGTACAACTTAGAGTTTGTGTCAGAAGACGTTCGGGATTCATGGGATCCGACCCATCCTTTTGGTAGCCCTGATGTGCCGTTGTTCCGAGGGCTTGCCGAGGTCATCAAAGAGGTAGCCCCACGCATGATTATCCATGTTTTGGAGGACAGAAAGCAGAAATGGGCTGAGTCTGGGATCATTAGCTTATTTGCTAACACAACACGGCATACCATGGGGGCCTCTAACATTACCATGGAGCGCTATATAAACCCTGAGATGGGGGGGGTTCGTGCTAACCATTGGAATGACCTAGGTATTGAGGAAGAGTGAGATACGGTTTGTGGTGAACCTGTAGAAATCCCAAATAGACGGGATCCGCTCTTTAACTATGAAGAGAGCTGGCAAGGAAGTTTGGTTTGAGTTTTATCTTTTCTTAGTCAGTTAAAATTCCTTTGGTATTGTACTTGTTTGTGGAGGGTCTTTGTGGGTTTTTCTGGGTTTTTTTTTATGTTGCTGGCAATATTCATGTGGTTTTGTATGTTTGCAGTATATTTGGCTGAGTTTTTCTGCGTTTTTTTTTTTCATATTATGGGGGACATGGATAGGATTATGCTTGCTTGCAGTCCTTTGTTAGTTTTTTTTTTTGCAGAGTTTTGTATTTGTTTTAGTTTTTATTTGTAGGCAATACTAGTTCGGATATTTTGAATTTTTTTTGTATTTGGTACTGTACCAGGGGGAATATATAGGATCGGTGTTTAAGTAAGCACTAAACATGTAGATTCTTACAGACTAAGTTACCTAATACTCTAAGGCTAATTAGGGTAAGTGTTACTTTCGGTAATACTGCCTATGCAAGAATTGCTGCATTTGGTAATATGCTATGTAATCTATACTTACGTGGCCTGTAGATTGCAGTGTAGAGGAGAGATCAATGTATACTAAGAATATTTTCGTATTTGGATAGGTCGAATGTCAAGTAGTATAATATAGATTTATGATTTTGGAATTTTGGTAAGTGTAGATCATGATCTCGAGAAATCTGTCTTCTAGCCTGTAAGTTTAGTATAAGGAACCTGTGCCTTTAAATGCGAGAAAATTAGTTTGGATTATACCTATACTTAAACCGGAAGACCTAGCAGCTATAATTATATAACTTAGAGTGTATCACGATACGCATAGTGTATTCTGCAAGAACCGTATTAGTAAGTATGTAATATGTTATATACGTATATTCTTCTTCAGAATAAATATATTGCTAGAAACAGATACGGGTTTAGGTATTTTAGGGAAAATCACGATAGAATCTATGCTTGGAGGAGCTCCAAGTAAGATCCTCAGTTTGAGTGAAGGTAATTACGGAGAGACTGCCATGAAATAGGTATACAATTTAAATTTGGATGAGACACTGCACTAACTAAGGGGCTCAGAATGCCAAGCTGGCTATTAAGCGATTGCAGTTTTAATAGATGAGATCTAACTGTACAGAATACTACCACTACGGCTAGTTAAGGCTCCAAAAATTGAATTATTGTAGGTCATGTGGCTTAAGGAACTTATTTAAAATGGTTATAAACTAAGTTTAAAGAATGAATAAGAATATGCAATTCTTTTTATGAAATTATGGAGAGAGCGTAATCTTAAGCTTGAACATACATCAGGAACAATTTTTAAGAGTCCTAACGCTAGCGCCAAATGTCTGGATGCCAGGAGTTCCTCTAGTACGCTAGGTGCGCCCAAAGTGCAACGTGTATTATGGGGGTCCCGAAGTACACGTCCGCAACTGTCAGTTTACCCCTGCTAGCGTTCCTGGCATCCGACACCCTAAAGACAAACTAACATCTTGCCTAATATATATTGAGACAATGGTTGAATTGATATTCAGGGTAGACTGGAAGTGGCTAGGCATGCTAACTACATAAGATATTATCCTTGTATCTAGTAGACTAAGATTAAAACTTTAGTGTTGTGGCCATTAACTCAGTATACAAGGAACGCTATAACATCTGAGTATAGTAACAATAATAGCTTGTGACCTATAACTCGGTATGAAAGCTACATCCGGATAAGCATAAACTTCCCAAATTTTAGACCCCAACAATACCATTAAATATCAATGAATTAATTACATGAAGTTGGCAAGCAGGATATTTCGAAGTAGTAGAAGCCGATTATACAATTTTATTAGCTAGTTATCTTCCAGCGTTGGGTACAAATGGTAAGTGCAAGTGGAGGAACTTGGAACCAGAAGCCTTAAGGATGTGGACCATATTGGTCCCCATCCCCTGTTTGACTGGCTGTTCTTTTCCCGAAGATGATACTGATAATAAGCAAATTCCTCCAAAATCATAGGCTGAATTTCATGGTGATTGACCAGCGTGCTAAACATGTCCGTATTAACTGTTCCATCCTGCTGAAACTGGTTCCAAGATCCTGTTCCTGCAATCTCCCCAAAAATAGCTTTTCGGCGATCTCCATAATCAATGGAAGGCAATGAAAAGCTAAAGGTAGCCAGGCCTAGCAAGTCCTCCGGCCGTTGATCACGGGCGGTTATTCGAAACATCTAAGCCTTGGGTTAAATTTCTGCCAAATTCTAATAGCTGCCAAATTGAACGTACTCACTTAATAATCTCCGTCCTTTACTCTAAATGCCACCAGATCCCCAATGTTTGCCCACATACTACGTAAAAACAGCAACCCCGACTGGTAAGAGAACCTAGTAGTTTGTAGCCCTAATCCCGCAAGTGTGCACTGTCGGTGTCGGGAACATAATTGGGTAAAGCTTTCCCCATCCTCCTCCTCCTCACCAAATATGAGCTCCTGCAAGGCTTTCTGGTAGTCATCAATGTTGTCAGGATCCAGCTGTTCTATTAGAGCAATGACAGAACCCAGGCTTTCCATGCAGTAGCACTGATAGGGTCTTTTAATCCTTTTGGCCCCCCTACCTACCCAGCCCACGTTGGTAACTTCTACATCACTAAAACTGTATCTGTCACTCCAAGAGACATCTTCTGCCTCCAAGCCATTATCCAGACCCGTAATATGTCTTTTGACGAATTTTTGCTAAATTTCCTGCCAGGGGTCCTGATTACCAACGATAAGTACCAGCTTAAACTCCTGCGTAACCCCCTCGGTGAGCTGGTTATCTTCCATATCTTCTATTTCTGTTACCACCTCCTCTGCCCCCTACTCCTCCTCTTCTGCCCTCAA
>Ga0307511_10006392_pt1 | contig 11876 bp, 11 predicted proteins | sample 13_EM_MG_FD_200266 | JGI IMG/M metagenome (GOLD analysis project Ga0307511, IMG submission 200266) | Populus trichocarpa ectomycorrhiza microbial communities from riparian zone in the Pacific Northwest, United States - 13_EM | ecosystem: Host-associated > Plants > Roots > Unclassified | place...
AGAACTCATCCAAGATTAAGGGTTATAGGTAGAATAAACACCAAGAAAAATTGAACAAGAAGAGAAGAGGGGAAGGGGCGACTGTCATTAGAAAGAAAAGGAGGGATCGAAACCTTGATTCGTACCGGGTAAAGTATTCTAAACATGGTCTTATGAGTCGTTTTAAAGTCGATTTTGAATTGATGCCTGGATGTTAAATTATAGATTTGAGTTCTATAACTCTAGATATAGTTAAAAATCTGAGGAGAACCTTGATTCGTATCGGGTAAGGTATTCTAAACATGGTCTTATGAGTCATTTTAAAGTCGATTTTGAATTGATGCTTGGATGTTAAATTATAGATTTGAGTTCTATAACTCTAGATATAGTTAAAAATCTGAGGAGAGATCAGACAGTAACAGTTCAAAAACGAGACAGTAACAGTTGGACAATAACAGTCCAAATGTTTGTTGATGAGCAATTTTGATTGTCTTAGAGGCAGAACTGGGTTCTCCTTCCTGCAGAGAACTTGTAGCCTCATGTCTTAGCTTTCCAACGAGACTAATCTCGCTTAAATTAGAGTTCTATAACTTCAGATATAGTTAAAAATCTGAGGAGAGATCAGACAGTAACAGTTCAAAAACGAGACAGTAACAGTTGGATAGTAACAGTCCAAATGTTTGTTGATGAGCAATTTTAACTGTCTTAGAGGTAGAGCTGGGTTCTCCTTCCTTTAGAGAACTTGTAACCTCATGTCTTAGCTTTCCAATGAGACTAATCTCGCTTGAATCGGAGTTCTATAACTCCAGATATAGTTAAAAATCTGAGGAGAGGTCAAACAGTAACAGTTCAAAAACGAGACAGTAACAGTCCAAATGTTTGTTTATGAGCAATTTTAACTGTCTTACAGGCAGAATTGGGTTCTCCTTCCTTCAGAGAACTTGTAGCCTCATGTCTTAGCTTTCCAACGAGACTAATCTCGCTTGAATAAGAGTTCTACAACTCCAGAAGGGAGAAGTGAACAAAATATGAATGCATGTTACCCTATTGAAATTGTTAGATATTCATATTGTTATGTTTATGTGATATTCACCTTTCAATAAAATGTATTTTGTTTCAGGATCATTGCATGCACGACAGGAGTAGATCCTAGCTAATGTTCCCTTCTTGTAATTTAGGTTCTAGGGCGTATACCCTTGTATTTTGTAAATATGAAAATGTTTATATAACTTAATTTGCATAATTAATGTTTAAACTTGATTGAATGAACTTAACTCTGTAGTTCATATAACCATATTTCATGTCTATGTATTTATATATTTTTTTTATCCATCCATAATGATATTTTATTATAGAATGTATATCATAAATATTGTGGTTGATAGGTGTGAGAATATTTGTGGAATTGAAACCCAAGATGATTGGGTCGGGATTAAGTTATGAGATGCGAGTTATTAGAAGTGTAAATAGGTTACATGTCGATAACTTGGGACCTTACGGTATAGGGAGGACTCCGTCTAAATTTTGGTAGATTTTAATACAAAAACCATGAAAATATATATATATATTAATTACTCTGTTTTTCGGTTGACATTAGATTGTTATTTTTATCCTAGAATGGGGGATGTTACATGATGGTTTCTGAGTCAGCAGCGACTCGGTTTTTGCTTGCAATTTCGGAGTCAACAGGGACTTTGTGCGCTGACGAATCCACGCGTCAGCCTTGGAAGCACTGTCGTTGATGGTTTTTTAGTGGGCAGTTACTCAGCTTTCGGTGATGTTTTCCGAGTCAACAGGGACTGTGTGCGTGGACGAATCCAGGCTTCAATTGGGGAGGCAGTCTCGTTGATGGTTTCTGAGTCGGCAGCGACTCAGTTTTCGCTTACGATTTTGGAGTCAACAGGAACTTTATGCGCTGACGAATCCATGCGACAGTTGTGGAAGCAATGTCGTTGATGGTTTATGAGTCGACAGCTACTGAGCTTTCGCTGACGATTTTCGAGTCCATAAGGACTGTGTGCGTGGACGAATTCAGGCTTCAACTATGGAGGCAGTCTCGTTAATGTTTTCTGATTCGACAGCGACTCAGTTTTCGCCTGTGATTTCCAAATCAACTACGACTATGTGCCCTGACAAATCCATGAGTTAGCTGTGGAGGCAGTTTCGGTGATTATTTCTGAGTTGTCAGCTACACTGTTTTCGGTGACGATTACCGTGTCAACAGGGAATGTGTGCGCAGACGAAACCAAACATCAATTAGGGAAGCAGTTTCGGTGACAATTTCAAAACCGTGAACGACTTAGTTTTTGGAGATGATTTCCGAGTCAAGTGGGACTGTGTGCGTTGACGAATCCAAGCGTCATCTGGGGAAACAGTGTCGTTGATAGTTTCTGAATCGGCAGCTACTCAGTTTTCGCTTGCAATTTCGGAGTCAACAAGGACTTTGTGCACTGACGAATCCACGCGTAAGCTGTGGAAGCAGTGTCGTTGATGGTTTCTGAGTCGGCAGCTACTCAGCTTTCGGTGATGATTTCCGAGTCAATAGAGATTGTGTGCACGGACGGATCCAGGCTTCAGCTATGAACGCAATCTCATTGATGCTTCTATGACGGCAGTGAATCAATTTTCGGCTGCGATTTCGGAGTCAACAGGGAATATGTGCGCCGACGAATCCAGGCATCAGTTGTGGAGTTAGTCTCGTTGATTATTTCTGAGTCTTCAGCTACTTAGTTTTCAATGACGATACCGAGTCAATAGGGACTGTTTGAGTAGACGAAACAAAGCGTCAGCTGGGGAAGTAGTTTCGGTGACAATTTTCCAGTTGGCAGCGACTCGGTTTTCGGTGACGATTTCCGAGTCAACAGGGACTGTGTGCGCTAACGAATCCAGGCGATAGTTGGGGAGGTAGTCTGGTTGATGGTTTTTGAGTCGACAACAACTCAGTTTTCGCTTGCGATTTCTGAGTGAACAGGAACTTTGTGCGCTGATGAATCCACGCGACAATTGTGGAAGCAATGTCGTTGATGGTTTCTGAGTCGACAGCTACTAAGCTTTCGTTGATGATTTCTGAGTCAACAAGGACTGTGTGCGCGAACGAATCCAGGCTTCAACTATGGAGGCAGTCTCGTTGATGCTTTCTAAGCGGCAGCGACTCAGTTTTGGAGATGATTTTCGAGTCAAGTGGGACTGTGTGCGCTGACGAATCCAGGCGTCGTTTGGGGAAACAGTGTCGTTGATAGTTTCTAAGGCGACAGCTACGCAGTTTTCGCTTGCGATTTCGGAGTCAACAAGGACTTTGTGCACTGACGAATCCACACATCAGTTGTGGACGCAGTGTCGTTGATGGTTTCTGAGTCGGCAGCTACTCAGCTTTCGGTGATGATTTTCGAGTCAACAGGGACTGTATGCGCAGACAAATCCAGGCTTCTGCTCTAAAGGCAGTCTCTTTGATGCTTTCTGAGTCGGCTGCGATTTCGGAGTCAATAGGGAATATGTGCGCCGACGAATCTAGGCATCAGCTATGGAGTTAGTCTCGTTGATTATTTTTGAGTCGTCAGCTACTCAGTTTTTGGTGACGATACCGAGTCAACAGGGACTGTTTGCGCAGACGAATCCAAGCGTTAGCTGGGAAGTAGTTTCGGTGACAATTTTCGAGTTGGCAGCGACTCCATTTTCGCTTGCGATTGCCGAGTCAACAGGGACTGTGTGTGCTGACGAATCCAGGTGTCTGCTAGGGAAGCAATGTCGTTGATAGTTTTTTAGTCGGCAACGACTTAGTTTTCAGTTGCGATTTCCGAGTCAACAGGGACTGTTTGTGCTGATGAATCCACGCGTCAGACTTCGAAGTATTGTTGTTGATGGTTTCTAAGTCGGCAGCTACTCAGCTTTCGGTAATGATTTTCGAGTCAACAGAACTGTGTGCGCAGATGAATCCAGGCTTCAGCTGGAGAGGAAGTCTCGTTGATGGCTTCTTAGTTGGCAGCGACTCAGTTTTCGCTTGCTATTTTATAGCCAACACGGTCTTCTTGTGCTAACGAATCCACGCGTCAGCTGTGGAAGTAGTGTCATTGATGGTTTCTGAGTCGGCAGCTACTAAGTTTTCAGTGACGATATCGAGTCAACAGGGACTGTTTGCGCAAACGAAACCAAGCGTCAAATGGGGAAGTAGTTTCGTTGATAATTTTCGAGTTGGCAGCGACTCGATTTTCGGTGACGATTTCCAAGTCAAAAGCAACTGTGTGCACGAACGAATTCTGGCGACAGTTGGGGAGGCAGTCTAGTTGATGGTTTCTGAGTCGGCAGCGACTCAGTTTTCACTTGCGATTTCGGAGTCAACAGGGATTTTGTGCGCTGACGAATCCACGCATCAGCCTTAGAAGCACTGTCGTTGATGTTTTCTGAGTCAGCAGCTACTCCGCTTTCGGTGATGATTTCGGAGTCAACAGGGACCGTGTACGTGGACGAATCCAGCCTTCAGCTGGGGAGGCAGTCTCCTTGACGGTTTATGAGTCGGCAGCGACTCAGTTTTCACTTGCGATTTCAGAGTCAACAGGGACTTTGTGCGCTGACGAATCCTTGCATCAACTGTGGAAGAAGAGTCGTTGATGGTGTCTGAGTCGGCAGCTACTCAGTTTTAGATTATGATTTCAGAGTCTACAGGAGATATGTGCGCCGACGAATACTGGCATCAACTCTGTAGGCAGTCTCGTTGATTATTTCTGAGTCGGCTACTACTCATCTTTCTGTGATGATTTCCGAGTCAACAGAGACTTTGTGCGCTGATGAATACAGGCTTCAGCAATGGAGGCAGTCTCAGTTTTCGCTTGTGATTTTGGAGTCAATAGGGGATCTGTGCGCTAGAAAATCCAGGCATTAGTTGTGGAGGTAGTCTCGTTTATTATTTGTGAGTCGACAGGGACTCAGTTTTCGGTGAGGATTTCCGAGTCAAGTGGGACAATGTGCGTTGACGAATCCAGGCGTCAGCTGGGGAAGCAGTGTCGTTGATTGTTTCTGAGTGGGCAGCTACTTAGATTTCGGTGATGATTTCTGAATAAACAGGGATTGTACGCGTGGACGAATCCAGGCTTCAGTTGTGGAGGAAGTCTCGTTGATGATTTCTTAGTCGACAACGACTCAGTTGTCGCTTGCAATTTCAGAATCAACTGGGGATCTTTGTGCCGACAAATCTAGGCGTCAGCCATAGAGGCAGTCTTGTTGATTATTTGTGGGTCGTCAGCCACTCAGTTTTCGGTGATGATTACCGAGTCAACAAGGACTGTGTGTGTCACACCCGGACATCGCGGCGACCAATTAAAAAATATCTCGATATAAAAATAGAATAGATATTTGGCATCTTGTTCTTTTAGGGGAAAAGGTCTTGTTCAAGGAGTCGCCACCTAATATTATGGTCACTAGGAACCCTAACTGGTCAACAGAGATTCTATGGTATGGGACTGGTTACGCAAAAGGGAAGATGTTATCACCCCTTAAGCATCCTACCTAAGGCAGACTGCATTGCTAGTTTTGTCTAAAATTGCTAAGAATTTGTTCTCCTTTTTCCCTTTTTTTATTTTTCCTTTCATGTTCCTGACTCTGGCATTAGTGAACAATTCCTACAAATATCTCCAACTCTAGCATTGGTAAATATCGCACAAATCCAAAAAATACGATACTCCTGACTCTGGCGTCAATGAATATTTTCGCAAAAAATGAATTTGAAGAAGAAATTTTCTACGTCATTTTTTCTTGTTTATCCTTTATTATTATTTGCCCTTTTTAGATGGAAGTAAAAAAAAAACATTGCACGACATATTTGCATTTAACAATAATAGTCCACAGATTGAGCACATCTACAAAAAATACAAACACAAAGAAAAAAAAATAAAACAAAGTGGGAGGGGCTCACAAATAAATCAACGAAGGCCCCAAATATTTTTGGAATTTTCTGTTATCAAAAAGGGGTTCGTTTGGTCAAATATCAAATTATAATGGGCATAAAAATTATGGCCAAGGCATAAGGGTGTGTTTTGCCAAGCACACCCTTAGCAAACACAATTTGGGTCGGTTAGGCCTAAAGCCCAGATCCGGCCCACTCTCTTTTTTTTTTCTTTTTGGGCTGGATCTAGCCCAGCCATGCGTGAAAGGTTCACGCATGCATGCAACAGTAACCAGTTAATTATTTTAGCAAGGAAGGAAGGAAACTTACCTAGGCGTGCGGCTGCTGGAGGCGAAGTCGAGGGAGACTGGGCTAAAAAAAAGGGGTTGAGGGGGGTGGCGGCTAGTATAGGGTTCGCCGCCCCCTTTTTTTTTTATGTTTCTCTCTTTTAGGGTTTCTGGTAATGGCCTCCTCTGGGGTCTCTTCTTTTAGGGTTTTTCTCTATCTTTTTCTTTTTTCATACCCTGAGATCTGTATTTATAGTGTCAGAGTCTCTTCGCGTGTGAGAAACCAAGTTTCAATCAAACTCATTCTCTTTTTTGAAGTTTGAATTTGATTAAAAATCAAATTTGAAATCGGATAACTATCATTATCTTGAAGATAGAGATTATCTTAAAGATAGAGATTATCTTGAAGATAGGGATTACCTTGAAGATAAAGATAGAATGACAAAAGCACATTGTAGTCCTTAATTTTCACGCAAGTTCACAAATCACACTTTTCATCGAAATAAATCTCTAATATTTTAATTTTACATTTTAAACCCTGTAAAAATTAAATTAAAAGCCAATGGGCCAAAATTGGGTTACAACAGTTGTCCCCTCTTTACAATGCTTACGGTGCAAATGCATTAGAAAATTTATTTTCTTTTGACTTTGTATAGTAAGTTTTGTAAAGAAGAATAATTGTGAAAACCCTTCCTCTTTTCCTTTTTTTTTATTGATTTTTTATTGTTTTTTTTTGGGTTTTTTTTTAAAATGGTCTAATTGTTCCAGGCAACCTGCCCGATGAAGAATGAAACTCGAATGATTTCGCGAGTGGTCTCATTTTTCCAAGTGACCTGCCCGATGAAGAATAAAACGCGAAAAAGGTTTTGCGAGTGGTCTAATTGTTCCAGGCGACCAGCCCGATAGGAAGAAGCAACGCAAAGGATTTCACGAGTGGTCTCATTTTTCCAGGTGACCCACCCGAGGGCTCAAAGGCGCGCTCGAAAAGAAGCGAGGGCTCAAAGGCGCGTTTGAAAGAAGGTAGGGTTAGGAAAGGCACTACCTTGGATGGTTGAGAAAAGGTGGTGGAAAAAGAGAGAATTTTTTTTTTTTGTGACCTAATTCTAGTGGGCGGCCTACCCAGGTTAAAATTTCTCAAAGGTGAAAATTTTCCAAAAGCAATTTCAAACTTGGCCCTTTCAAGGTGGCCTTCCATTTGATGGATCTCGTTAGAGATTTCTCTTGCGAAGTTTGCAAAACTCGTTGTCCAATGTCTTAAAGTTTAGATGATATGCATGCATCTTTACCTGATTTGAAATATAGGCCCTCATTTCTTCTTGATCTTTTTGTTTGATTGATGACGACTTGCTATCTCTTATTTGGGTCATCTTCGTCGTTTAGCTTCTAGCCTACTCGAGTTGGCTCATGTAAGTCTCTTCCCAGATTCGTTTACACAGCTTAGCCGTTATAGTGCCCATCGTGACCCACTTGCTTGCTAGAGATTTTTTGTCTCGTCAAATAATTTGAGAGGATCATTCATTAATCCCTATCTCACTTTTAAAAACATTCGTTGTCACTTGTTTGAAAGGATCAAGCTGCCTTTTATAAACCAGGATGCCCCCTTGTCTTGTTGTACAAAATGTTCATCTTTTTTCTAGAAGGAATCGATTTTTCCTTCTAAACATAATGTTGCCCCCTTGTACTGGTCATTGCCCTTAGGTGTGCTTTGTCAACAACTCTGCCAAATAATGGTTTTTAAGCAACAATTTTCTCATTTCTCTCATTTTCAGTTTGGTGAAGGAATATTTGTCCAGAATGAATCTTGAAATCTTAATCTTGCATTTTGAAAACAAAAATTGTTTTGATGTAAGTTTAAAAGCATTTGCTTTTGAAATCTTGCAACTCCTTGGTTTTTTCTTGGAAAAGAGATTATTTGCTCTTGTATTTGGCGATATAGTATTTGGTGAAAGTACATCATGAGGTGACCTTCTGTTTCTTATGGGTTTCCAAAGTGAAGGGCTCGAGAAACAGCTCGAGGTTTTGTTTGAGAAAAACTTGTCTCTTTTTGAACACTTATTTTATCAACATGAATAATAATGAATAACTTGTTCTCAATGTCATGACTGTAATAAAGAAGTACTCTTTGCATTTTGAGAGAATTGCTTATTAACCCATGTTGCTTGGTTGCTCGATTAGAAAGGACTTCTACAAGCACGTAATGTAGGTTGAGGTTTTTGGTTATGAAAGAAAAGATCATAAGGCTCAAAGAGTGTTTCAGGGTTTCAAAGACTAAGGATCACTATCAGCAGTTCGACTCTTTGTGTTGTTCATCTTTTCTTTCGCCGCTCTTCTTTGATTTGCTTTTTCATTGTTGTGCTAGGGCATACTCACTTTATCTTGGTTATCACTCTTTCTTGTGATTTGGGCATGCCCCCTAGTCATTGAGTTTCTTGGGCTCTTTTGCCTTTTCGGCTTTCTCACGGTTTTTTTCATCTTTTTTCCTTGAAATTTTCACTTGCCCCTAGTGTGGGGTGTGATCCTAGTTGGGTTTTTTCATGAAAGAAAAATTATTCAGGCTCAAAAAGGGACTGCAAGGGATATACTTTTTAGAATGTGAAAGGAATAACAAAGATAGCCTTTACTCATTTCAAACACAAGCAGTTAAGATCAATAAACTTTGGCCTCGTCCAATGTGATGGTTTGGTCTTTGCAAAGAGATGCATTTCGTGAGTCTATAAGCAATGCGTTTACTACATACCATTATTCATACATTTAAAATAACATGTTTCAAGAGTCATGGTGTGAGGATGACGGTTCATTTTCTATTCGTGCATTTTGGTTCAGAGTTTAGTCACCTCAATGAAGGAGTTGCTTGATTCATGTGTCATTCTACAAGTAGAATGTTATAAATATTATTTTAAATAAACACCAAATTATTTTTGAAATCAAAATGCAAGTTCAATTTTTCAAAACTCCAATAAGGAAACTGATTTTGGTAAAAGAGATGAATTGCATCTATGAGGTCACGCGAGGCTTCAAAAGTGTATTTGTGAGTTCTTAGAGGGAACCCCTTTCAGGATATTTTGGTTGTAAATCAAAGGAAGAGACACAATTGAAGGATAAAAACAAAGACTTATACTAGCAAGGTTACATATAAAAGGGTTAAACACTTAGTAATCATCGATTGGAATTTCTAGAATCTTCCAACCATCCCTCTCCTTTGAATTCCTTGACAGGGGCACCTTTCCAATAGTCAGTTAAGGTCACACATAGATCAGTCTTGGCTTAGTGACACTGTAGCTTCGTCTTCAAGACGAGTGACCTTTAGATGTCTTTGTTTTGGTAGCTCTTTCTCTAGTTTTTATAACCACCTTTCACATTATGAACCTCGGTTTCTTTCTTTTCCCTAGTGAAACATTTTCTTCTCAGTCGAGTCACCAACCCTTCCTAAATGGATAGCTTGTTCGATCCTCTCAGCTATAGGAACCAAGTCAGAAAAATATTGTGCAGAGCTTTCAACCAGGTATTCAAAGTACAGGGCCTTGAAAGTGTTGATAAACAAATTGATCATCTCCTTTTCCAATAAAGGAGGATTAACTTGTGCGACAGTCTCATGCCACCTTTGAGTGTATTCTCTTATAGACTCCTTGTTGTCCTTTTCCATAGTTTGCAAGTTTGACCTATCATTGCCCACATCCATATTGAGCTTATACTGCCTAATGAAGGCATCAACTAAGTCCTTCCATTTTTTTGTATCTTGGTATTGTCCAACCGCATATACCAAGTAAGAGCAACGTCACTAAAACTGTCTTGAAAGAAGTGAATCAACAGTTTCTCGTCATGGACCACCTCAACCATTTTGTTGCAGTATCCCTTGAGATGAGTTACAGGGTATTAAGTTCATGTATATTTGACAAACTCTGGCACCCTAAACTTCTTAGGAATGACTACGTTAGGTACACATCTCAGCAACCTTTATATAGTCAAGTAGGGTAGATCCCTCGAATGCCATCAGCCTTTGTTCCAAGGCAACCCATTAGTCCAGGCCATCTTTTTTTACCATCTTGTTCTTTTGAGATTCCTTCTTTGTAAGGTCAATGGTAGATGACGTTCTTATGGGATATGCTGGTTGAGCAAATTAGGAATACATAGCCTGTTGAGACACCTCATTTGCTCTCAGATTCTGTGGATTTGCGAGCATAGGTTCAGGCTGAGTTGTAAATTTTGCTTCTTCAGGTTTAGATCTCAAGGCCTGTTCAAGTAGGCTAGTAAGCCTTGCACTTCTTCTCTAAGACTTTCCATCTCTTTTCGGTGTTGAACTTCCAAATGGGCTTTTTTTTTGTTTTCCATTTGTCTTTTTTTTTTTTTGCAGTCGAGTGTTATAGGTATGGGGGACCTATATTTCACCTGGTGTGCGGTATTATGACAGTTCATAATTGTATGTTCAAACATGCATGAAGATGAATACAACATATTGGGTATGGATTCGCCTTTTGAGGGGTGACATAACGATCGTTATTCTTTAAATGTGTGGTCAGATCCGAATCTGATATTCATTACAATGCCGAGAGGAGATCTGTTTAGCGTTTTGTCATCTGAGCTTTCAACCACATTCTTGGTGTCTTTCATTATATGTCTAATGTCTTTGATTAGCGGTATCTCACCGACATCCAGTCTAGGGCAGTCTCCCTCGGTCATTTGCAAGGATTCAGACTCGAGTCCATACTCAACAGTTGTTATCTTAGGAATAGCGGTCATTATGTCACCAGAAAGCCTTGTAATAAGGATGCTTACACATTTAAGCTTATCTTAGTGAAATTACGCAGGGATTAACCTAAAAGGTAGGTTCTAGTCATTAAATGCATTAGGGTAATTTTGCTATCTAGTCTCAAAGGTCTTTCGCATACTCAGTGATCGTCCTCGAAAGGTTGATATGAGGTTTTCAAGTAGCGTGAAGATAGAGGCCCCGAGTAATATCAGTTCGGCATATCGACCACTATCGAGCAAACAATCATGCGAGAGTTGGATAGTTTCGCGAGCCTTACCCATGCTAAAGCCATTGGGGTGCCGTTACTCCTCCACTTATCTTAAAGTTGATATCATGTGTATTTTAAAAATGAGATGAGTGATGTGTGAAGGCCTTAGATCCATATCCAATATTTATACATGATAAACATGAATAGCTATGCATGTTAAAACAATAAAAAGAGCAAAAACAAATAAAAACATGATAAAACTCAACATAACCACAATAAGGGAAAAAAACGGTATGACAAATACTGTTTAGCAATAAAAAGACAAATAGCAAAGCTTAGTCCTAAGGTCCCCAGTGGAGTCACCATTCTGTCACACCTGGACATCGCGGCGACCAATTAAAAAAGTATCTCGATATAGAAAAAGAACAGATATTTGGCATCTTGTTCTTTTAGGGGAAAACGTCTTGTTCAAGGAGTCGCCACCAAGTATTATGGTCACTAGGAACCCTAACTAGTCAACAGAGATTCTATGGTATGGGACTGGTTACGCAAAAGGTAAGATGCTATCACCCCTTAAGCGTCCTACCTAAGGCAGACTGCATTGCTGGTTTTGTCTAAAATTGCTAAGAATTTGTTCTCCTTTTTCTCTTTTTTTTATTCTTCCTTTCATGTTCCTGACTCTGGCATTAGTGAACAATTCCTACAAATATCTCCAACTCTAGCATTGGTAAATATCGCACAAATCCAAAAAATACGATACTCCTGACTCTGGCGTCAATG
>Ga0307511_10006393_pt1 | contig 11876 bp, 8 predicted proteins | sample 13_EM_MG_FD_200266 | JGI IMG/M metagenome (GOLD analysis project Ga0307511, IMG submission 200266) | Populus trichocarpa ectomycorrhiza microbial communities from riparian zone in the Pacific Northwest, United States - 13_EM | ecosystem: Host-associated > Plants > Roots > Unclassified | place...
AACTCCGAGTTTCCATGGCGAGAGATCCTACTCGTGACAAGAGTACACAAGTATCTTCAGGAGACAAGGAAATGTAGAAGACAAAAGAAGACAAAAAGACAAGACTGCTGATTCGACGAGGAGTGAGCTTAGCTTTTCTCATAAAACTCATAAAAGGGAAACCACAAGCGCAATACACACAAACAGTAAACAAAAAAGTCGGTAACCAATCAGCCACTCAGTCAAACCAATAAGACGTTCCCGAACGAGTAAGAAGAGAGGGAAGAAAGAAAAGAAAAGGGTGCAGGGTGGTAATAGAGGAACGTAAAGTAAAAGCCGGGAAAAAACCAGAGAAAAATAATAGTAAGATAATGCAAAACCCAAGCAAGATTGACCAACCCATTGCCTTTGCAAAAAAATATCCATTTTACCCCAACACCACACGCAGATAGAGACAAAGTCTTTTGTTGATTCCAGTCCAATTTCCTCCCAATTGATCTAAACCCATAGATCCCTTTCCCTACTCTCCCCGACCGCGTTTACAAGAACCCAGATTCCTGCAGCAATCTATACCCCACAAACAAACGTTTGTTAGTTATACAAACCCCCTAAACAACATGTCTAGAAGTTAACCCACCGAGCAATCTTCTCATCTTCACGCTCTCTTGGCTCTAGCGCCAAACTAACATTAAACATCTCAGTAACATCCTTTGCCGCCTGCATGTTACTCAAGATATAATCCTGCAATTCCGTAATACTCTGGAGTGGATATGGAACAGATTGATATTGTTGAATCTCTCGAATGATTGCTGCGGTCTTGGCGCGCTTGCCAAAGTTAATGAGCTCGGTGCCCTTGATGAAGTCGGGGTTACCATCGGCGACGAAAGTCAAGTCCTTGAGGTAGACACCTATACCAGTATTAGAGGGTGTCCAGAGAGTTTATGGTTGAGGGTAACTTGGGGGGACGAATCTCACCAAGGAAGGGTACGCAGGGAGGATTAACGAGATGAAGACATTCTCTATACTCGTTGAAGTTCAGGGTAGTGCCCATTAAGACCTTCATATTCTCCAAGATAGCCGTCGTGCGGGAAGGGACATGATCCCAAGTGCGTTTCAAGCGATGAATCGGAGCTGCTCCGAGTGCGGAGATAATTGACGTGAGTGTAGAAAAGTTATTGAGTTGACGACATTTCTACCCAATCACATAGCGCATTAGTATCCCATCTCGTATCCCATCTCAGTATCCCATCGCATTGGTAGCTCAAACTCACCTCAGCCACTGCAATGAAGTGCTTGATCACGATAACTCTCCGTTTGACATCTGCCTGCGTCAAAATCATCTCGGCAACCCAATTGGTCAACTGATTCGAGTGCAAGATGATACTCCTAACATTGGAAGCTGGTTCTGAGCCATCCAACGCGGTCCTGTCCCTGCTCCATGCTTTGTTCAAACAATCAGTTGGTTTGAGTTTCCTGTATGCCCTGGACTCAATGATAGTAAGCTGACGAGCAAACTCCATGGTGTCTATATCCAAGAACTTGAGCTTCTTCATGTTCCTAGGCAAAATCGGCGGAGGTGCCTGTCCAAGATTCTGAACTATCTTCTTGTCTGGTGCAATACCCCGGATTCGGGAATCAATGACTTCCATCAACTTCGATGTACCTGCGAGGTGCTGTAGCATAACATCTTTGGCGAAGGTATGGATCCGCTTTAGTAGGTCTTTCCCTGCATCGTCATCGTTCTCCATCCAGTACGACTCCATCCATTGTTTGAGGACACTGAGTACACGCACTCGGATGAGCTTCTGTTTTCTCTCAACCCAAACTTCGTACTCCTGGTTTGTAAGGTTAAGGGGTGGCTGAAGCGTAAACCGGCGAGCCAGCTGATTGAATAACTCATCGGCCGTAGTGAAAGACTGATATGTAAGTAAGAAGGTGCTGATGAAGTTTGAGTCGAGGATGTCATGTCTTGTCAAACGCTCAACAAGAGCAATAAGTGTACCACCCTTGACTTCCTTCTTCTTTCCATAGAGAATTTCGTGGTCGTGGTCGCACCCCAGGAACCACGGTGTCTCGGCCGGCTCTGGTACAGGAATGCCATAGTGCTTTTCCAGTTTAGACTGTGCAGAATTCTTGTCGTGATTAAATGCAGCTGCCCGTTCTCCGACATTTGAACTGGTCCTTGGGTGGTTCTGTCGAGACTGCGTCCTGGCATGTGACCCTGCAGGACGATCCCCCATATCACCTGTTGATGTCTTTCTCCAATCTTCTTTTTTAATGTCGGGCTGTCGGAACTCTTTCTCACCAGAAAGCATAGAAACCGAGAATGCTAGCGTTTGTGTCCCATTCTCGATTTCTTTGATGTATATTCTTACTGCGTTGAGCCTATCGTCGAGTGAGTCCCCAAGGTGCCGAGTCCACTCATCGGCAAGTGGTGCGGTCAATGCTTGGCAGGCCATGACCAAGTCCGCAAAGGAGTCGTATAGTCGCTGCTTTTGGTTCACCACATCAACATAGCTGGGGCTTTGGGGAGGGGCGAGGAACGGTGCCATGTCAATACGGTCTACAACATTGAAATATTTTTTGAGTGCCTCGATTACTGCCATTGTTGCACTGGTAATTGAGGTGGCTAGTTTGCTCTGGAACGAAGGCGTATTCAGGGTTTCGGATATATCCAATGTTGCCTCCAGTCGTTTCAATGTAGGCCGCACTTGTGAATTCAGCTCTTCCATTTTGTCGACCAAAGCATCATCAACCGGTAGCCATACATCAGGAGCACCACCACTCTCCACATGAGGCGAAGCTGCAGTCGAATCTGAATATGCGTTGTTGGTCCAGCCCTCCACAATGCTGCTGCCAACTACAAAGCCTGGTTTGAGCCTGGGTAGCACATTCTGCTTTTGCTGCCGTGCAACTTCTGCAAAGAGAAACACTCCAGAAAGTACATCCGCCGCCTCTTGGAGGCACTTCACTTCTGTATCAGGTGGGGGGAAGTCCGAACTAGCAATGTGTGACGATAATACCAACTTCGAGAAAGCAGCCATGAACTGACGGAAATGAGGATGTAAGGCCTTGTTTGTCGATATAATGGATGGCTGACCAGAGTGGTTATCGGTCGTAGAGGAGCCGGCCGCAATCAAAAGTCGGAGCATGTCTGAAATGTCCTCTGCCCGTCGAACGTAGCTTGTTTTATCACGCTTGTTGATTGCTTCGCGATATCGCTCAATAGAGAGTTGTGTTTCCTCGATCAGGGTATCCCAAGTGCTTGGAATTGGAATACTATCATTGTAGAAGGCCGCAGTACTCGGTTTTGCAGTCGAGACCTTGAGGGTTGTTTCAGAATCCAAACGGGTGACGGATTGGTTTTCTACATGTAGCGGGAACTTGTCGAGTGGTATTGACCCGTTTGTGATGGTAACACCGCTTTCAACTAGTGTTCTTTCAGAGGAGGTTTCTGGCGGAAAGGTTACCGAGTTCCTAGAACGTATGGACTGCGAGGAGGACCCTTCCGAAATGAATGACTGTCGTGGATCGTCCTGTTTGGTTTGTTAAAGTTAGTAAAATTCTTGTTAGAAGTTGGCAAATCGTGCATACCGCGTTATCTAGACTGGTGAACAGAGCCCCTCGCTCTGATGTGGTTGAATCAGCATCATCATACTCGATTTCCTCCCGTTCATAACCTCCAGCCATCAGCTCCGGGGGTGGTCGAGTCTGCTCTGGAACATTGAAGTTTGATCGATCTCTAGGACCCGTCTCCGTTGTCGATGTGGGTGTTTCTAGAGGCAGTTCCATTCTTGATTCCCCGGTCCGGGTGTTGAAGTAAAAGAGTCGCCCATCGGGCGTTGCTTGGGGTATCCAGAAAAGAGCCTCGTCTGCGTCCCGGTCATCTGTCCCCTCCATCGGCAGCTGTGGGGAACCTATCCCGTCCCGATCCGAGTCCTCTTCATCACCCTCATCCCCCGAAGACCCATCCTCAGTGTCATCAGAATCATCTAACGGCGACATTCCGACCCCATTCTCCCGGTAATCCGCATTATTTACCATCACACAGTAATTGCTCGGGAACCAGCCTCGCTGCCCGTGGACTATACCATCCCACCACCCGCTCTCCAGCTGTGTAAGAACCCGGATCATGTCCCCTTGATTAAAGCTCAGGCTTGTCGGGTCATCACTCCGGAAGCTGTATAGTGCTCGAACATACATTCTAGGTTGATCCATATCGTCCTGGTATGCCGCAGTATTATGGTTGCCGTTGGGCTGCTGAGGGTAGTTATGTGTATACTGCGGTGGCTGATTAGAGTTCGAAGCTCCACCCCTGGATCGCGATCTCTCTCTAGCACCACCGTCTGGATTCCCGTAACCCCCGCTACTCCCGTTGAGGTATCGGCCTTGCCCCACTTCGCCTGTTGAAGATGTGCTCCTTGAGAAGAAATCGTGATGGTGGGCGGAAGTGGTAGTGGCCATCTCCCAAAAAAAACGTCGAGGTTCGAGATACCAATCGCCTTCAAGACGACTTAAGGATGATACCGGTACGGATGGGACCGTAAATGCACGGCGGCTCGTGGGCGACCCGAGACAGCCGGCTTCTGTATGTTGCTGATGATGGCTAATTCGCAATACCGCTCAAATAAAAGTATTTGTTCGCAGTTCCGTTCGGTCGGAAAATATCCAAAAGTACGAGTGTGCAGGTGCTCTTGTGTTTTATGCGGGATGCTCTCCAGAGATTATGCTGTCAAAGAGGTTCCCTTTTTTGTTTTTTTTTCTTAATCGAGATTCAGGCTAACTCGTGGGGTGGGAAAAGGAGGTGAGTGTGAGGAATAGCGAGAGCGCACAGGTCGGCCAGCTGCAGCCTCACCACACGTTAACGTTCATGAGCTGCGCTGGTGCAGTGTCAGAAATAATACGGCGGAGGGCGCGTGGCGAGTATGATGCAACTTCACGATGCGAACTGCTGGTTGCAAGAGAACGAGGCAGGCTTGGTGATTACAAGTTAGCGATGTATTCGAAGCTCAAGGGCCGCGAAAGAGCTGGCGATACTACAGGAGCCGGCAGCTTCGCGGTGCGCTTTTACAAATCCCTAGCACTCTATGACTGATATTGCGGGTGGAGGGAACAAATATCGAGCAATAGCGATGCGCTAAACGAGGCTAAGTACGAGGGGTAAAGGAGCCGTATGGATAGGGGGCGACGACTGAGGGCAGAGTATCAGTGTGCCGAGTGAAGTGCGCCGCGGGAAACTGTTTCGCTCGCGGATCGAAGAGACTGGCCCGCTGCTGCACGGATATATCGCTGGTGGATACCTGCACAATTGCAAATACATCCATGCCTATTTCAGTGGCCATTATTCGCCTTGCAACCGAACGCCTCTTTCATATATAAGCGTGAATAATTGAACGGTACTCATCCCACTCGGAAACATTGGTCATGGTTGGGTTGTGTTCGGAACTCATATGACATTGACATCGAGTAATCTATGCAACCTTGCGAGTTGTCCAAGCAATGGGGGCATCTAGTGAATCCTTGTGGCGGAGCTTCAGGCCTTCGCAGTAGCATGCAGGGTGATTGCTGTAGGGGCACGAGCAACAGCAACTCTCCTGAGCAATATAAGTTTCGAAGACAATGGATTTATCCACTTGATTTTACCCAAAATACATTTTATCTGTAGTTGTACAAGATTAAATACCTTACCACTACCGGCAGCCCCTCAACTCCAAGACTCTCTGGAAGCAAGATGATCAATAATGAGGGTGCAAGCAACTGATATTTAGTGATCAAGATACCCTTCAGCACAGATACACGTGACTGGCAAACTTTTGATTGTCTCCCTTCCACCTATTCTTATACCCCGTTCAAATCGGTGCCTTCCAGTTAGGTGGCATGGTAGCCTGGTTCCTGGGGCTAAATGCGCAATTGCAAGTGAACCTACTACATTGCCCTACCCAACACAAGTGTTTTCAAAACTCTATTATTGACTCCCCCATGGTTGGTAGGCTTTGTAGGTATGCATTTGTGAAATGTACCCAATGGCTGGGCGCCGTTATGCCTCGCCGACAATTTGAACCGTATCAACAGGTCCCAGCTAGCAATTGGCCATGACCATGATCAATCCAATTCAGACCCGCTTGGGGGATAACCAGACTACTTGGGGAGGTAACCCGTTTGCCCCCATCACGTGCCGTTCTCTATTGAACCAGACTTAAGATATTCAAATCATGACTAAGAGTACGTCATTCTGGTTTCCAACCGAACCTAATCCCGCCGGTTAACGATTATAAACTCACGATCAAGCAACCAATCCGCCTACTCCTTCGGGGCTGCCTACAGGACTGCGGAAGAGCATAACTCCCAGTTGTGGTAGCGTTAAAAATAAACTATTAGATTTACTCCTGATTACGGATTATGTAATCCGCTGCGGATAGGACTCTGTGTAGCACACCACAAAGTTATCGTAGCGTAATAAATCTACAATCAGCAACTGTGAAGATCCTCGATCGAGCCCCCTTCATTAGCACAATACTACCGACTAGACTATCAGCTAAATACTTCAGTAGTAATTAGTCTGGTTAGACGATCCCGTGCCAATCAAACTAGACTGCAAATCGCCAGACTAGACTGCAAAGCTCTCTTGGATTTCCCAATTCGGCAGCTCGCAGCAAGCCTTGTCGTGGCGTTACCCTGAACTTAGAATACCTCTACCTTCTAGTACGGGGTATTTGCTCGGTAATCTCACGAAACCAAGCGGGGAATTCCATTCGATTAAAGCGTGTAACGGTAATAATTTTACTATATAGTCAAACCTCTTTCCCAACATCATATAATCCCTATACAGTGTGGACCCGTACACTTTGCAATATTCAACCCTTATATTGTGAAACTGTCCAATTCTGGACAACTGCCCTTGACGAGGTTCGGCTGTACTATACAAGTGCTGTGGCTTCTAATATCTTGCGTCACAAGATAAAAGAAATCACTTGCATCTTCCGCCACAGAGGAGCGAGAATTAGTAGAAAATCTTACCCGCCTCTCAAAACAAGCACACTATGCTCTCCAGCTGTAGGGAGAGAAAGGGGACCTCCCATACATTATACCATGAGGCTTATAGTGTGTACCTTCCCGGGCCCATAGCAGAGACATACATAAGTAGCGGGGTGACGTATACATGTTGGGTCGCGAGAAGAAGTGAATTTCAGAACACTGTGTAGTATGACGTTTCAAAAAAAAGATAAAATTTAGGCTATAAAACTTTTTTCCTTGCTGCGCTATGCCCAGTTCAAAATGATACAGTCGCTGAAATCTGCAGTGGGTGGTTACCCTGAATTCACCCCACCAGGAATCGGTCTTTCTCTATTAAGAGGCACACGCCCCTCGAGATAGTCTGGCTCTAGGTAAGGGTTAGATCGTTCATTTTACTGACTTCCATGTTACTCATTATATCCGTGGTTGGACATTGCGGTAACGGGAAGGGCCCACAGCCGCCATATGCATGAGCAAATGCGAATATCTTATGTGAACTGAGGTCTTGCACAAACGGGTGCCTGGTGGCGTGTACGAAAAATATTATGTCTTGCATGAGGGGCTTAGTCTAGCGTGAGGGACTACCAGCCAGTACGGCTTATAAAAGTATGGTAGTAGGAGGGGTGTCAATAATATACGAGGCTCTGATACAGAAGGGAATACGAGTATACGTAGTAGTATACATGCTTCACTATACTAAGGCACCTACAGCTGTTGGGGTTTGGTGATAATATGGAAAGTATCATCCAACGCCAATACCACCACTTTCAACCAACGGGATTGGAACCAAGACCAGATACCCATCCTCACTGCACACCACCCGGCCGAGACTACCCATTCGATTTATATAAGAGCGTAGGTGTATATATATATATGTATGCCACATCAAGTAGTTCATAATACACTATCCCAAGGGCGTCACGGAACAGTACCAACTTGATATATAAAAGGATTTGAGTGTCAGCCCATACTCAAGGGATTCCGATGGCAAAAACACAGTATAGTATGCCCCGTACCCAAACATATTGCTTCAGGCCTGGGGAGAGGCAACCCCGAGACAGGCATTTAAATTCGTGTCCAAACAGTGAACTTCTATTTCGATGATTTGCCATGGTAATAGTAGCAAACCGATACACCGAGCACCCCCCGTCAATGTCTTAAAAATTACCACATACTCAGTACTTAGTGGTCTCAGGGTAAAAGACGTAGCGGAATAATGCCAAGCCAGGATGAAACCCAAAAACCAAGGGTGTCAGACTGATTGTAAACTCTGTCAGAACCCGACTACCGGTACCTAACTTCAGAATTTTAAAACATGTCGAGATGTAGTAGGTATGCACAAGTGTGCTTGTGCCCGCGTGCTTGAAGGCCCTTTGGTCAAAATGTACTTGTCGATTATGTCACCTGCATCCGTAACGGTCAAGCCAGCATGATATTTCTTTTTGCAAAACATTTCTTTTGCTTCAGCTCACCATGCTGCTGCGCTCCTCTTCCTACTTGCTAATGCAGGTCTCCTATCCCTGGGACGGGAGCCCCGCCGTTTACTAGATCCAGGGTGCAACTCTCGATCGGACCCGTGGGGTCGAAGGGTTCACGACGTAATTGTGAGGTTGAATTATGCAGATCGACTGTGTTGGATGTACACTACATGTGCGTAAGTAGTGGCCGGTACTATGAATGTGCGGGCGCAGGTACTTATTTGACGTTGCCGCTTTATAATTGGTACCCACCAATTTAGCATTCAGCTCATTGATCCAAAGACTCTTACCCTCATCTCATCTAATGAAAAACTGGAACTTCCGCATACCTTACTTTTATTGCATTTTTGGATTATGTCCGGATCAGTTGCGACCGTTTTTTATATTCTAGATGCCCAATGGTCTTGAATGTGTCAGTGCAAGGATGGTGTGCAGGGCGCCCCCGGATGAACTGCTTGCTCAACCATTAATGAATATCCTTAGTGAAGTGGAAGGTTATTCCAATCCGGACACAGTCACCCATGGTTAGTAGTACCTATTGACCTCAATTCCGTGTCCGCCAAACTATTTCATTTCAGGCTACCTTTCGACGTTTCCCCGAAATTCCTGTGGGCCTGGGGTTTTCCTGTGTGGGGCCACTGTTGGGCAAGCGTCGCGGTAGATTTTCATTGACATAATCTTGATATTCCTCCAACTAGACTAATAGCGAGACGTGCTCAACGAAATTACTAGACTCGTGACCACAAGACTAGGAACACATACGCTGCATTAGCTTGAAGAGAGACCCAGTGCCCCCTTGGGCTACACTTAAAGGTGTTATTGAGCCTTTTAAATCACGATTCCTTTATCTCCCAGGTGCTGCTGGGCCCAGGACAGACGTGGGGCGGGCCTTGTTGACATTATTGCGTAGAAGGTGAAAGCGACACGACAGTCGGCACTAAGGTACAGTAATCGGTTTTGTCGGAAGCGTTGACACGGTGTTGAGCTTGTGTTGGGCATGCGTTACCCCATATCCGAGTCAAGTACTTAAGTGTTTAAGAGCTATATCGATACCGGGCGTAGGAAGCCCCCACTTAGCCGGATTGCACAGGAGCGGTCGTGCCAACCAGACTACCGGATTGACCTACTGATCTGTTTCTGAAAGAGTACCTGCAACCAGACTAAAGAATACCCCCAATGAATGCGCTGGAGGGGTATTGAGGGTAATAGTGAAAACTATGGTAAGTACTTGTAAAGGTGAATGGCTAGCATGAATGGAGAGCAGCACCTAATTGATAACCAGACTACTAATTGATGTTGGGTAGGGGGTAATTTCACCAACCTGTCTAGGTAGCTCTACTTTGTTACCAACCAGACTTCTCGTACCTAGACTGATTTACCTATCCCAACTATCAGGTGATCTCGTGCCCCTATCAGGTGGTAACTAGTTCTCGACTAATAATTTGACTATTACGTTACCAGACTATAATACGTTTACTAGTATATAGTCTGGTTGGCACAAGCCGCTCTCCTAACTAGTATAGATGCTTTGCTTAACATCACCTGCAGACGCACTTCTCGACAAATCCTTACAGATACCTATGAACTGCTCTATTCGCTGGCCTCGAAACATGTTGACAACTCAGCAGGGAACTAATATATACCCCTTCTGCTTCCTAGGATAGGTGTTATGGTACTCTATATGCTTTATTAACATGCTAGCGTTCTGTTTGGGGTAGCTTATCGGTCCATTGTGGTTGTTCCGGGTTTCCAAGTTGCAAGGTTCTTGTTGCACACAACGATCTTGATCTTTGTCATACCTACCAGAGGAATAGTCTCCCATTTCAGACCCTCCATTGCATAACTATTCTACAGCTACTTTGCAGCACATGTGTATGCAAGCTGTGCTCGCATGAACCACACTGTGTGGGTAGAAAGGTACCACAATTGACCTGTACGTATGGTACCGGTAATAGATTTCACCCCTCTACCGCTCATAAGGAAAAAAAAATTGGTTATGGGGGCATCCGCTGAGCGTTGTACCAAAGCATTGCGTCGGATTATTCCGGAAGGACCTTCCCAGAATCTCAATTGTTTTGAGAACGAAGACTTCACCGGTGCTTTTACAAATAGGTCTGGTCGTGCTGTACCAAAACCAGGGTATGGGGACGGCGTCAAAGCGGATGAAAAGATTCAGTTTCTGGAGCGGGAAGGTGGATCTGGGAGGTTAGTGCAAGACTATCGTGGGGGACAGAGCCTTCAATCGAATAGAGCAAGTCTATGACTGCGCAAAATCATTGGTGAGGTTTCATTCCATCAACACGCTTACGCCAAAGAATAGCTTTATAATTTCTCAGTTAGACTGGTTTTGTTGTGCTAACCAACTATTCCGGGTTTAGATCATGTGGGATTTCATTGAATACGAATTCAAGTTTCCCCCCAGCCACCGGCGGTGCCACTGCAATCCTTGGGAATAACCTTACACAAATGCCGGGTATTTATTAGTACTACCAGGTTGAGTGCGGGTGGTTGTTTTCTCACGGAAGCTGCCTTAACCCCGGTTATATCCAAACAATTTGAATCTTGAAACCGTTCACTAACGGAAGCTAGGCAACAAGCTGCAAAGTACCATATCCCTGAGACGTCTCAATCGGGGAAGGTCATAACGAACATGGAGCCTACGAAACGGGAGGGTCGTCGCAGGCAAAGTTGCATTGCAGCTGAGTCCAACTTTGGACGGTGGCCAACTCATAACCTGTCTTGGCCATTCATGGTTGACCATCCATTGAAGTAGACCTGCCTTCGTGGTGACTTTACCACAGTTTCCTTCAAGGGCTCGGAGTGCATTAGCATATATATTACTTATCTGGCTAACCGCTTTTTGCTTCGTTTCGTTGTTCCTGAGGATGATGGAGCCAGTGTAAAGTGGGAGTTGCTATCAATTTATTGGCCGGGGTGAGCTCGCTTCCGTGCAGCAACGAACAGCCGAACCCCACTGGAATGAAACCGCGACGGGGCCGGGTCGCGTTGGAACGGTGTGCGCCCCCCCCCCCCGGTCGGAAAATAAACAAACCATTGAGACGTTTCGACGACCACAACACAAGTGTCGCTGATTCTCCAGTGCTTATGATAGATTCTATTTCGACTTTGTGGGTGGGTTCGTGGTATTTATTCCCAGGTGTGGCCTCTTGAGCGACAACATAGTTGGCTTGTCCTTGTCCAAGGAGGAGCTACAGGCAGGGATGCGCAGTCTAAAGGCACCTCGCCATAGGGGATGTTTTGCCATACCAAAGCTGCGCGAACAGCCACACACAACCAGTGGTATTGCCATCATCGCCTGTTACCTCGCCCCTCCGCTATTTGCTTTTCGAGCGGATGCTGGCCAAAGCCATGATTGCTTCTATCGACATTCTATCCAAAAATACA
>Ga0307511_10006395_pt1 | contig 11875 bp, 4 predicted proteins | sample 13_EM_MG_FD_200266 | JGI IMG/M metagenome (GOLD analysis project Ga0307511, IMG submission 200266) | Populus trichocarpa ectomycorrhiza microbial communities from riparian zone in the Pacific Northwest, United States - 13_EM | ecosystem: Host-associated > Plants > Roots > Unclassified | place...
ACTTTTGGGGGTATTTGGATAAGAGGATGATGATCAGTGTGAAATATGGCCACTCGAATAACTTTTTTAGGTTAAAATAAAAAAAAAATTAAATAGTAACCGAACAATGCATTATTTATAATATATATTTTTTTGTAAATAAGTGACCTGTTGTCTATATAACACTTTTTAATCTAGTCCCTACTCTTTTAATTTGTTTAATTAAGCCTTTAATTTAATCAAATCTTTGAGAATTTATTCAATTTCATCCTTGTAATGTTTCAATTAGATCCCTTGAATTTAGCATCCTTTTCAATTTAGTCATTGATTTTTAGATTATACAATTTGACCCCCTATCAACCATCAAACTTTCAAATATCTTTCAATTAAGCCATTGATTGCACTAATTTAGCATTTCAAAGTCTCAATTGTGTCTCTAATCTTTCAATCTTTGCAAATTGATTCGAATTAGGCCTCCAAAATTGATTTATCTTTAATTAAATCCTTGATTGGATCCAAAATACCCATTAGAAGTTTAATTAAATTCTTAAACTTAATTAATTCTTTTAATTTTGATTAGATTGACTTTCAACCTCATTTTTTCTTCATTAAAGTCCTTAATTAAACTAATTAAACTAATTAAAAGTTTAATTAAGTCCTTAAAATTAATTAATTCTTTTAATTTTGATCAAGTTTGATTTCAACTACGATTTTCTAAAAGTTGATATCAAAATGAATCACGCAGAAATTTCATCCAAAAGTTGAGGATGTTAAACAACAAAACAAAACAAAAAACTTAAAAATAAAATTAGGATTACGAAGAGAATATTTTTGTTATTTTTATGAGAAAATATTTTATGCGCTGTGATTTTTATTAATGAAAAAAATATAAATCATTTATGAACCTCATTACAAATTTTATGAAATCTATAACAACATCTAGTGATTTTTAACTACAAAAAAAAGAAAGAGAAAAATGTTTTATTGGTTTGTTTTATCAATAAAGCCTTGAAAAATCTATTTGTATAAATTTTATAATATCAATCTATTTATTATTTTATAATAAATCGATTCTCTCTCGAATCAAATTCGAAAGATATAAGAAAGGAAGTTTGCATGAATAAAAAAGTAGAGGGACAACATTGAAATTGTAGAGTAGACAGCGGGGCGAGAGAGACTTGTATTTTGTAAAGTTTGCTGTTAGAAGCTGACGTTAGGGATTGAACGAGGATAACGCTTGGGGACGTGTGAATAAGGAAGGCATGGCATGATAATGACAGTTGAAGGAAGGAACCCAACCCAGCCCAAAGCTACCAATCCGACCCTATAAAAACTCTTTTTACTTACACGTACGTAGGTGCAAAGCACTTTGTGGATTCCTAGATCATCCTTCTTCCTCTTCAATGGCAACAAGCAAGAGACCTTTGCAGCGTTTATTGAGCAGAGTTTGCAGGGAGGCTCGGAGGACTTACGGGGTTCTCCCTCAAGGACATGGACACGACCCTTCTTTTTCTCAACATCTCATCAACTTGGAGTATGAATACAGTGCCCACAAGTAACACCTCTCTCTCTCTCTCTCTGATCCTTTATATTTCTACCTGTCCAATTTGGTGTTTTCTTTCCTTAATCATCCCTTTCTATCCACTCTTTTTGGCTTCTGGGGTTTCAGTAAAGTAATTGCTTACCTGTTCTATTGCTTTATGTAAACAAATGTTTGGACTCTGCCCATTATTGAGGTGGTATATCATCATCACACGCTTGCTTGTTGCATGTTCTCCTCCTGTGTAATTAAAGTTTCGGGCTATAGCTGTAATTTAATACCTTGTTTATCTGCTGATCTAAGAAGATATATATGTCTTTTACTTGATTAAATTAAATAATTTGATTCTGTTGGATGGGACTCCTTTTTGGATACTTCTATTTTTCCTCTGCTGTTGATATTACATTTTTTTAGCCTTTCTTGTTCATTAACTTGCTTTTCTGGATCAATTTGTAGTTACCATCCAGTTCCAATCGTATTCTCTAAAGCGAAGGGATCCTGTATATGGGACCCTGAGGGCAACAAATACCTGGATTTTCTCTCTGCATATTCAGCAGTTAATCAGGTAATAGATATGGATAATAGAACCCATGTGCCCCTCCTTACATTCTCAATTATTAGATTTTAGTTTGGTTGAAAATGGCTACTGGTCGGAGGAAGCAAGTGATTGCAACATGGGAAGTAGTGAACTAATTTGCAAGGCTATTGATGACCAGTAGGCAACATGGGAACTCACTATCACGTTTGATTATAGGCTTTTATGAACTTCCATACAAGCTCCTAGTCTTTCTAATTTTCTCATTTTTTTACTGATATTCTAGAAATGTGCATCCTAATCTAGTTAAGAATTTCACTTGATGATAAAACTATCATATATATCATCTTAACCCTTAAAAATCCTGCTCTTGCATTGGAGAATTTCAGAAAGTTAGTCTTATTTCTTAGGATTTTCTAGGCTCATCTAGACTTGTCAAGGAAATGTGCATGCTGGAGCGTAAATCTTAAACACATTGAAGACTGTTTTGGAATGAGAAAGGGTTTGAGGTAGCATCATGCTAGTAAAGTCTATTATGTGTTTTAAGATGGACAGCTATAGAACTTTCTGACAAGAATAAAACTTTTACTAGTTCAAATGACTACAAATAACTTGTGTACTAATTCATTTATGTAATCTAGATGGAAAACATTTCAAAGTTCTACAGATAATAATGACATATTATATGAGAGATGGTATATGAAGTCTATCAAATCCTCTTGTACTTTAGAATTTTCTTGAAGGGTGTACTAATAGGCTTAATTCAGAAGATGAAGGAATATTTATATCAAAAGAAATACACAAAGAAAAAAAAGAAATACAGAGTACAAGATCTTTGGCTGTAATTACTTATCAAATCTATGACCGATAATTGTATCTTTTTCATTGATATTTATGAAAATTATCAATTGACCACTACATCAAAAGCTTAAGTTTTTCAAAGAAGGTTGAAGATTGATTTTTATATCTTTAATACCTTCCCTTCAATGAAACTGAATTGGACTTAAGGTGCGGGTTAAGCACAAGTATGCCACTGTCTTGTGCTAAAATCAATTTGTAAATAGGTAGGATTTCCTGTAGTCACACTCCTTATTGCTAGGTCAATGAGTCTGATATCATGTTAACTCACTACTTATAGCGTGAACTGTTAGGTGAAGGCTTAAGTAGTTCTTTATGTAGTCATTAGAAAAGAAGTCAGTTTTTATATCTTTAGCAGCAATAAGATCCCTATTTAAGAAATGGTAAAAAAGTGAAGTAGAAGGAAGAAAATTTTTCAATGCAATATGATTACCTTTATTTTACATGAGCACAAAATGCAGATCACCTGAAGATCTTATCCTCTATAAACCATTGTTCTCATACTCATTCTGTCAGGGGGCAGTGTCCTTGCACTTTTTGAGAATTATGTTTGAGATGAACTGTAAATGCAATTTCATAGCTTCCTTCTATAGGGACATTGTCATCCAAGGATCATGAAAGCATTACAGGAACAAGCAGAAAAGCTCACTCTCAGCTCTAGAGCTTTCTATAATGATAGATTTCCAGTATTTGCAGAGCACCTAACAAACATGTTTGGCTATGATATGGTGCTACCAATGAACACTGGTGCTGAGGGTGTGGAAACAGCTTTGAAGTTGGCAAGGAAATGGGGATATGAAAAGAAAAAAATCCCCATTGATGAGGCAAGTAGTTCTAAGCAGCTTTCAACTATTATTCTTGCTATGGAGATTGCATAAGAGTTTTTCTTTGCCTTTACTCATCATTCCAAATGAGACTGTTGTTGATTTTCATTTATGCAAGTTGATCATGACTTTTATTTATATACAAAATGGATATCACAATGGATGATGAGTATATATAACCTAATTCATGAAGGCTATAATTATGACAAGGAAGAACTCTGACTGTTGAATATTTTATTTAATTATATATAGTTTACAAGAGGTTACAATAAAAGAAGATAATATTTTCTGAATAGAATCAAATCTGTGCAATATTAAGGGTGATATTGCTATTTCCCATTTATACTATAGGCATCGCAGTCCTCCTTGTTTTGAGGCCATGACTTGGTATCTGCAGAGTTGAATTTCCTGTTTTATGTGTTTGAGATTCTCTCAAGCGGTTGTAAGTAGCTTCTCTTTTACCAACTTGAAATGGATGTTTTATTGGTCTTCAATAAGGATTATGAAAACATATCAGACTTTTGTCATCTTTCTTTCACTCTATTCTGTGTGGTAAAGTTATCCTTGTTCCTACCAAGTCTGGTTATTGTAAATAAATGTTAGCAAATTGATTTACCTTTCAATAACTTCGTGAAGAGAGTTTTTTCAACCCAATTGATTAGTATTTGTACAAGTTTGATGATCCATTTAGGCTCTACCAATACCTCATTTGTTGGCCGCTGTTTTTGCTGTAGAAATTATCACCTGATAGATCTTAATTGCAATAAGATAGGAATTCACTTTTGGCATGCTTATTTCTTCATGTTATACTTTCATGTAAATCATAAATATTATAAGAGGTTTGATATTATAGACATTTAACTGATGAAGATTTGATTATAAAATCTTTTACCTGTTTTAAACACCAATGTAGAAATATACATCTCTAATCTCGTCTTCCTTCAAGGGACCAACTGAGATTTTCCTTTCACAAGTGTCCTTTGCTGAAAGTGTGCAACATGCAGGCCATAATCATCTCTTGTTGTGGCTGCTTTCATGGCCGTACATTGGCTGCCATCTCAATGAGCTGTGACAATGAGGCTACTCGAGGGTTTGGGCCATTGCTTTCTGGCCATCTTAAAGTTGATTTTGGTGATGTAGTTTCACTGGAGAAAAGTTTTAGAGGTTTGAATGGACCAAAAGTTGTTTTCCTTGTTTTATTTGGATCAAAATAATCATTGCATGCATTATTACATAAATTGTTCACAAGTTATAATCTGTAATTGTTGCTTTAGCTCTACCATTTGAGATGAGAATTTTAAAACCAACTTATAACTAATCTCTGGTATGTGTTGCAGAACAAGGAGATCGGATAGCTGGATTTCTTTTTGAACCAATTCAAGGCGAGGCTGGGGTATGTTTCCTCAGAAATTCATTCGATAAATTGATGTGACACACACACACACATGTATATGTATTGTTCGGGGCTACATGTGGGGTTTCTGTGGGGCTTTTGTCCACCACAACTAGTCCTTCACTTCTTGGGCCTGGTGATGTCTGAACATGCCAGGCCTCATTCGATCATTGACCTTGGGGATGATCAACGTTATAAACCTTTGTAAAGTTTTCCATCCCAGATAGCAAGCCCAAGTTTGTTACCTCTAGGTTCCCTTCCCACTGAACTTGTGGTGGTTCTCTTGTTAATTATTTGGCAATCGCTTGGCTTGCCCTAATTATTGTCAGACAACTCTACTAAATAAATTTGGATTGTCTAGACTTTAGAAAGATTTATTTTCTAGATTTCAAACTTTAGATGCAAGAACAAAGCTTAATAGTCAATTTGTTCAATGACTCTCATTAGCTGACATAGAGTGTTTATGTCGAATAGCACTTCTGATACGATTCATGCAATGGTTGGACAATCAGATTCAGTTTTGAGCTTATTTCTTCTAATACATGGTTTTACATTAACAAACATAATTTTTTATCCGACCGTTGGACCAGAATTAAATTTTACCAGAAATTTTCAGAGGTCTTATTTTATATAAGATTAAATTTCAGGTTAATCAGATATCAAGAAGGTCCTGTGATAAAGTCCAGAAGCTACTGTGCAAGAATTGTATTAGTTTCCTAGTTGATTTAGGATTTTTTATTTTATTTTATTTAGAACTATTTTATTATTTTTTCAGCATGCGATCCCCATGGATATAAGAATCTAAAACCCATAATCAAATCAATCAATCACAAAAAAGCTAAATTCAGGCTTGTGATTTAGCTTGACACAACGATAACTTGTATCGAGGTACCAAAACTATAAGTAACCAACCCCCATCCAACGTCTATTATCAAGACATAAACGAGAAGTAAAGAAGACGCCATGAAACTTGGTTAATTCTTTGATAAGTTATTAAGTAATAAAGATCATGAATTATCAATACAAAACAACGAATATGAAAATGTGAATACCAATAAGAATTCGTGCGAAATATGGACGATAAAAAAACACAATAAAAGACACCAAAAATTAAGAAACTAATGGAATAAGATTTAAACGACTCAAAATAACAAAAGCACTTTCAATTACTATCAAGCTAAATTCAAAAACCCACAATTAAATGAATCCTTTTCAAGAAAGCTAAATTCACACTTGTGATTAAGTTTGACACAATGATAACCTGTACCGAGACACCAAAACTATAGAAACTGACACCAAAATTATAGAAACTGAACCTCCACTTAACATCTATAAAAAGACGCGAACGAGAAGTATTGAAGACGTCATGAAACTTGGTTAATTCTTTAACAAGTCAAAGTAGTTCCATGAGGAACCAAGAGTAAGAGCAAATTCACACATAAGTTTTATTTCTGAATAATCAATCCATCTCTTGTTAATTTTTTTACGTGCTAAATAACTTTATTTATACTATATAAAAACCTCCTAAACAATGTTGAAAAAACAATAAAAGGCCTTTCTGATATCCGATTGACCTGAAATTTTAACCCAATACAAAACAAGACCTCTGAAAAATTCTAGTAAATTTCCAACTTGAACTAACGGTTGGATTGAAAATTATGCATGTTAGCGTAAAACTGTGTATTATATAAAATAAACCTAATCTGTGTGTCAGTAGAAAAATAAGTTGAATCCGCAAGTCATGTAAGAAATAAAGCCCAAATATCTTGAATTAAACCATTGAATTCCTTTTTAACCTTCTTAACTTTTCATCTTGTAATAGGTTCAATTGACACATGTAATAGATCTTTTGATTTAGTTTGGATCACATCATCCCCACTCTCCTAAAAAAGATTTAACCTCGAATCATCATCTTACTTTGATGTTCACTCGCTTTTGAAAGATATATTAACCTGATTTTGTGATTTTGATCCCTTTTTTCTTTTTTTTTAATTGTAAACAATCAACTCACAAATAATCTACTTTTTTTTTTTAACTTTTGCCACAACTAAGTGTTTAGATGACGACAACGATAAAATAATGCAAAAACTAAAAAAAATAAAAAGATATAACCTGATTTAAAACTCAACTCTGATTTCAACTGATACGAACCTTGTGGATATAAAGATTTAGAAATCCACAGTCAAATCAACTCTTTCCAAAAAAGCTAAGTCAAGTTCGGAATTGAGCTTAACACAACGATAACTTGTATTAAGGCACCAAGATTACAAGTAACTGAATCTCCGCCCAACACTTATACAGAGATGAAGAAGAAGTATAGAAGACGTCACGAAGCTTGATCAATTTTTTGATTTGTTGGAGTAGTTTAATGAAGAACCAAAAAATATGAGCAAAACCTCACTACAATAATAATTGCTGAAATCAAAGTCTATAAAAAAAATAAAAATAAATACAAGCTTAATACTCTATTATGTGATTTTAGCAATTATTATTTTATGAATGAAAACTTTCTTAATTTAGTTCTTTATTGAACTACTCTGACTCCACAAAACTTTTATATTTCTCGTTCGCGATTCTCTATAATCGTTGGATGGGAGTTCAATCACTTATAGTTTTGGTATTTTGGTACAGGTTGTTGTGTCAAACTCAATTATAAGTCTGAATTTAGCTTTCCTGGGAAAGAGTTGATTTGACTGTGGGTTTCTGGAACTTTATATCCACAAAGTTTGCATCAGTTGATATTAGAGTAAAGTTCTAAAATCAAGTTATATTCTTTTATTATGACTTTTGGCATAATATAAAAAAAGTTAATTATTTGCGATCTGGTTGTTTACAATATTTTTTTTAAAAAAAAAAGGAAGAAAAAGATTATCAAAATCATAAAATCAAGTTAATATGTCTTTCAAAAGTGTTTTAACATTCAAGCAAGGTGATGATTAGAGGTCAAATCTTTTTGAAGAGCTAATGATACAATCCATTCAAGAGGGTGACAATCAGATTTGGTTTTGGAATTATTTCTTCAAATGCATATTTTTACACTAATAAGCATAATTTTCGATTCAACTGTTGGATTAGACTAAAATTTTATCAGAAGTTTCAGAGGTCTTGTTTTATATAAAGTTAAAATTTCAGGTCAATTGGATATTGGGAAGACCTTGCGATAAGGTCTAGAAGCTACTGTGTGAGAATTGTATTAGCTTCCTTGTTGATTTATGATTTTTTTTTCTATTTTTTTCAGAACTTTTTTATTATTTTTCCAGCATTGTTAATGACATTTTACCTAGTATAAATAGGGTTAGCTTGTATATAGGTTTTAAAAAAATTAATAAGAGATAGATTGATTGTTTAGAAATAAAACTTGTGTGTGCCAATTTGTTCTTACTCTTGGTTTCTTATGAAACAACTCTAACTTATCGAAGAATTAGTCAAGCTTCGTGGCGTCTTCATTCGCATCATCTTCTATACTTTTCGTTCGCGTCTCGATTGTAGGCGTTGGGTAGGGGTTGATTACTTATAGTCTTAGTGTCTTGGTATAGTTTATTATTGTGTCAAGTTCAATCACAAGCCTAGATTTAACTTTCTCGGGAAGAGTTGATTTGACTGTGGGTTTCTAGATCTGTGTATTCATGGGGTTCGTATCAAATATGTTCCCTTTTTTTTCATATATGAACTTAGAACTAAGCGAGAAAGGATGCTGGCGAAATCATGTTTAATAGGATTGAATTTATCTACTCCTCTACTTATATTGAATACCTTCCTGTTCTGTCGAGTCTAATGCAGGTATTTCAGACATTTGGATTTGTCATTGAACACAGAAAATGAAGCTACTCAGCTTATTGCTGAACTAGATTTTTTGAATCTAAAAAAAGTAGCTAACCTATCCCCGATCTGTTTTCTTGAAAATTGTCTTAGTTAAATAGCTAATTTTCTATCATGTCTCCAATTTACCTGGTCATTTTACATAAAATGTCTGACAAATGCCCATTTGTATTCAAGCCCACTTGTTTTTTGACAAAGGCTGAAAGTTTTTCTTCCCCAATTGGGGGTGAGTGATTCGTCCTTCACCTCTTAAATTAAATTCCTTTTGTTATTTCTGTCTCCTCATTTTATTGAGACTGTTATATTGTTATATTTGGTTACTATTCTTTATGGTTGGCAGGTTATAATTCCTCCAGATGGTTACTTAAAATCTGTCAGAGATCTTTGCTCAAAATACAATGTTCTGATGATTGCTGATGAAATTCAAACTGGCTTAGCACGAACAGGAAAAATGCTGGCTTGTGATTGGGAACAAGTTCGTCCTGATGTAGTAGTAAGGCCCCTTTTCTTATTTTTGACGGGATCTTCCAACTATTTGATGTGAATATGTCAGTGGCACATTTCTGTATTGAAAAGCATGATTGTCTTTGTTAATAGGAGTAATGAATTTCCAAATTACTTCTGATTTTTGAACAATCCCTCCGCATGTTCTTTTAACAATTCTTGACGGTGTAGTTTGGCCTTAAAATAGCCACACTTCAGTGTGTGAGCTTATTTCATCTTTCTGCTTCCAGTGAAAATTTGTAAACCGTAAGGAGTTCCTGTTTTAATATTTGTTTTCTATACTGTTCTTTGTTTGGGGAGAATGTCTAAATCTTCTCATTATAATTCAGTAATTTCTCTGTAATGAAATCATCTACATTTATCTTAAAAAAACTGTAGGAGTTGCATGCAAGACAATTGTTGCAATACTGTGATAATTTGGTTTTCGAATCAATAAAATCTGCTTGGAATCAAGAAAGTTGCTGTGAATTCTTATTGGGTAGTTTAAAAAAAGTGGCTGATACTTCAAACAAGGCATTCAAATTCTTGCTTGTCCTTTTAATACCTGGCCATGTTTTCACTTTTTTCTTCTGATTATAAAATGAAACATGACACCCAAATTATAGCTATACTGTTGAACTAACTTCTTAGAACTAGAACTAACGTCAGCTTATACCATTCATGTTGGGTCTCCATATTTTCTTTCCCATGTTTTAAATGATTTCTTTGATGTCCGATATGAATAGAGATTTAAATGCTGCAAATAAGCAAGTTGGTCAAAACCTTCCCAATTTCAACCTGCAAGAATTAATTAATATCCAAAGTTAGATTGTTGATAATAACATTTTATAAGTGGAGCAATACAGCTATCAGACCTTGCTTGATCGTTGACCTACTTGTCTAACCTTTCTTCATGCATCTTGACGAAAATTTTCTCCAGACTATTGTTGACTGATAATGAATGCTTATTGGTTGTAGTGACTCAACCAAATTATATGCTTCTCTAATGTGCCTCCATACATGCTTCTGTGGTTGTTCTGCTCAGATTCTAGGAAAGGCATTGGGTGGTGGAGTGATACCTGTAAGTGCTGTGCTTGCAGATAAAGATGTAATGCTTTGCATTCGACCAGGAGAGCATGGAAGGTTTGCGACTATAATTGTTTACTTCTTTTGTTGTTTGTCTTCTGACAGTGCTAATTTGCCAATAGAAAATACTGCATACTATATCTGGTGCCAGCATTATTCATCAATTATACATCTTGATTGGGAAAATTTCACGGAGACATTTAGTGTCAACTTGAGTTTATTTTGGTCAAAATACTGTTGCAAAGATGTGCAACTTTAATTTTTTTTTAAGAAAATAATTTAAAGAAAAAAAGAATGAACAAGATGAAAAAACAGTACTTTTCTAGGAACTTTTCCTGTAGAATGTATTTTTGCAAAGGATTGTCATAGTGTTAGCAAGTCAGCTTAGTTCAATTTGATATTGTATAATGCACGAACTAAAACATAGCCAAACAAGTTGGAGCTGAGTCCTGATATGAATGGATATGAACCAGCAATTATTAGCTGATCTAAAGTACCTTACACAAAGTCGTTCCAAATCTGATGCGGGGAAAAAAGAGATTTAAAATGCAATAAGAAAGAAAAGAAGAAGCTAAGAAGAAGCCAAAGAAACGAAAAAACTGAAGAAGAGAAGAATGAGCATTGGAAAAGTATTCAACTCTGCAATTTTTATTTAATTTTTCAAAAACTGTCTAAAGAAAAATAGGATATAAATACTAAAACCCTAACTAGAATAAACAATTAGGCTTATAGCCCACTAAATAAAATACCTAATAATGATTAAATCAAGTCCAACAAATAAAACATAATTAATAAACCTTAACTAAAAGTTCAAATAAATTAAACTAAAACTTAAGTTAAAGCTCAATCTCTCAATGGTTTGGACAACCCTCCATCATATATGATCATACGAGTGTGTAAACAATGTCTCGGGTCTAGTGTCCCCACCAACTCTCTTGGGGTTGGAGAAACTAAACCCCGTCAAGTGTAGTTCAAGGCAACTCTAATAATACTCCCAAAGATCATGATCAAGTTGTTGTGATGTCTCTTTGATAATTCAAGTATAGTCTGAATCTGGTCGTTTAGCTTATATGCTGGGATTCACTGAAGTTCACCTTCCCTGGTAAAAACTTGTGTATTCAAAGTAGCATTAATATGTTTTTTTTTATTCCAAAGACAAGGATAATAGGGCAGAGATTTCAAAAGGATCATTAGGGATATTCTGTTGAGATTTCAAGTCTAATATGTATCAAGAAATAATCTCCAATATTAAGTGCATCATGATACTTATGTAAATCAGTTTGAAAATTGTATTGTTCATTACTTACTTGAATATGTTTTATGATCTCAACATGTAAATTATGAATTCTACATGCAAA